>Ga0207886_10095_pt1 | contig 149046 bp, 154 predicted proteins | sample LinPmetageLP35_FD_184048 | JGI IMG/M metagenome (GOLD analysis project Ga0207886, IMG submission 184048) | Marine viral communities from the Pacific Ocean - LP-35 (SPAdes) | ecosystem: Environmental > Aquatic > Marine > Oceanic | place: Pacific Ocean | collected 2009-08-31 | reverse complement strand
GGGGGGGGGGGGGGGGGGGGGGGGGGGGGGGTGGGTGGACATCCGAGAATTATGCGCCTTTGCGGGAGGCGAACCACTCTCCAGGCTTTCCCCACCTACATGAGTACACATTACGGGGGACCCTACCACCACTCATATACTGACGGGGCAACCCCCATCTTCCTCGATTCCAAGTGGACGAAGTTCCGAATAACATGCGAGACAGCGAGAATTTACGCCGGAAAAGAAGTCGATATCCTGGTGTCGGCGAAGTCTCGACCCTGAAGAGCAGATACCCACCTTTCAACAATAGAGTCGCCAAATCATGTAGGTTGCTTACTTTCCCTCCTTTAAAAGAGCATATTTTCTCTCTTCTGCGTCCGCAATTTCTCTCTTTATACCTTTCACTCCCGCATACAGCACTCTCTCCCTTACTCAAATCCTCTCGAAATGGTCATCAACGCAGAAACTCGCACGTCTACATCAAACAGTTCGTACGATATCCCAATCATGACAGAATCATCTATTCCCCACCTCCGAAGAACGAAGAACTCGAGCCAGTTAATTGTCAATGGCAAACCATTTCTTATGCTCGCCGGAGAGCTTCATAACTCGTCGCTAAGCTCGGCGAACTTCATGTCAACAGTATGGCAGAACATGAAAGACGCAAACATCAATACACTCCTCGGTTCCGTCACATGGGAAATGATTGAGGCGGTCGAAGGACAATTTGACTTCTCCGAGCTCGACAAAGTCATTCTCGGAGCGAGAGAATTTGACATGCATCTCGTACTTCTTTGGTTTGGATCTTTTAAGAATGCTCTGAGCACATACGTACCTCGATGGGTGAAGAGAGACGTGAAGCGATTCCCACGAGTACATGTTTCTGAAGCTGGCGCGGTCATCAGGACAGAAGAGCTACTTTCGCCGTTCTGCGAAGCTGCCTGGACGGCGGATGCGAAAGCCTTTACAGCACTGATGACACATCTGAAGGAGTTTGACAGCAAACACAGCACAGTCCTGATGGTACAAGTTGAGAACGAGACAGGTGTCCTGGGAGATTCTCGGGATCGATCCAATATCGCCAACAAGCTATTCAAAGAACCAGTTCCCGCACATCTCATTACTCAATTACAATCTGTTCAGACGGAAGACCTACATCCATGCTTCTCGACACGCCATCCTCATTTCTCTTCTTTGATTCCCGGCAAGTCAACGTGGAAGGAATCCTTTCCCGTTGGTCCAGACGCAGATGAAGCATTCATGGCATACCACATTTCGCGATATGTCAATCACGTAGCGACAGCTGGAAAAGCCGCATACCCCATTCCCCTCTACACCAACGTCTGGCTCAACTTCGACGATCCCACAGTCCTAGATTTACAAGGTCTCCCTCCAATCGTTGGCGGTGGCTCATCAGCTGGAGCATATCCCTCCGGCGGTCCAGTCCCCCACACATTCGACATCTGGAAAGTCAACACCCCGTCACTCGACTTCCTCGCGCCCGATCTGTACTTCCACGACTACGAAGAAGTCTGCAAACAATACACACATGCCGGCCAACCCCTCTTCATACCTGAACAACGCCGCGATGAGCGAGGCGCTCGACGAGTCTGGCTCGCGTACGGCACATATGCTGCAATCGGAGCAAGTCCTTTCGGCATCGACTCTCTCCCAGCAAAAGACTCACCAATTACCAAACACTACGGCCTTCTCAACTCCATGAGCTCTTTCATCCTCGAGAAGCAAGCTACAAACCCCGAAGACGTCATGGGTTTCTTCTTCGACGAAAAAGAAGACACCGCGGTCGAGCCCGTATGGCAACGCACATTCGGCACCTTCACTGTCACAGTCGAGCGCTCCTTCGTCTTCGGCAAGCCAGGTCCAGGAGCAGGAATGGTGATCCATCAAGGCGATGGTAATTTCCTCTTGATCGGGTGGGGTTTCCAGGTTGTGTTCTCGAGTCCTGACCCCAAAGCGACGTTTACGGGGATTTTGTATTCCGTGGAGAAGGAGATTGTGGATGATGGTAAGGGTGGGAAGATGTTGAAGACGGGGAGGGTGCTGAATGGTGATGAGACGAGGAGTGGTGAGTTTATGATTATGCCGAATGAGGAGCCGGATTATGGCGGGTTCCCGATTGCGGTTACGATCCCGTGTAGGACGATGATTGCGGAGGTGGAGGCTTATTCATTGTTTGAGGATGAGGAAGACTTCTAGATGATCTGCATCGAACGCCACAGATTTCGATTGAGACAACGCAGATTGTTTATGTCCATGACAAGTGATGCTAACACGGTGAGGGGTAACAAACTTCGCCTCCCACTACTCTTCGGGAAACTACTCCAGGTATTCCTGACAGTGTACTCAAGTATGCAAGCAAAGTATACCAAACCCTTTCCGCGTCCAAGTCTGGTAGAGGTTCTCATTCGACACTGCTATTTTCTGGACTGTGAGAAAGCAACTAGCACAGATCGTGTCGAAGAGAATGCAGCAACAGAGTTGAAAAATCCCCACAACTCGTCCCCTTCCTCCGAACGACCTTCCGAACCGACTCTTTTATTTTCGCACGATATGCTAAGCCTTGGTTTTGTGGAGACAGAACTTATATGCACCTCATCGAATTGTGCCCTCTTATGCGTTTTGACGTGACCAGAATTGTACTGTGCCTGTTCGATGACTTTGAGTGGTATGTAGGGTTCGGGGTTCCTCACCTCGGTACTTCCACGACTCAATGACCCCAGATCCCACTTTGCTCTCAGTTCTGGTGCCGTGCCATATGCTTGCTATGGAGGTTCCAAAAGAATTCGGTCGCGCTCGCGAGAAATGCTACCTCGTCCTCATCGTAATGGTCAAAGTCCAAAGTTCGGCATGGGCGGGCTACCAACCGTAGGTATGTTAGTGGGGTGATGTCAAGGCCAACCATGTTTCACTGTGCACCTCTATTGACCATGATCGAGGACGCTCGACATGTGACTGATCCGGAGCTCTTTCAGAAAGTTCCTCTAGACTGTCATGATGGATGCCACGAGCCTCATAGAAGAGTTAATAGTGCGATAAGCAACCTATAAGAGATGCAGGCGTTACAGACCTTCCCCTCAGGTGAACGGCAGTGTGAGAATGGTAGCCGGCCTGCAGCTGCCAAATCGCCAAGTAGGACACTGAACCTCTTCTCATTGGAGAAATTTACTTCTTTCGATGCAGCCACATCTTCTTAGCTTCTAGAAGAAGCAGCTGTCACGCGGGGTCGATAGCGATGCATGCTGCTCGCGAGGGGTGGGATGCAGTAGTGAGCGAGGAAGAGGAAGCTCCGAAGGAAGTTTCAGCCTTCAGCCGATGGAGGGACAGCGGTCCGCTCGCTTCTACCCGCTGTAAATAAAGTTCTTCCGGTCGACCTCCCCCATCCGGAATAGTTGGAGATAATACCCCAGATACCTGACCCTGCCAAAATGTTTATCTTCGCTGCATTTGTGCTTGTGACAGGTAATCGCACCAATAGATTTTGATGGACTTCAACCATATCGTCGCTGCAATGCACGTCTTTGTACGGTCCGTAAACCCATGTTGAAGTGGCAATTCTTACCCTCCAACGGTATATGAGTTACTCAGAACCCCATGCAGGTGAAACATATTCTCGATCCTCTCATCTTGGAAAAATGAGGTTCATCTGGCTTGCAACGCTGGTGCCCAGCAGCCTTGCTATAACTTTACTGCAAGTGCTTGAAACAACTCCAGAACTGAGCACGCTATACAGCTACGTCAATGGATCTGCAAATGCGACGAGCTTCATCGCTAACAGCAACAATTTCACGTTCTTCGCTCCAAGCAATGATGCAATTTCAGCATTGATACAAAGTAAGGGAAATGCTACATTGAACGAAGACCTGCTCCTGGCAAGTCTCCAGTATGGAATGGTCAAAGGTGGATACCCGTCGCTATCATTCACGAACAACTCTCAATTCGCCTCGACGAATTTGGCCAGTCCAAAATATGCCAATGTGACAGGTGGGCAGATTGTGGAGCTGATAATAGATGATATTGGGAATCCTCAAGTGGTTTCAGGAAACAAGGTGTCCGCAGGTGTCGGAGATGTAAGTCACAATCTTGCCGCCGTCACGATTGCTCAACTTATACTCAACAGGAACTTATTTGCACTGGTGGCATTGTCCATGTCATCGACAATTTCCTTTCCATCCCGATCCAGGCCGTTTCACAAGTTTCAGCTGCAAAGATGCAGTACTTTGTGTCGATCCTCAACACGGCGGGGTATCTGAACGCGGCAAATGTTGCGTATGTGGACGGTATCATGAACATACCAGATGTCACATACTTCATACCAAATTCGGCCAATGCGTTGGAGAAAGCCACCCTTCAGGCTGCAAACTCGACTGCCGAGGAGATGAAAGCAGTTTTCCAATACCATGTCGTTCCAGGCTTCGTCGGTTACAGCAGCGTGCTCAAGGATGGTGGGAGGTTGAAGACACAGGAGGGCTCCAGTTTGACGATCACAGTGCAGGATGGAGACATGTATGTCAACTCTGCAAAGGTCATCGCTACGGATTACATTGTGGCAAATGGGGTCATCCATGTGATCGATGAGTGAGTACAATAATTTACTTGCCAAGAACAGAGCTGACCGACGTAGTCTCCTTGATCGATTCAACAATTCTCCTCCCGAGAAAGCCAGTCCAACATCTACATCAAGCTCGAGCTTGCCTTCAGCGACAACTGATACCAGGACCTCGGCGTCAGCCTCGAGCCCCAGCAGTTCGGACTCGGCTCAAACGAACGGTTCCGGCTCGCAAGGTCTCTCCTCGACCACCAAGATCGCCATTGGCGTTGGTGCTGGTGCGGGTAGCTTGCTTGTTCTCGCTGTCATTGCAGGGTGTTTAATTCGCAGACGCAAACAAAAAACGAGGAGGATGATCATGACACCGAACAGAGATAGCGCACCAAGCCCAATGGAGAGCTTCTACGTCCAGGGAGGAACGATCCATAAGAAAGACGATGGATTTGCAACGGAGTACAAGGTGGCACCAAGCGATCGGGTGTCGAGGCAGTCGAGTACTGCTGGCAGCGGCCCTGGTGGACCAGTGATCCCACCACGGAGTCCGGGGAGGACGATGCAGAGGGGAAGAGGTGCTGAGGATTCATTTTTCTGATATACTTTGGCCTAAATGGATTATGGTTCAAATGTTGATCCCAAATTGGAAAGCAAACGTGATTGATTGCTGGACTTGTCATGGGATGTTGAGTCAAAGTCGTCTTCGAGATATCTCCATTTTCCCCACCACTCCAATCTTCGCATTCCAAACACTATTGATTAGTCGTTCGATCCGCTGTCGTGACAATGTTCTTGTGGTGCATCGAAAGCCTCAATATCTTGGGTACATTCGTGGCGCACTGTGCCGTGTCCCCTGACCTTCCTCCCCGAGCTGTACCAGAACGTTGTTGATACTGGTCGTGGAGATGCCAAGTCCTCGAAGGGAAACCCCCAAATCCAGAAGCCAAGTTGATCGTCTAATTTGTAAAATTACTCCCCGACAGTTTGGAGAAATGATACTTGAACACCATGTCAATGCTTTGTAAAGGTTGAATCTCCTGATCCCAAAGATCTGGTTGATCTAGTAATGCGCATCGGAAACGTAGACCGACCATGTTGATCTGCCTTTACTTCAAGACCCCTTCTGGGTCTGGGTTTCCACTCCGCCTCGCTATGGATGCCTGCTTCGATTAACTCTTGTCGGTTGAGTGACAAAATCTGACTCAAGGCTAAAGACGACTCGATTTGTCTCTATACTTACTTATGCAGACGATTTCTGTAAGTGAATAATTATTATGTTTCGGCAAGTAACATCATGTACGCCGCAACAAAATCCCCAACATCTGCCGAAAGATGTCAGGAATCTGGGCTTGTCTCGTCTCCACGCAGGAATGCGGGTGCGGGGAAGTTAGCGGACCCCAGACTCGAAAGCATCCACAGTGATTGGCGATCATGCGAGCCGCGTCGCTACCAAAGTTTCAATGGCGCGTTGGACTGGACCGTTGGGGATGCGTGGTGCAGATTTTCCAAGGGTTGGCGGGGTAGCTTTGGGGGTTGCATCGCACGAGCTTCGGGGAGTGAATTCTTACCAGGTACTTATGGACAGCGATTTCTCCACTTGCTGGTCTATATGAATGTGTAGATCTCCCGCAGCTGTCATATCTCAGAAACAGAGTTGAACTCTGCCCCCATCCTTCGTATCCATCGTATCATATCTGGAGCTCTACTTTGTTCAAGATGGGACTTGGAGTCCTTGAAGGTATGACCTCACAGTCCTTATCTTCTGGGTGAAGGTTGCATGCTAATCTGTAATCAGATAGCAAGCTCACACACGTCCCTGGGACAGTGTTGCTCAATGACCATGCGGCAGATGTCGAGAACATCACCTCGACGTTGAAGCATGGCACTGGCAAAAACTCTCACATTGTGCTTTCACCACAACCCAGTGACGATCCTAATGATCCTCTAAACTGGCCAATGTGGAAGAAAGAAGTCATCGTTGCAATTCTCTGTCTCGGAGCTATGCTTAATGCCGGAACAAATGTATGCTCGATCAACCCCACCATATCTACAGGTTTTGATGATGTTAGGGCCCATTTCTCAATGCTTCGTATTTCGTGATTGCCCAACAGGTCAACAAGCCACTTACAACTGTCGTCCTCGTTTCCGGCTACAATCTCCTCGCTGCTGGTGCATCCGGACCCATCATTTGCGCTGTGAGCCGAAAATATGGAAAGCGACCCGCCTACCTTGCCTCAACACTCTTTTGCATCATCGGAACTGCCATCGGTCAAGCGAAGATCAGCTACAATTATCTTCTCGCTGCACGCATCGTAAGCCACCACTTAATTTTCCCTATAACAAGTGCTGACAATATTACGTTCAGATTCAAGGCTTTTCCACGTCTGCCTTCGAGTCTCTCATCGTTGCTTCCGTCGGTGACATGTATTTCGTACACCAACGTGGTCTCCGAATCGGATTCATCAATTTCATCCTCAATGCTGCTTCGTCCCTCGCCTCGATCATCTGTGGAGTCGTGTTTGCTGATCTCGGCTGGCTCTGGCTCTTCCACATGTTCCAAATATTCCTCGTCGTCCAATTCGTCTTAATGTTCCTTTTCTGCCCCGAGACAGCTTACCTCCGCGACACCCGATACGAAACCGACACAGCGATGGACGAGAACCTCGGCGAACTCGCAAAGTACGAGAAGGAGCACCACGAAACGGTAGCTGGAGTTGAGCCCGCCAATATTCCTAAGAAGAAGACCTTCGTTCAAGAGTTGGCGATCTACACTGGAAAGTACTCCGAGGACAACATGTTGAAGTATCTGGCCGGCCCATTCATCACACTTTTGAACCCAGCGGCGTGCTATGCTATCATCACTTCTGGACTCTTGAACAGCTGGTATGTCGGATCTGCTATCATCTTGGCAGGTGTTTTCTCGGGTCCACCGTGGAACTTTGGTCCTGCTGAGATTGGATATCTTGGTGCTGGGCCGTTCGTTGGTGGCATGATTGGATCGATCTTTGTTGGCTGGGCGAGTGATCCTATCATCAAGTATATGGGAAAGAGAAACAAGGGTGTCTAGTGAGTATCATCTGGGCTATGCCAAAAACTTTTTAATTGATTAGCAATCTAGTGAGCCTGAATTCCGTCTAGTTTTGATGAGTTTGGCATGCGTTTTCTGCGTAAGTACCTTGTTACTAGATACTTTGAGCTGCGCTAATCATAACAGGGTCTTGGAATGTTCCTCTTCGGCTGGGCTATGGCGACTGGTGCGAACGCCATCTTGTGCGCCTTCCTTCAAGGTGTGATGATGGTAGGTGTGTTGATTGGCATCTTCGCAACTCTGGCATATGGGCTTGATGCCTTCCGAAATCAGAGTAACGAGATCTTTATCATGAACATGCTGTTCAAGGTATGATATCTGTCCTCCTTTCTTGTCGAGCTCGGTAGCTGATTAGACTAGAACTTCATGTTCTACGGTCTTTCGTCCTTCGCCAACGACTGGGTGGCTGACAAGGGTCCTGAAGAGATCATGTTTGTCTTTGGTGGAACTTCGATTGCTCTCTCGTTGATGGCCATCCCTGTGTATATCTATGGCAAGCGTATGAGAAGCTGGTGGGCGAGACATGATCTGTTTGTCAAGTTCAAGATGGAGACCAAGGGTCCAAAATTGGAAATGGCATGAGCGAGGTAAAGATAATTTAAACACTGTCAAGTGTAAGACCAGGAAGAATAAGTAGCAGTTCGAGATGTCGGAAATAGCAACGCTTTCATGCACTCATCGATGCTTAATTGACCATTTCCTCAGGAAAGATAAGCGAAGCGGATGTAAACAAGAACCTCGTTTGAAGTTTGGGTTGGGGGTCTAAGAAGATGTTGGAGAAATCTGGTACAGTACGGTTGCCGATTGAGCGGAATGTGCAGTTTTGTATGTGCCGAGGCTGAGACAGCAGCTGGTGCTGAACATCCTTAAGTTCGTGTTGATGTAACATTGCTATTTGCTATACCTTCCTGTGTCCAGTGTACTAATTTATCATCTCTTTACTAAGCCTCGCAGACTGTAGCGTTCAGCGAAAGCCGCATCTTTCAAATGCTCACCGCCAAAGTACTTATCCCGATGTCTGGTTATGGACATGACCCAACAGGTACAAGAGCTCTCAACCTCTTCAATGTCGCTGGCAGATGGCTGACATTCAAGAAATAGAGACCGCAGTACCATACTCAGCATTCATGAAAGCAGGGTCCGATGTCTCCTTCGCAACTGGGAATGGCCAAACACCAGAATGCGACGCAAAGATGTTGAAGGGAATCACTCAGAAACTCCTTGTACGGATAAGCTGTACTCTCAGACAAATACAGCATGGCTCATATTCCAAATCCAGGGTGCCAATCAATCTGCAGTCGACGCATACCAAAAATGGCCGCAACATCCGAGTTCCAAAAGCCCCTCTCTTGGTCTTCTCCGGCCTTCACACTCGAACCCTACAATCTGATATTCCTCCCCAGCGGACACGAGAAGAGCGTGCAGCAGCTCATAGATTCTCCTATCATACATAAGCTATTGGCAGAGTACTTCCCTGCCACGATCAAGCCGAGCAAGAAGACCATCGCGGCAGTGTGCCATCGAGTGATGGTTCTATCGGAGACGAAGATAGATGGGAAGAGCGTGATACATGAATGTACGACCACGGCATTACCGGCACGCTTCGAAGAAAGTGGGTTTTGAGGAACAAGGCGCTTCTTGGGGGATTACTACAAGACATATGGCGCTGGGAGCGATGATGTTGAGACTTCAGTATGTTGGAACAGGACATCTTAAGTGACTGTTGCTGAGGCGTCATTAGGCCCGGAAATGCCTAGACGATCCAGATAAGCAGTACAAGAATAGCTTGGGGATGAGCCCGTGAGTCTTTCGCCAGATACAAGAAGTACCGCCAATCCACAGTAGGCTCGTGGTTCAGGACCAAAAGTACAATCATATCAGCGCAAGATTTCCTCCTGATGCCCAATTACTTGCCGAGAAGACAATCGCTTTGGTTCAGAGCACATTGTTATGAGTCCAGAGCTCGTTCGTCTTGACGCCTATGGGTCGAATCTATAGCCTTTGAGCCTCTGACTGGGAGCCCTTGACGTCAGTAGTGTGATGTGCAAGCACATGGGTGTGGACAAGCAGGCGTTCGCATCCCAATAAGATTCCACGAAGGTGTCCAGCACAAGAGATTCGGTATTGACCAGTCAGACCTCTTGGATACGGCACTCTACCGCAACGTCGCAGAGAATGAGGATCACAGCATATGCTACCTCTGAGTCCTAAGTTTGTGGCATTTCGAGTAACTCTTACACTGAGGCCGGAAAAGTGACAGCCATGTTTTTGGTTCCGTAGCTGGTAACAATATCGTGGACAGAGGACGTCTGCCAGGACAGGTTAGCAGAAGCTATTGCGTTCCACCGAGACTTGCAATCTTGAGTCGGTAACGAGAACCTTCTGGTCGATGCGCGGGTCACCAGTCCGAACCTCTAGATTCAGTTCTCTGTGGCAGAGTGACAGCTGGTCAAGCCTTAGAAATTCTGCGACCCCGGATTTTGAATGGAGGGGAACATATTCAGAGATTCTATCTGCTTCCGTGAAGTGTCACGATCAGCCCGCACCGCATTTGGCTTTCTCGGCGCTCTTCTCTTCATCTGCCAATGACATAGTCTCTTACAAGTGACGAAAGTTGGAATTCTCAGCTTTGTTTCGAAGTTCCTACTCGTAACATTCCTCTTGCTGCTCAATTTAGGGGAAGTGAGCCGAACCCTCTACATGTCTATCACAGCGCAGATCTCGAACTTCTTTGTCCTTTGCTCTGGAAGAGAGCTATATCAGGAGCTTAACCCAAGCACTTGAAACCATATGCCTCCTCATACTCCACTACTACACCCCACTTCGATTGAAGTCGTTCCCACGATTCCCGGCAGGCTACCCTTCATCACGTTAGCCTTCTCTGTCTGGACCGCGATGGCGAAGTTTCCGAACCTTGGGACACTGAAACAACAGCTGTTCTGCATTGCAGTCGATCATTCTCGCAGCACTTCTGGATCGATTCATAGACCCGAGAGGAACGTTGTCAATGAAATCTGTGCCTTACGGCCGTCCTGGCGCAGTTACTCACGCCTCACGACTCTGCTTCCCTGGAACGACTAACCGCACAGAGCAATTGACATTCCGCTTGGTTGCCATGACGTTCACGCCCCTGCCTCAGGGAACACTGTTCCAAGCAGTATCTACGTTAATGAGCGTTACATGAAGACCCTCCGTGACTGTTCAGTCTGGTTCCTCTTCACTGATGGTGAAATCCACGCCAAGGAGATTGATGCATTTCGCGACAACACCTCGAAACTTGGACTCTATGACACGCCATGTGTTGTCGTGGTGTTTGGTAGGGCAGCTGTAGCCCGGCCCTCCGCAGCAAACATTTCCATCGGCATGTCTACATGCGCAGTTGCCCCTGACAGCCTCTTCCTCTTCCATGATTACCCGACTGATACCGTATATCTTCTTCAAACCAAGGGCTGCTTCGAAATTCTCCTCCCCATCGGTGGAAATAACCCAACAACAGACAAAGATCTTCGTTGGCCCCAAGTCCATCGCATCACATACCAGGATCTTTGTCAACGTAATGGTGCGGTCACTGATGGTCCTATTTGAAGCGGATGCCATGAACCTCGAAGATCCGGCCACTCGACAGAGAGAGAACTCTGATTGTACGAGTGATCAAATTTCAGAGCCGCAGTATCCCCCGAATGCAACCAGCTCGATCTCCATGAGTGAGGTCCCTGGCGAGAACGAGGCGCAGGTCAGCAACGCCTTGACCCAACATTCAAATATCCATACTCTGGCTCTCCCCATGAGACCCAAAGAGGGTTCGGAGACGGGACTCGTTCAGAAATGACGCAAAGACAGTTTGCAAAGGAATCAAGTACGACTTTTCGAGCTTCTGAGAATGAGGATGAGGATGATGACCTTGATCCGGCACGACCATTCAAAATTGCTAAAATCGCCACGTACTCGCTTGGTGAAGGGAGTGAGAACATGATGCAGGTCGCGCTCAAAGAGGCCAAGAACTACGCAGCGGCGACTGACCAAGCTGTGACGACTTCAGCCGTACACAGTGCTGGGATTTTGGGAGGCGAGTCAGACGAGAGATTTAGGCACAAAGGTCAAAAACTCAATCCTTTCCCAATTAATGGACCCCGGGAGTCGCAGAGGACACTTGACTCACGTCTATCCTTTCCATGTTCTCCTGTCGAACCCCAGGATCTTCCGCGCCGTTTCAGGATCCTCTGTCGTCGAGGCAAAATCCAGCCCTGCTGTCTCAAAAGTTGGTGGACTTGACCACCCCCCTCGCTTCGAAGGCAAATGCGATCTGTGTTTGCAAAAACATGTTCTCTCTCTTTTCATGATCGCCGATTCGGCCACAGCGGCTTCTTTCGCAAGACTTTCGAAGAAGAACAGGAACGTGGAGTTGAATAAGAATGCCATGGCTGAGGTCCCTCTGCCAGACCTCTTCTGGGACCAGGCTTGCTGCTCAACCTGTGTATCCTACCTCGCCCCACCAAAAGCAGGTGTCCTGCTTGCCAGTATCAGATCACCTTAGGGTGAATTCCAGCTCAGGTCTGGTGATGTCACTAAAGAGCTCTGGGTCGCCGGACTCCAAATTCTTTGTCACGGGTATGTCATGCGCGAGCAGGTCGAAGAGTTCTTCCATGCCGTATTCAATTGGAAGCACAATGTGCTAGCAATACAGGAGCTCAAGAACTGGTCCTTTAAAAATGCACTCCTTGGATGAGAGATGAGCCCCAAACCGGTGTCAAAATGCTTGAGACGGTCACGTACGGTCTGATCCGAAAGCAAAGCACGGCTGACTATGAGACTTTTGGGCTCTATCAAACGCCCAGGGACAGGAGAAAAGAGAGGGGGAGGTTGGATCTGATTGTTTTGGATTGATGGTGTTTACCTTTATTGGGTGGCAAGTCGCAGTAGAACCCACTTGACTAGGGGCAGTTCGACGATCGATTTGCTGGCTTATTGGGAATGGTCAATGACTGCTGAGTACTACATCATCTTGCGCCGCAGCACATTTGTTCTGTAACACAAAGCATGCTGTACCCTACCCATTCCCTCTTGACCAACGACTATTTCGTTAGCATCCACTAAACCCTGGAACTTTCTCTTTCGGTCAAGTCGTCGCTCGCGTTTCAGATTAAATCCTACTCTCGCATCTATTGGTTAACCTTCTGATACTTCAGAGGCAAATTTCAAAAAGTCGCTTTTGGAAAAGACTGCCCCCGAGCTTGACGGCACCACTCCACAATGCATCGTTCCCACATTGCTCAGAAGACACACAGCCACATCGCCCTCGTCTTTCCACCACAGTGAAGCCGTGAACCCCAAAACGCCCCCACGATGCCCAATCCAGTTACCAGATCCCTTCGGACTTGGCCATCTAAAAACGTCATGTCCTCCACGTTTTCATCACTTCGAGGAAAGAGGGAGAAGCCAAGCGACCATCTCTCAAAGCGATGATGGACTTCAGAAGATCTGGAGCTGATGACACTATGCCACCAGCTGTCCATTCGACGGAGAGATTGGAAGCTGATGCATTGATGAGAAATCCTGATGGTCTTGTGAAAGCTGGACAAATACCAGCATCTTTGATGAAAATTTCCGCGGCCCAGTGGTAGCGGCTCGTGACAGGTCCTTCTCCAGGCTTCTCGAACCCTTCGAAATAAGTACTTCTCATACCTAGGGGCTCCAGTATTAGCCGCCGAGTCTCCTCTTCAGCTGTGTTGCCAGTAACCTTCTCTCACCAGACCCAGAAGGGTGTACCCCGTATTTGAATACTCTCAACCTCCAGGCTTTGGCCCAGCCGAATTCGGCCGCCGAACATACTTCAGCGCATCCATCTTCCCCAGATCCTTTCTGAATCTAACTACCGACCACGACCTTCTGCTATCCATATTGGATCATCTTCCCAGCTTTCCACACCAGATGTATGGTTGAGCAGGATATCATCGTAGCGTCTGCTGCATTTGCAATCCCATCCAGGATGTCTGGTGGGAGGATATCCCCGAGTCTTGTCGAGAGTGTGAGCTTCCGCTCCTCGATCAGTTGGAAGATTACGACTGCGACGAAGACTTTCGTGATGCTGCCGATGCCGAAGATGTTGTTGATATCAATATCTTTCGAGGTTTCCATTTCTGCGCAGTTAGTTGAGGATGACAAGGGAATGCCTTTAGAGGAACTGATGGCTGCAACAATTCCTGGGACTCCAGCATCAACACTTTCTTGCAATGTTGCCTGCAGAGCCTTTTCGACTCGTGACTTTTCAGAGCAAAGGTCTACCATCTCGAACTGCTGTGCGGGATGGATGTGGAGATCCGCGGGGTAGCGTCATGAGGGGTGTTGCCTGAAGGTTGGGTAGAGTTCATTGGTTTCAGCACCTGCTTCCAATCTATTGGGAGCCCTAATAAAGTTGATTCTGTGTTTCCCCTGTGCTGAAGCAGATGCACTTAAAATTCTCAGTCACGCCCGATGATAGAAAAGTTACGACTTGAAGGGCCTAGAACCCTTGATTGATTGTACGTGAAGTGAAGCGCTGAGCTAGGAAGCCTGATGCGGCCGCCGGTTGAATGCCTCGCTTAATGCTCGGGTAAGAAAGGGGTGAACAAATACAACGCAAAATCAAGTTGCGCTCGAGAAGTATTTGAGATTCAGAAGTACTTCAAGTGTATCAAGCGCGTGGGCATCGAACGGTCACTTTCTCCATGAAGTTCAATATTAAGAAGGTCTGTTTCTCACACTGTGGTCCAGAGAGAGATTACAGTTTAATCACATTCCTGCTTACCTTTTTGTGCTGAATGCTACGATGCAAACTGTGGTAGCTATAGAGTGCGAAGCTGCTTTGAGTTGAACATCTTGGAGGAGCGGCCGGTTTGGACAGTACAATAATCTTGATCGCCTGTCTCTTTCAGTGCTTATTGATCGGATTACAATTTCACATTGGTGCTGAGTGGGGTTCTGGCTGAGGCTTCAAACCTATCTTCTGAGCTGTCAGACGTGGCAAAAGCTCCGTTCTCAGCAGCCATCCATTACGGAACAGGAGCAAAAGCACGATGATGGATAAATCGCCACAAAAGGAAGCACTGGTTCCATGGGGATCGCTGGCCTCACTTCCATTTGTGGCGGGACAGGGCTGTTGTTACCGAAGCATGCCGCTTTTCGACACCAGGAAAGGTCGAAACAAGAAAGTGCCAACGAGTATCGGAGGGTCATCGAGGGCTCGCATCGAATCATGTTTAAAGATCTAATCATATCTATGGCGAGGAAACGGCCAAGGCATCTCTGCCGTCTCTCGGCATCCCTGCACCGCTTGCGCGCACGGCCGGAACAAAATCTAATCAGATCATCTTATCAGACGACTTCCACTGACCAGGGTCACTCACGAACCCTGAATGTGCATGCATCTACTGGGGTCATCTCCGTCTCTCCTCCTTCGATCAAGGATGCAGCATGATGAAAAGATTTTCCTCGGTCTTCTATGCATGCCTCGTGTTTCGTTCCTTTTTCTGAGCTCGTGGATCGACAGAACTCCTTGGAGAATGTCACTAGAAATGTGTCATGGATACACCTCGCCTGTTCTACTCAAAAGCAGCTTGTAGATCTTTGAGATGGTTGATGCCGCTACCACGTAAGTCTCCATGTGAAAGTGAGCTTCAAAACCTAAGTGCCGAGATCGGAGGGGGCTTCTCGTGGTGGGTATAAGTTAGTCATAGGCCAAGCATATTCAAGCTCTTCTGAAAGTCTTGCATTCCGTCCTTGGCAGAGTATATCGTTATAGCAATTTCAATGACGGCTACGAAGTAAAGAGAGTTCAGGCTTATTGACTTGGGCGACATCTCGGTCCCGAGGAGAAGGAATATTGACACAGATCACAGAAACAGTACGAGCATAAACGATCAAGCGTCCGGCGGTACAGAGCGCTCGCATAGCCGCCCATTCGACCTTGAGATCTCCAGGTATGGCGGATTATATCGGGAAGAAACTGGGATGGGCAGGTAGGAAGCCCAAGACTGGGAATGTTTGGATCTGCGAGAAGGCAGACTCGGCGGCAAGTTCCCAAAGCCCTCAAGATGAACACAGCTGAAAATTTGCAACAGATCTATGATGCTTTTGCGCATTTCGAGGCCAGCCAAAGAGGAGGCCTCAAATTTCTAGAAAGCCTTGCTAAAAAGGCAACCAATCCCGACGAGCATTCGGCCACCTTCCACATCTGACTTCAGTCAACACACACTGTGCGCTGTCAATCCAATAATCATGATCTGCTACCGTTCCAACCTGATCGAAAAGGATCATAACTGTGTAGTTTCAGTACCTAATGTTTGATGTAGAGAAGAGGAAATCTAGAAAGTCAACTCTGATCAGTTAAACCGTTAGAATCACAGTAGGCCTTCCCACTTCTTCAGGCGTAGCATTCGCAACTGCCCTTCGCGGGCTTTTCTCATGGAGCTTGAGATCGCCTCGGAATCTTATTGCTCTACTGTTCTGCCTCGGTCAAACGCAACATTTTTTTTCTGCATGAACGGCTGCAGGGAGCCCGCCCGAGTTTTCAGGGCTCAGACAGTTCTCAATGCCCTTTCTCCGGACTACGATACCTTCTCATTGTCACTGCTCCTAGGATTGTGTCTTAGGCAAGGATCAAGCCTGTCGAATTGCTCGGCGTCCACTTTTGATGATCTGATTAAATAAGATAACAGACGAAGAAGAAAAGTCTTCCTTCCCCACTTTCCCACATACACTTAGTCACCTGCAGCCCCGCACTCATTTGCATGTCTTTTAGTTGTCTAACCATGTTTGCCATGCTCCGTCTGTTGTATTCCTGTCATGCCCTGGGTTGTTGCACGACATCGGCCGTGTTCCGTCGGTAGTGCAAGCAAAGAACAATCAGCCGATGACACGTTGAGGCCATCACCTCCCTGAAATGGTCATCCGCTGGCACAGAGAAGCCTCTCCAAAGAAAGAGAAGACCGTGTGTATTGCCACTATCAAGCTATTGCAACCTTTCACTCTAGTGGACGTTTGTCACGGTGCATCTTGCGGCAATGGCGCAAGCAAGAAGTTGAAAAAATGCTTGAAGAAGTAATACCGAACCCGTTCCCGAGCCGTGTTGCTTGGTCTGGCGTATGCCGTGGAGGTACTGAGTGGATATCCCATAAAGCAGCGTATAGTGCCATCAAAAGTGGAGATGGAGGGGTAAATCATCCAAGGGCGGGCCAGGAAATAATCTAATCTTTTCATGATCTGATAATTATTCTAGCGGCAACAATTAGTCCTTCGCGCAAGCCACGTCGGAACTCTATTGGGCAGAGCAGCTTCACACTCCGCTTTACGATCTGCATAGTCTGTCCCCCCACTTGTTGACAGCTCGGTGTGACGACTTAATTTGTAGCTCGAACCTTACAGACGTAGCATCGTCGAAGGGCAGTCGGAAGATGTAGGGAGCGGGCTGGGATCCTCTTAGACGATTTTGAGATAGGTTTCTGGAAGCCGACAATCCAAGAAGGATTTCATATATGCAGGGTATTAGGTGGATATATCCACGGCGTCGGCAAGCCTTGCATGAATGAGACGGAGCTACTCGTAGTGAGTGCAGCACAGCAGGGGAATGGGATGGATCTAAGGTCAACCCTGGTGTCTTTGAGAAAAATGGGCTCGTCAGATCTCGGGACACGCCATCCAGGACTGGTGGTACGCTACTTATTTTATTCCTTGAGATTATTTTTCAACAACTTCACTTACTCACTGTCGAGCTGTGTCATTTTTGCGCCGTATCAAAAGCTTTTCATTCTTCTCCAGCTCTAAGCTTTGCATATCCGACCTTCACGGATCTAATCTGGGACACAGAAAACTTCGAGAAATCAATAACCATTTTGGTGCTGTGTAGCTCGCTTTGGGTATGTCACTCTTATTCTGTTACTGGAGGATTCGTGATCAGGATGAGACCTACAAGCCTGCGAAGCTCCTCTGCAGCGTTCATCAGGCGGCATTCCTTCCGCTGCAGATTCCTTCTGTTCCTGGACCAAATATCGGTGGTTGGACATGATTCATATGTTTTCTTTTTGGGGAGCCAGTTGGTCATAGGCACAACGTAGAGTTGGATACTAATGGCTTACAGGATTCAATTGGACGAGCAGCTTTGTAAAAAGTTCGTTCTGATTCGCCCCACCAGCGATCACGAAAGGTGTGCGAGAGTGTTGAGAAGCATTAAAGACTGCCAGAAGGACTCCAAGAAGTCAGCAATATCCACCAATCTTTTAATCTAAACGACATTTCACAATGGCTTCAAATACACAAGAAATCGGGAGCGAGCTCGCATGGAGCCACAATGACCAAGTGTAAGTATTCGAAAAACTCAACTGAAGCGCTTTCGCGAACTTTGAATGCTACCCAGAAATCTAGAGCTGATGCAGGAAACAGTTCCAGTCCAATGAAGGCATCACCACAAACCTCAGTGGAAGACCTTATCTGCATTGGATTTGGACCAGCCTCCCTTGCCATCGCCATTGCTCTCGAAGATGCCTCCACCTCCCCCAAAGTCTCCTTCCTAGAGCGCCAATCCCAATTCGCATGGCATTCAGGCATGCAGCTTCCAGGAGCAAAGATGCAAATATCATTCCTCAAAGACCTCGCCACACCACGAAACCCACGCTCAAAGTTCACATTCATCAACTACCTCTTCTCCAAGAACCGACTCAATACCTTCATCAACCTAGACACTTTCCTCCCAAGCAGACTCGAGTACGAAGACTATCTCCGCTGGTGTGCAAGCCACTTCGAAGACCGTGTCAGTTACGGCCAAGAAGTTCTTGAGGTATCCCCAGATCTAACTTTGAGAAATGGCAAAGTCGCACAGTTCAGAGTCGTCTCAAGAGATATTGTCACCGGGGAACTCAGCAGCAGACTCGCGCGCCACGTCGTGATCGCCGTCGGTGGAAAGGGAAAAGTCCCAGCCGAGCTCCCACAGTTTCACTCCAAGGTCGTCCACTCCTCGAAGTATTCGCAACAGGTGGCCACTGCGCTACCTGATCAGAATAAATCGTACAATATTGCCGTGGTCGGAAACGGTCAATCAGCTGCAGAGATCTTCAATGACTTACCAGCGAGGTATCCTAATGCGAAGGTCACCTTGATCATCAAGGGAACTGCACTTAGACCTAGTGACGACTCACCGTTCGTGAATGAGATCTTCGACCCAGAGCGCGTGGATGGCATTTTTGCCGAGGGTGCTGCTTTGCGAGAACAGAGGATCAAGGCAGATAAGGCGACAAATTATGGAGTTGTGAGACTCGGTCTTCTGGAGCACTTGTATGAGCGCTTCTACATGCAGCGACTTAAGAGTGAGGATGAGCGCGATTGGCAGGTGAGATTGAAGACCAATAGGAAGGTGATCAGGTCGAAGGAGGTTGATGGGAAGCTTCTGTTGAGCTTTGGCAAGGTGGTTGAAGATGCCACGCCAGAAGGCAAGGAGGATCTGCTTGTTGATGCCGTGTTTGTTGCTACCGGATATGAAAGAAATGCGCACGAGGGTATGCTGATCAAGACGAGGGGTCTCTTGACCGAGCCTGCGAGAGACTTGAAGAAGTTCCCCGTCAGGAGAGATTACAAGATCGCGTTCGACGAGAACAAGGTCGCAGGAAATGCTGGTGTTTGGTTGCAGGGATGCAATGAGAGTACGCATGGTGTATGTTCACTCTTATCCGATTTTAGTTTCCCATGCTGACTTTTGTGACAGTTGAGTGATACCCTTCTGTCGATTTTGGCCGTTCGTGGAGGCGAGCTGGTCCAGTCCATGTTCGGAAGCGAGGCTGTTGAGCAGCAAGTCCGAGCCAAGTTGTGATTTCGTTTGTGATATATGTGGGACCTGAATTTTATACTTGGATTTTGAAGAGGCGTAAAAGCTTGCTGCATTTTTATTGAGAGCAATTTTGTTCCTAGAAGTAGTTGGGTTCCCTCGTAAAAATAAATTACCTTTCTCATCTCCCCTTACACGACCATTCATGATTGATTTATGATTTAGAAACAGGAATATACAGCTTGTCGCGAAAACATTCATTTCCCCGTTCAGGATTAAGCGCTTTAGTTAGTGTTCCATATTACTCGTATCTCGTCAAATGCTTCGATTTGCTCAACAGGATGAGCTGGCGCTTTTGAAAATGATTAAAATTCAATGCTATAAAGATAAACAACGGTATAGACTAAACGATATCGCTCACATTTCTCGTAGCAGAAAGCACTCTAGACCGCTGCTTGTATGAATCCTTCCCTGTTCCTCTTTATCATCAAAATACTCCCCGAGCTCTCTCTCTCTCTCTACCCCGCAGTCGGCTCGACTTTGACTGTCCTCATTCAGATTAATCCTAGTGTCCAGTCACGCAGTGTCCCAATATTCCTCCCAAGAAAACGGGATCTCAATCGTGACGCTTGACAATAATCGCAAGATGGCTGGCGCATGCATCGAGAACTTGAAATGACAATAGAACAATGCAGAAGTTTCCATCGCAGTCTCTTTCCTTTACCCTGGCTGACCATCAACCATAGGTGCGTGGATAGCGGTTCCTTTCCCTGCAAGTCATGCCTCAATCCCGACACTCATATGTCGACTCTGTGACTCAGATGATTTGAACGATGAATAGGATGATGTCCTGGATAAGTCCGGTCTCAACACCTCGACATCTTGCTCGTTCATGCCTAGAATCTCCGCAACCAGTTGACGGGGATCGGAGAACACAGCTCGCAGTATTCCCTTGAAAGAAGAGAGGAGGGCGTCCGCTAGTGGCTTGCCCATCACGCGGTGATCCCAAGATGGCTTTAGCCAGAGCGTTTGGTCACATTCGAGACTCTCGCATTCTCGAACTTCGATACGGTATGTCCACTGTAGTGCGTCAGTTGCTGGCTCCCCCCAACGGTCAACAGAAAGATCTTACATTTGATCTCCCATTCGAGGTTAGAGACGCATTGTTGAAATAGATATAGCTCTCGCTCGTCTCGGTCACATAATCTACCGAGAACGGGCTCTGATCCCTCAGCAGCCTGATACTCTCCAACACATCCGCCACTCGGCAATCTCTCTGTACACCTATCAAGCCAGTGGAGACGGTACCTGCACCTCCCTCCGTGTAACCCCACGAGAAGTGGATTTCGTGGTCACCGTTGTACCGGCGCATCAGCAGGACCCATGCCAGAAGCAGCATGTCGCTCATGTCCGCTGGCTCCGTCGAGCGGCAGGATTTCTGGATGGGAATCTGCACAGGATCGTAGGCTGGATCATCACTGGGGTTCTGGTCTGTTTCCATCTCGTCGGTTGGGAGAGTGAGTCGGAATCTAGCCTGGGGGTCTGTCATGTGATGGCGTGAGGGGGAAAACGTGCTGTCCGAGGCAAGAGTGGGGTGTTGATTCCAGTCTCGTTGTGTCTGAGCTTCGGTCTGATCTTCTGTATTGCTGGAATAGTCGCTGCCGTTGTCGTTGAAATCGCTGCTCATGTAGCTATCCTTGCCTTGGGTCAACAGCGTCAGTGATGTGACCGAGGTCTTGTCTAGACGCTAGGGTACTGACCCTCGATGCTTAGCGCGTTGGCATCATCCATCGCGAAAATCTCTTCCTCTTCACTTCAATAAATAAATACTTCCTGAGCAACACGACGTAATGAGCCAGAACTTTAATGACGACAATACCCACAGGATATAGATGGATGGGATAACTCGGTAGCACAGAAATTGCAAGCGCCATGAGTCGTTGGCAGTTGCTTGGGGGCTCACTCCATCAGGCCGGGACGGGACAGCTGCAGAAACGTGACCTCGGCTTTTGATCACCTGGCACGGGAATCTACTTCCAAGCAAAAAGAACGTGAGTGGGTGTACGGAGCCTTCTCGGGAGCAGACAATCGATCGTTGATCGCCGGTTCATCTGGAACAGGGGGAAATGCACATGTCGGATGTTATTGTTGGGGCAGTAGTTCATGCCGCCCTAAGCGTCAATAATACTCGATATCTAGCCTCCAACATGCTCAAGCCACCGCATGCCCGCCCGTTTTGCATACAAAATGGGAAATTCAAGGACCTACTCTGTACATATGTACCCGACAAGCTGCATAGCATACGAGAATGTGCTGACATGATTTGGTATGATTTGTTTTTCAGAAGGCAAAATTTTCGACAGGACGCGCTAGCGCTCCCCTCGCTCGCTTGATTCCTCCTCGCTTAGCTTGATCTGATAACTCTAATCCAATCGCTCTGCCTCCACACACCCACCCCGTCCACATCTCACTTCACACTTGACTATTTGTGGAAGGTGGGGTAGGAGGTTTTAATCTCATCTGATAACTTGGTGGGATGGAGGAGAGGAAGGCCGGCTGGGCAGGGCAGGGCTGACGACGGGACGAGCCTGACTTTGTTCCTGCTTTGCCTCATTTTTATGTAAGAGTTATGTTTCAGAAGGAACAGTTCTCCGTTGAAGGCATTCCCGATATCGGATTGAGACACATTCTGAAGAATCAAGGTACTCATTTCGTGGCGGGTTGTATCTATTGTTGTGTTCAATACGAACACGCCAGGTCCGCTCGCTCGAGTTCGGCACGGAGTAGTTCGGCTTGAAGTCTGTGTGACGCATCTGAGTACCTGTTGGGTTAGTTGTCCGGAAATGGAGATTATAGGCTGTGCAGCAATGTCAGAAATGCAGCCTGCTTTGCTTTTTGCATGATTTCTGCGAACTATCTGCTCGTGAATACCACGAGTCAGTGTCCTGGATGGGACTAGGCTAGCCCATGCAGTACTCTTCCATGCGGCAGACACCGCGAAGTGCGCATATCATACTAGGAAGGTCCAGATTTCCTTGAATACATCGATCTCAAGACCCTGGGTCGAAAGTCTCACAGGTGTGTGTGGGGCTTCTTTTACGATAATCAATTGAATGATAATTTTCCGTCGAACCTGCAAATGCAACAATTGCTGCCCAAAATGATTCAAAGACCCCTTCAAATCTTGAATCTACAGTGACGAGAGATTGCAGCCGGCTCTTGTGCCTTCACACCGAGAAATCATCCGAAAGTGGAATCCCGCCTGAAGCGCCGGCCTATAAATTGATATGTTCGTGCAGCATGATCTGCACAAACCGGACGTGAACACTTTGACCTGGCTTTCCTTTTGGGAATTGGATGAACAACTCCTCTTCTAGGATGTGGCAAGGCTTGGTTGAGCATCGTCATTGCCACCAGGTTTCATCTGCAGGACAGCAAAGAATGGCCTCATTTTCTGAATGCGCTCCCCCTCTTTCAGTCACTTGATCAAATATGACTTCCTACACATATGGTTCGACAAAGCAGGATTCGCACAAATATAATAATTCAACGGCTTCCCATAGCTCAATTTCCAAGCGACAGGTCTACACAATAATGGATCTCTATTCCTACTCTCTTCCAACCGGCAAAGTGCCAGCTCACCACTCCGATGCCAATCTCACGAATACGCTACCTACCAACCACAAATATAAGCGAAGTGCAGATGCATCTTCGAACTCCTTACGGCATTGTCTCGAAACAAACAAGTCGAGCCTTATTCGGTCGAATGACCATAACACGCCAGCTCAGACACAAAATAACACGTCGGATGCACTCCTCACCTCTTCGCTACTTTCCACGAAGACAACGCTTTGGATGAGGTAGCACATCGCATCAATATCACAGGGGACCATATCCTAGAAGACTATATCACTTCAAAGGTAGCCGGGACGAAGTCCAGGAGAACGGGAACTGAGGTAGCCTGGGAAGAGGTCTGCCATGCAGCTGAACGAACGAAGCGATGTTCATCGGGATGGACACGATGACGTCGGAATAGTCCTACACACTCTCTTGGCGCCAACAACGCTATACAGCGGATATGCATCGGAGCACAGGAAGGAAGCTTGGCCGGCACTCGTGCTCGGCGGGCGGTAGAGATGCGGCGCAGCAAAAGCTCGAATTGTGTGGAGGACATTTCTGGGTTGCTTCTGGGGATAATGTGAGAATGAAACGGGTGACAACTTCTCGGTTCTCTGTACAATGGTTGATACTTGATTAACCAGTGTGTAAAATTCTGTAGTTACTCTATTACCAGATATGTGTGTTTATGGGATGTTGACAGGGTCGGAATTGAGTTTCTCGTTTTGCCAAGCGAAATGTAAACAAATCCAACAGAACTTCAATTTGGCCTTGAGGCAATTGATTAATGACAGCATGTACACGATCTAAATAAGCTCTAATAATTTGAACCACAATATCTGCCTCTCTCCATCTAAAAAGTCTGCTCCTCTTCTGCAATCTCCCCCATCACAATCTCCCTCATCCCCTCCCTCTTCTCCGGCGCAACGTGTAAACTCGTCTCCCTCTTTTTCGAACCCTTCACAATCTCCTCTCCCACCTTTCTCAAGACATGTTTCTTCACCTTGCCACTACCAGTCTGTGGCACTTCATCCATACCCACCTCCTCATCCCCAAACCAAAATACATGCACAGGTGCTTTATGCCAGCCGAGCGCTTGCCTGACCCAGCCACGCAATTCCTCGTCTGTGGGCCTATCAAGCCAGTGCGAGAAATTTGATGGGAGGAGGAATGCCACCACGATCTCGCCGTATTTGGGATGTGGAATACCAACGACTGCGGAGCGAGTGATGTGTCCTGAGGGATGGGAGACGAGGCGGGACTCGATTTCGATGGGGTAGATGTTTTCGCCTCCTGTGTTCGAGATGAATTAGCCAAAGAATCCAGAATTGTCACTCGGCGAAGATAAATGCAGTACCAACCTCGAATAATGATGTCCTTGAATCTCCCCGTAATAGTACAATACCCATCGGCATCAAATACCGCCTCGTCGCCCGTGTGGAGCCAAAGCACACCGCTCTCGTCCCTCACCATACACTCATTTGTCTTCTCCTCGTTCTGCCAGTATCCCTTCTGCAAGCTATATCCTGCCATACACAGCTCGCCTCTCTGTCCAACAGGTACGATCTGCCCATCACGTCCTACGATCTTAGAGTGCATATGCGGCATGACTTTTCCTACACTGTTTAGCCTCCGCTCGATGCTCGTCGTGGTCGTTGCGTTGAAACAGGTCGGGCTCGCTTCCGTGAGACCGTAACTAGATGTATACTCCGTCATATTCAATTCTTTGAACAGCCTCTCCATTAGAGGTTTCGGCACAGGCGCACCAGCTATGATTCCTGTGCGCAGGTTCGGACAGGAGAATGATGCGGGTCGAGGAAGTGAGAGTAATTCTTCGAACATGGCGGGTACGCCGTGGAGCGCTGTGACATTTTCGGTGGAGAGGACAGAGAGGACTGCGGGGGCGGAGAAGGTTGGTGATGGGATAATGATGGATGCGCCGTGAGAGAGGCAAGTTAGGAGGCCAAGAACGAGCCCGAAGCAGTGGAATAGAGGAGGTGGACAGCAGAGTACATCGGCTGAGGTGAAGGACATACGGTGGCCGATGAAACGGGCATTGTTGATTAGATTACTGGTGAACATCAATTGTATGTTCAAAAGTTCTTTTGCTTCGTCGTTGAAACAGGAAAAGACTACTCACTGGTGCGTCAACATGGCCGCTTTTGGATGGCCAGTCGAACCACTCGTATATTGCAAATTGCACACATCGTGAGTATGCGTCAAATTTGCTGCTTCGTTGAATCCCTCATCCGAGATACCCGCGCTGATAGCGCTCATTACATTTGAGTAAGTCTTGAAGTCTTCAAAGGTGCCGTGAAGAGTCGCGATCGTGTTGAGCTCCGGCGTCTGAGCAGGATCATCGCTTAGTTGGCTGAGAAGTTCTGTATTCGAATGTCGTCCGTATTTCTCTTCCACGAACAACAGTTTGCATCCTGGCTAGCAGTCAGCCCAAACTGATCTTCGAAAGTAGCCTATAAAGAAGACCTCACCAGAATGCTGCAACGCATGCAATGCTTCCTCGGCGGTATAAGTCGCATTCAACACTACCAAAATACCTCCAATGTATCCCGCGGCGAAGAAAGTCGCAACATACTCTTCGCAATTACTGGCCAAGATACCAATTCTATCACCTCTTTTGAGACCCAGTGCCAGCATACCCTTAGCTAGAGTCCTACTCTGCCTTTGAAGTTCTGAAAAGGTCCATCTCGTTGCTGTATGTGCCACGACCAGACATTCTTTCTCGCCTCGAATGGAAACCTGTTCGTCAAGCAGACTTCCTAGCGTGAGATCTCTGAGAGGTGGATTGAGTTCGCCATGAACAATCGAAAGTCTGGATTCTGATTCTTGTGTTGAAGTCCCTGAAAGGTGGTGTTTCGTTTGTTGGAGACGTTGAAGTGGAATACTCTGAGAAGACATATTGAAAGAGGGCGACGGACAGAGATAAGTAAGTGAGAGTGGAAATGCTCAACCAAACTCCCGGGTCTGAAAGATAGTGAAATGTGGTTATTTCTGTTGGAAACGTCCCTATCTGAAGATGATAGCGTACAGGAATCGTGACATGCAGGTACTTGGGCCCTTTAGTCCTGGTCTTGAAGACCATGGCATTCTGGATCATGGCTCCAACATGCAAGCTTTAGGTGGAAGTGGACCAGAGGACCCTTGTCATGTTGACATGACCCACCACACTTGCGTAGCTGGTATCTCATCGAGCCGAGGAAGAGAAGAAGGAATTTCTGGAAGTTGAGTTCCGTAGGCATTTACCAGTTATTGCCACCTCTGCTCGGGTGCTACGACCTGTTGGCGTCTTTCCTTGTAGATCTTGCCTCGTCTTTGCCAATATCCGTACTAGCATGGCAGCGAGGTTGAAGCCTCTCGAAAACGGGGCCTCCATAACGAATCTCTTGCTTCTTTGAAAGCCTCCACGCCATCAGTGGGGGCAAGGAAGGGATACTCCTTCTTACTTCCAATCATCCACCTGACCACAACTTTGACATCCACTTGATCATCTCATAGCCTAATGATTAATCCGCGTCCACCAGGACAGAGTCGTTCCAGGAGCTTTGAAGCGGTGAGATCCGATCCTCGGAAGATGATCAGATAAGATAATTTTGAGGGCGAAAAAGTTATCTGATCCATCCCGCTCGATGGCGTACTGCAGCGTCGCACTTAGTGGCTTACAGGGATCAAATGGCCTGAGCATCCCTGAGGATATCCCTGACGATAGCTTGCGATAGCGGGGCCGACGCTATCAGATTCTTCAGCTTGGCGTGTACAGGCATCGTACTGCTTGTGCATCCTCCGGCCTTTTGCATCTCTTACCTGGTTATGACTGGACTGGATAAAGGAGTGGAAAAAGATTACAGGGCCAAGACATCTAATCAGATGGATAGCCGAGAGCTGCGTGGCACCGCGAGCGAGAGTTTCATGCCGGACTGGCAGGCTGCCAGGAAAGTCAAAGAGGGGTTCCTTGGTCAGTCCGACGGACATTTCGGTATTCCTTTCTCTTGCCCTCATCTTCTCAGCTTCTGCATGAAAGTCATTGTTTACGCAAGGCGACATCGGCACATGGCTGGCTTCTTGATACTAGGGAGAGCTTGGCGAGGTTTCGATCCCTCTCGGAGTCCAGTTTTCAAGAACGACACGCAAAGCCTGGAATGGGCGAGTACCAAGATTTATGACTGTTCTGCCTGTGTCTGTGTCCGAGTTGGTACCTGCATGTTGGTAAGAGGCACGCTTTTCCCCAGGTACCTATCTACCCAGCACGCGTAGATAGCATACGATACAGCTACAACTTTCTTGGTAAGACCCACGTAAGTACTTTAAATCTCACTCATTCCTTTCTTACTTCTCATATCTTGCAATGGTACAAGTACACTCTCTCCTGCTTCCATTTTGTCGTTCCTTTTTCTTGCTGTCTAGGGTTCAACGTTGTGGCTCTCGACATCGAAACTTTCGCTTCATCTCGGCCTCAGATCAACGACAGATACACCAAAAAGCAAACATGGGATCTATCGAAGCGCCGATTAGGGTCGTGGTCATTGGAGGATCGTATGCGGGACTCTCTGCTGCATTGAACTTGTACGATTACTGCAACGGAAAAGAAGCAAGAGCGAGGTTGCATGATCCTGTCGGCGGAAGTGGTATTGTCATACCTGTCGAGATCAAGCTCGTGGATGAGAGAGATGGATATTGTACGTTCACATCACGAACTCCTAGTCATCTGCAAAGCAGGTTGGGTACTAAGTTGCAATAAAATCAGATCACCTCATCGGCTCGCCACTCGCTCTAGCTTCCTCCGATTATGCCTCCAAGAATTGGGTCCGATTCGCAGACCTACCCGCTTTGAGAGCCCCAGGGTTATCTTGGGCGCAAGGTAGCGTCTCCAAAGTCAACACTGAGGACAAAGTCGTTACAATTGCAGATAAGATATCAGGGAAGGAATATGACGAGAGCTACGATTACTTGGTCATCGCAACTGGGCTCCGGAGGCAATGGCCTGCTGTTCCGCAATCCTTGACGAGAAAGGCATATCTGGCTGAGACGGGGAAACATATCGAGGAAGTGAAGGCTGCGAAAGAAGGTGTAGTGGTTATTGGAGGAGGTGCGTTGTCCCATCCGTGCACTCGAAAGCAGGGAGATTATCGAAATCTAATAGAAAGCAGGTGCTGTTGGTGTTGAAATGGCAGCTGAGATCAAGATGGTTCAACCCACGCAGAAAGTCACATTGATTCACTCACGCGACAAACTACTCTCTTCCGAACCACTACCGGATGACTTCAAAGACCGCAGCGCAGAAGTCCTCGTTGAGGGCGGGGTAGAACTAATTGTCAATGAGCGTGTTACCGAGAACGTTGAGGTCGAACTTACCGATGGGAGTCCAAGGTACAGACTTACTCTGTCGAGTGGGAAGCAGATTTTTGCGGGAAAAGTCATCTTTGCTGTTTCGCAAAGTGTGCCCACAACGACTTTTATGCCCGAGTCAACGTTAGATGCCAATGGTTTCGTTAAAATCCACAACACGTACGTACCCCGAAAACCCTATCGCTAAGATCTCAGAAGCTGACTATTGCATACAGTATGAATATGCTCACCGACTCGCCCACGGCTCGCGCACACTACGCAGTCGGTGACATCGCTTCCTGGTCTGGCATCAAGCGTTGCGGTGCTGCCATGGCAATGGGACATATCGCAGCCGCTAATATCCATCAAGTGATTTCGCAAGCTAAGTTCGGGACTGAGCCTACTTTCATCGAGTTTCCAGAAGTACCGCCAATGATTGCGATTGCTGTTGGGAAAAAGGCGGTTTGCTACGGGCCTGAGAATGGGACCACGAGTGGTGAGGAGGATTTGAAAAGAATGTTTAGAGATGATCTGGGATGGTCGAGTGAGTTATGCCCTTGTTTCTCGTTTCGTTTCTCTGTAGCTATTGCTGACAATGGATAGTCTGCTGGAATTATATGCAGCTTGGTGTTGAGTGGACCAAGACTGTGGCTTGAACGGTTGAATTTGTACAAAAATATCACATGGAGTGGAGTTCTGGCGCAATGTGTTCCGAAGAATATTGTTTGAATACTCGATTTTGATTTCAATTCATCCAAGTTCCATGAAGATTGGCAGCGTGTCTTGATTCCAATTCGCTCTGTGAAGAGGGCAGATGTCTAGGTAATTAGGACTGGAGACATAAAGCTCTGAGATGAATATGCCGCAAAAAAGCCTTTCATTTTGTCTCCCGACTTTAGAAGAACGAGTAGTGTCACATGGAATGGACCATTATCGATATTATGATTGCCTATTTGAAGTAAACAAAACAGTGTGATTGAACAGAGGTAGAAAAGAGGGACCGAGGTCACCTATCCGGAGCTACTGTACCCCGCCATCCACGCTATCAACGTCACTGACCTGTAAGCTCCAGAACTGCCCTCCCTCAATCCGCCCCTGGAGAGCTTCTCAACAGGAAGCCACACATCATAATTGAATTCAACGAAGTACATCATGCTCGACATACTCAATCCTTTTTCTGGCCCGTCTGCGACCAGCGAAATTACAGAATTGCGCATCTATCCGATCAAATCATGTCGCGGGATCTCCATACAGAAATCGTACCTTACGAGGCAAGGGCTGGATCTGGACAGGAGGTGGATGTTTGTCGATGCCGAGACTATGAAGTAAGAATTATAAGTCATTCTCTGTTGTTTTCTGTGGATATCTACCCGGGGCGATTCCTCTCCCCACTCCTGTCTGCTATGTTCGAGATCCGGTGCTGTAGAGTCAGTGGCTGATTTCTCCACTCAAACAGATTCATAACCATCCGTGACATATCTGAGATGACCTTAATCGACACCTCCCTCGACGCCTCCTCCACAAACCTGACGATATCCATCCGCTCCACCCCGCACAGCATAACCATTCCCGCACGCCCTTCGCCGGAATGGCTCTCCTCGAACACAACCATCTCCCAGGTCAACATTTGGGACTACGAAACAGACGGCTACATCTACTCCGATAGCATAAACTTCATATTCACAGAATTCTTCTCCAAGCCCGTAAAGCTTGTCTATAAGGGACCAACGCCCCGGATAGTGCGGGGGAATGGCGCACCAGAGATACTGGGGAGGGAAGAGAGCACGAATTTCCCGGATGTGATGCCACTGCTTATTGCCAATGAGGCAAGTTTAAGAGAGCTGAATGAACGGCTGAAGGGCAAGGGACATGACGAGATTGGGGTGGAGCGGTTCAGGCCGAATATTATTGTTAAAGGAGGCGAAGATTCTACGGGTTTAACCAAAGGTGGACTGCCGAGTGCGTGGACTGAGGATAGTTGGAAGACTGTTCGGATCCTCCCACCTGGCGAGCAAAAGACTGGCATCGCACAATCGATCTTTGGAGGAGGAGATAAACCACTTGAGATCGACGTCCAAGCAAGATGTGCGAGATGTCAGGTCCCTAATGTTGATCCGGACACAGCGGAGAAAGACAAAAAGGAACCGTGGGATACGCTGGTCAGCTACCGGAGGGTCGATGAGGGCATCAAGTGGAAGCCGTGTTTTGGGATGCTCAGTTGTCCGAGGAATGAAGGGGAGGTTGAAGTTGGGATGAAATTCGAGGTCACGGAGACGACGGACAAGCATAAGTACATCAAGGGATTTTGAAAAGGGGCCGGGGTTACAAGACTAGTTGCAAAGAAATCTGATTCAACTTCAGACAATGAGTTCTGGATGGCTGCTGCTGGGGAACACTGGAGACGTCGTCTTGCGTTTTCGTCACTGGCAGAACAAATGGTCCTGCATTGTAATTGATTCACTTGTGGAGTCGTCCGCCCAGTTTGGCAACGTGAGGAAATTCCAGCCATAACACCATTCATTTGTCAGGTGCTGTCACATATTCGACTGGTAATATCCAGGCCAAGCCAGCGTATGGTGCCGCCGTGCTTGTCACCAAATCACAACTGCACTACCCATCCCATATAACCGGATAGCATATAACCGAGCAAATGCGCGAATTGAAATTGACTTACCTTACGTCCCGACCGGAATTTCCGATATTCATAGCTCATCGAAGCCTCACATTTTACAGACCGATTTCTCAACCCAACCAACCATAAGAAGTGTGGGCTGTGGGGGAGGACAACCCCGCATCCGTAGTCCGACCCCGTTTGGTGGCTTCCCGAGTGAGCCTATCACCTGTAGAATTCCTCCTGCAAGGCCCGTGTAGGCTTACTTATTTCGCACAGGATACCGGATTAAGGATTCAGCATATGCCGTTGACGGGATCCGGGGCCCTAGCCGATGGCGCTCCTTCCCAGCTATTCGCTTACGCCGAGACCTAAACAGATGCTAGACGATATATCAAGGCGCAACATCTTTTGGTATTTCGGTCAGTGATTGTTTGAAGACCTGGTCATTCAATAGCATTAAAACCCGGAGCCACAAGACCACAAAAGAAAGACCCAACCGCTACCAAAATGCTAGTCGTTCCCCTTCAAATCAATGGCAAGGACGTCACCACGTCCAAAACAATCGACGTTACCAACCCCTCGACAAGTAGCGTGATCCACAAGGCATCAGCAGCTGGACTCCCTGAAGCTATCGCTGCAGTCGAAGCAGCGGAAGCTGCATTCCCAGCATGGTCCGAAACTCCAGCGGACCAACGTCGCAACATCTTCCTCAAAGCAGCTGATATTCTTGAGCGACGCATGGAAGAGGTGGGGAAGTGGCAAGAAGAGGAAGCTGGTGCTACGACTTTCTATTCGACGGGCTTTGATGCACCCAATGCTGTGAACCAGTTACGGGATGTTGCTGGGAAAATTTCAGGAATCGAGGGGACGGTGCCGAGTTTGAGTGATCCGAAGAGGGGCGCGCTGGTGATGAAGGAGCCGTATGGTGTTATTCTAGGAGTATCGCCTTGGTATGTCCTCCTTCTCATTGTAGTCAGAGAAGCATTGTCAACAAGCAAATATTCCCGAGGAGGAATAGCATTGAGAAACGCGGTTCGAAGCAACTTGACTAACCAAATTTAGGAACGCAACATACACACTCGGCTTTCGCTCCGTTACATTCGCCATCGCAGCAGGTAATACAGCCGTCTTCAAGGCTTCGGAAACAGCACCTCGGTCCCTGGGCGTAATTGGCACCGTTTTCAAAGAGGCTGGCCTTCCAGACGGTGTCTTGAACGTCATTCAAACTGCACCGGATGACGCAGCCGCTGTAACCAAAGCACTTATCGAGCATCCAGCAATTAAGAAGATCAATTTCACAGGCAGCACAGCAGTCGGACGTCAGATTGCTAAGCTCGCTGGCGAGAACCTGAAGCCTGTGCTGATGGAGCTTGGAGGAAAGGCACCTGCCATCGTGCTCGCCGATGCGGACCTGGGTCTCGCGGCCAGCATGTGTGCACTTGGCGCGTTCCTGCATAGCGGTCAGATCTGCATGGCTACCGAACGGGTCATTGTCGACAAGAGCATTAGCAAGGAGTTTGCAGAGCAGTTGAAAGGTGCTATTGGACAGATGTTCCCTGCTTCTGGGGAGGCACTTGTGCTTGTTAGCCCGGTTGGGGTCAAGAAGAATAAGGCTCTGTTGAAAGATGCGACTAGCAAAGGTGCAGAGATTCTGTATGGAGACATCAACGCTGAAGAAGCTGCACCGGAACGCATGCGTCCAGTCGTAGTCAAAGGTGTCAAGAAAGAGATGGATCTTTATTACACGGAATCATTTGGTCCAACAGTCTCACTCATTGAAGTAGAGAATGAGGATGAGGCGATCAAGATTGCGAACGATACTGAGTATGGTCTCGCATCTGCGGTGTTTACGAAGGACTTAGCGAGGGGGTTCAGAGTTGCGAGGAGGGTCGAGAGTGGTGCTGTGCACATCAATTCGATGACGGTCCATGATGAAGCGGCGTTGCCACATGGTGGTGTCAAGGGTAGCGGATGGGGACGGTTCGGGGCGCCGGGGTTGGACGAGTGGGTGAAGACCAAGACGATCACGTTCTTGAAGTGAGGGTAGGGCTGGAATATACGAACCTCTGATGTCTGCAAAATATTTTTGGCAATAGGTTCAAGGGTGAGAAATTATGATGTACTTTATGTGGATATTGAAGTATTTCAAACACAACTTGTTCTTTTCGAATATGTCAGCAGGCGCTTTGCTAAGTTAACAGCCAGTGTAAGGCAGATAGATAAGTACAAAACATTATCAAATGCTCACAATGTCTAGATAAGCCGCTTCTGACCGCCTACAGCGCCACAAATACTAAATAGTCTTTGATCACAATTTAGCTCGCAAAGACCCACGAAAGCTCATGCTCAGCCACATCAGAAGGCGAACTCCTACCCCAAAATCGTCAACGCTCCCCAATTGGACCCAATAGCCTATGTCGTACAGCGTAGGTAGGATGTCATGTATAAGCGTCAGCTTCTCACACTCTACTGGATCTCACAGCGAAGGCTGAAAAGAATACGAATCATTGGCTGTCAGCACCGGGGTAAACAACCCTGGAGTCTGACAATATCTTACCAGCCCTCGTTGCTAAGCGAACTGGTGGTCGCGAAGTTGTCGATGGAAGAGGGAATCGCTGATTGTGGCACGAGAAATGGGTAGGATGGAGATGAGATGATGATTTTTGATCTTAGATCAGATTGTGGTCTGGTGATGAAGGTTTGGAATCGGCGTTTGTGGGAGTCTTGTTTTCGGGGATTGTGAGGGTATAAAAGCTGAGCATTCCTCTACTTTGATTATTTCCAATCTCAAAACATAATTTAAATCTGTTATATTCCACTCCATCTCTTTCTCTCAGCTCTAGAATCTCTTCTACCTATCGATCCAACAAATCGATCCATCAACATGAAGTACTCACACCCGCACTCTGAACACCATGATCACAACGATCATCACCACCACCACGACACCATGAAGGCCGTCGAGTTCGAAGGCAAAGCTTTCGACATGAAAGTCAAGACACTTCAGATCCCAAAGGTCCGCAAGTCTCATGATGCCATTATCCGTGTCACATCGAGTGGTATCTGTGGTAAGTCTCAAATTGTCTTCATGAGGCAAGGCGGGAGCACCCCAGATTCTGCTTCTCTAACATCGTCATGTTCATTTCCTAAATTTTTTATCCGGATGCTGACATCTTCTTACCATAGGAACTGACCTCCACGTCTTCCATGGCCGGGTTCCAGTCAACCCACCCATGACAATGGGCCATGAAATTGTCGGAATTGTCCATTCCATCGGATCCAAAGTCAGCGACCTCAAAGTCGGCGATCGAGTCATCGTCTCGGGTATCATCACCGACGATAACTTGGGCGGTGACGATGATGACGAAGTCGTTGGTGGCCTCGGTATTGGGGATATCCCTGGATTCTTCCAATTCAATGGTGGACAAGCGGGGTATGTACGTGTGCCGTTCGCGAGCGACAACGTGCTTTTGTTGCCAGAGGGCACGGAAAATGAGCTCGATTATGTGATGTTGGCGGATATCTTCCCTACGGCAAATTGGGCTTTGGATGCTTCTGGGTTCAAATTTGGGGATGTGGTCGTTATCTTTGGAGCTGGTGAGTTCTGTTGACTCCTCTTCAAGCACCCCTGCCGTTGCACCCCCAGGCTTCCCATCGACATGAATCGCATCTATTACTCCAACTGTTCTGCATATAATTGAGCAATAATATGCTGACAACAGCCAATCAGGTCCCGTAGGACTCCTCACAGCATATTCGGCCTTTCTCCGAGGCGCCAGCAAAGTATACAGCGTCGACCGCATCCCGGAACGTCTCGCTAAGGCAAAAAGCATCGGTGCAATCCCCATCGACTTCAGCAAAAGCGATCCCGTCGCTCAGATCCTGAAGCGTGAGCCAGAGGGTGTCGACCGCACTTGCGATTGTATCGGTTATGAGTGTGTAGATGCGAAGGGAAAGAATGTTGGGAACTTGGTTTTGACACAGGCTGTTCATGTTACCAGATCTGGTGGTGGTATTGGCGTGATTGGTGTTTATCTCCCACAAGATCCTCGTAAGTACTTCCTCACTTTCAGATAAAGTACTAGCTGATTTATTACCAGGGGGAGCAACGCCCGCTCTCAAAAAAGGCATCTTCGAGATCCCTTTCGGCGAATCCTGGTTCAAGGCCCAAACGATCCGATCTGGCATCGTTCCACTCCGAGAATATCAACCCGCTCTTCTGAAGCTTATTCAAAGCGGACGGGCGAAGCCAAGCTTCATCGTTGATCGTGAAATCAAAATCGATGATGCGCCGGAAACCTATCAGGAGTTCTCCGATCATGACTTCATCAAGAGTGTCATACGATTTGGAGATTTTGAGGGGAAAGAGTCGAGTAGTGAGATTGAAGAGGAGGAGGAGAGACCACTGAGAAAGAGAAAGAGAAACGGTGTGAGTGCATGAATCATTAGGGGGCGTTGAGAGTGGTCTAAGGATGGTGGCGAATGGTGTTTGGACGAGCAGAGTTATGGGGAGGGGGGGGGAAGAGATTGAGATTGTTTGTAGTACATCTCTTTCCAAATATCCATTCATTATCTTTCCCCAAGCCCTAGCAGGATATATCAAGCAGATTGTCCTTGCACACCGCCCAGGATCTGGGAGGTCATGGAGCATGGTAAGCAGTTGAAGTAACCGAGCCTCGCACTTCCAGGTTACTCAAATAAAACTCTGATACCTTTACTCTCCATCGATGGTTGCGGCAGCAAGAAATCATACTTGGCATCAACATCCAATCTTGAAGTCTCGTACAACTGCTGATTATTGAAACGTCGAAACACTGTCGCGAGCGTCATGTTGATTTCTGCTCTTGCTAAACTATCCACACTTCGTCAGTGCCAGTCCATCAATCAAATAAAAGGCCTGATGCAACGTACTTCATTCCGACACACTGCCGGGATCCTTTGGAGAACGCGACCAAGTATCGCTCCAGAGCAGGCGTGCCATCAGGCCGAGCTTGGAGCCAACGCTCGGGCTTGAACGCGAAACTATCTGGGAAGATGCTCTCGTTGTGGTGCATGAGGTAGGACGTCATGCCTATTGGTGTCTGTGCAAAGTCAGTACATACCACTGTCTAATCAGAGGCAACAGATTAGCTCACTCCTGCTGGGATTTCCCAATCATGGAACTTCATTGTCTCGAATGGATGTGAGCGTTGGAGACGGCCGACTGCTCCGTAGGATAGCCTTTGCGGATGTCAATCAGAGGTTCTAGACAATGTTTGAATCAGAGAGAATAGTGACCTTAGACCCTCTTGTACTACGGCATTCTGTGTCATAGGTCAGTCGGAAAGACAAATTGCATTTTATTAAACTCACAAGATACGGTAGTCGCTCGACGATCGAGAGCTTTGCAGGAAGTGAAGGATTGGGCATGGCAGCAACGAGTCTAGATAATCATCAGTCTCGCCTGTCGCGCCTACAAAATGGAATTGAATGGTAGGCTTACTCAAGTCTTAGTCTATTCAACACGTTCGGGTTGTTCAAGATATGGAAATGCGTGATCGCAATAGTGGCAGCTGTGGTGTCAGCTCCAGCACCAATAACGACCTGCCCCTCCTGCCAAATTCTCGAATGCGCTTTCTCATCCGCGGGAAGATCTGATTCGAGAAGTGCATGAATGATTGTCTTGTCCATGCCGAGATCTCGTTGTTCTTTGGTGGCTCTGTACTCTCCATCGATCACTTTTTGGGTGTCGTCTCGAACTTTCTGTATGTCGTTTAGCATGTACTTGACATCAAGATACCCAGAAGTAGGAACACTTGGGGATGTTACCTGCTGAAAATCGAACAGCATTCCCATTCCTGGATTCATCGTACGTATAAAGCTCAGCGGCAGGGCTTGCGTGAGTGGCAAGATCCATGGGAAGTACTTGGCGTATGCAGCGGTTTGAATGACACCGTGCATGGTATCGACCCAGAAGGGTGAGAAATCTGGATCGTCCAGATAATTCCAGCTCCTATTCATGGCATACAACGTGATGATATCGGTAGTCAGACACATGTACACGGCCTTCATTTCCATGGGTGCGCCAGCTTTTCGACATCCTTCAATGCGACTACATAGTTTCTCAACCATGTGGCTCATCATTGGTTCGAGTTTACTGATATTTTGCTTCGAAAAGAATGGACTGATTGCTGCACGACGGCTGCGGTGGAATTTGTAGTCTACCGTCGCGAATGTCGAGCCTGGGAGGCCGAACTGCGCAACGAAGAAGTCATATCTATTTCGTGGTTTGTGGGATGAGTAAAGTTCCTCGTAGTAGTCAGGGTCGTCGATATGAAGCTCATAGGGACTTATTCTGATAATTGGGCCTTCTCATTTTTGCTTTAGTTGCGCTCACGCCGATGTGGACTGATAATAAAAACATTCACGAACCGTATTCTTTATGCAGATCTTTAATCTTGAATGTATATTGTCCCTTGAGAATTACATCGTAATAGAATTCATAACATAATGTTGCCGCGGCGAGTCGGGGCCCTGGAAACTTGGAGAGGGGCCCGAAGTAAACACTGTAAACTGTTCGCACTAAGAATACAGCCACGTAGAGAACCACGAACGCTGCAATTATGTCGTATTGGATGCTCGAAAGAATAGACATCTTGCTGTCGACCTTTTCTCGGCATCAAAGATGCTGAGGCAATTAGTCGATGAAAGTACAAGAAATTTGGTACGGGTTGAGTTTCTCTTTGCACAAGATAAGAGATCTGGTAGTGCCACCGGGGAGTAGGAATCACCATGCAGCGAGGTCAAAGTGATTGGTTGTTGGTATCGGAGCGATACTGGAAGAAGCAAAGCTCTACGGACCGGATGCACGTTTTCATTGTTCCAATGCGAATGCTACATGATTCTGCATACGCTGGTGAAGAAGTGACCAATCCCGAAAGTTCCATCACGAAGCGTGCATTTAGAAGCTGCACCCTCAAAAAAGGTCGAGCACGGAGGGAATGGGAATGGAATATCGAGATGCAGGACTCACTGGCATTGGGACTCTGTCCTCCGTAAAAATCGGCCTCCTTGAGTATCCTGCTGTTGTAAATGTTCCGGGTGATGCTGTACTCTTTGATGATGAACACTGATTCCCTCATTGGTGGGGTTCCGTCATGCCCATGCAGATCCAGAAGCCAGCGCTCCAAATGTTATCGTTTACGAATTGTAAGGCAAGCGTTTTACGAAGGTTACAACTATATCAGGAAACCAGAGTCCCCAAGATCTGGACATTCATAAAGCTGCACTGAGTATTCCAAATCTCAATACGAAGAAGCTTGTTTATACCAGCCCGTAGGCTAGTTGGCAACTTTCCATTTCTTCCTTTCTTTGATCCCAGACCTTAACGAGAAGAGGCCTACCCCTCTAGCCAACATAATACCAGCGCCTCTCTACCCTTTGTCCTTGCGGTCTTTGTCGGGTCGTCCTTTGTCAACTACTGTCTATACATAAGCTGGACAGGTACTTCGGAGCAATTCTTGGAGTCTCCAACCCCACTATAAGCATTCAAGGGTGGGGTGAAGGGAGTGAAGAGCCAATCAGCGCCTTCCAATGGCCTCCATCGCGCAACAAATTTATTTCTCTTACTTAGAACAAAATAAGGAGAACAGCAGCATCAAGCATGGTCGGGTGGTGTAGTTGGTACTTAGGTTCTCGGAGTAAATTTTCCTTATTAAGCTAAAATTGAGTAGAATTGAGTAATTTTGAATATAATCAATATAAATACTTTTGCAAATGAATTTAATTAGAATAATTTGAAATATTATAAATAAACATGTATTAAATAATTATATTATATAAAGGAAATCAAATTAAATAAAGAGATATTGACATGTAAATTTATTCAAATTTATCCAAATACATAAAAGCCAAATAAAGGCTTTCAAATAATAAAAAGTAACAAGCTTTCAAAAAGCTAAGGTTGTTTGTTTATTGATATCCGGTGAAAAATACTCGCATTTGTATGTATATAAACGTAGCCCGGAATTCGAGAATTCAAAAAAAAAATTGAATTGATCAGGCTGGGGCTCGATCCCAGGACCTTCTCGGTTTTTTGTCACAGTAAACTGTTAACGAGATGTGCTACGAAATGTTAGGATTTAAGCCTTGGCTAGAACAGGAGGTTGGAGTACGAACATAACCAACTACACCACCCGACCATATTTCTTGTGTCGAAAGGTCTCATTTCAGTATATACGAACATCAAATATTCAGGGGGGCTGAGGTGTGAAAGGTGGGGTGAAATTTTCGACGACCCGGTTCTTGGCGCTCGCTTACTTGAAATCGTAGAACCAACGGGAAGAGCCAGCCGCCCTCCTTCAACATGGTCAAGTAATGAGCATCGAGATCAACAATCCTAAGCAGTCTAAACTTGTACACTACATGTCAAACACTGATCCTTGTGACAGGTATCAAGATACCAAATAGCTAGCGAAGCTTCCATTCCATGACAGTATCCCACGAGAAGTCCTTCCCAGCAACCTGAATCAATTTTCTCATCGTCGGGTCGTTACGCTTTCCTCCGTCGCTGCAAGCCTCCCAATACACCTTCCATAACTCAGCTGTCCGTTGGATCTCAGAAACTAGACGCGATGTAGGAACGACGATTTTCCCGAACGTTACGCCGTCCTCGTGATGCTTGTGAATAAAATGAGACCAGATCGCGATGATACTCCTGAACGACTTGACACGTGGGCAGAACATGCACCGTAGCTCTGGTCGACCATTGGACTTGACCTGCGCACTTGATGTAGAGGGCACTAGTTGAGAATCGTCGAATTGCAGAACAGAGCTGGTCGGGCAAAAGGTCAAAGGGAGCTGGAACTCAAAGGTCGGGAATTCATGCCACCTGGGTCGCGGTGGACACGGAGTTGATGGAAGTCCGTTGGCCGCACGAAAAAGAGAGAATTGGATCAGATATGTCTCAAAATGCGTGAGTGAAGCATGCTGCATCATACACGGAGGATGGTGCTTTTTGCAATATTCTGGAACCGGCAGGGATGCTTTCCGGAGATCCTTCGCGGCGGCATGGCAGTCCTTTCGTGACTCGTTATCTGTTATAGACTCGTAGACCACATGGATCAAGCACAAGTGATGACCGCAGGTATGTGAACCATGCATTTGTTTATAAGGCCCACAGCCCAAGAAGTTGTCAAGCTCGAGGCCATTCCGGGGCCAGGATTTGTCTTCGAACCATGCAATTGCTCGCGTGATGTTGGTGGAATGATCCGAAAATTGATACATCTATCCAAAAAGTCAGCCGCCATGCTTGATCATTTTACAAGACTTTTCAATAGCTGGCAGAGGCTAATACATAGAAACCAGAGCCGATAGACGTGAGGTTTCACCGTTTCCCGCCCTTCTGATTGAGAAGAGTTTGGCCGGAGGGTTTACTCACAATGGGATCTGCCCAGTACAGCGGGCATTTCTCATATGAGAATATCTCAGCAATCTTCAGGGGGTCCATACCAGCCCAGTCTACAGGATTGAGTACACATGTGCTTGATTGGCTTTCTTTGACGCCCCACCTCCGTACGAGAGTCCCGAAGTGTTTATGGAATTCATCGAATGCAAATTCTGTAAGCCACTCCGCAGCTCTTTGTTGACGAGCCCATCGATGAGAACGTTTACAATTGTATGTTGGCATGACTGTTCGGGATGAGGGTGATGTTGCGACCTTACGTCGTTTGCGATGATCCCGCTGATGCTCACGACGCTCATCCCATTGTTGCTGTGTTTGTGGGATAGATTCTACTGTTGAGAGCGAAGAAGGTAGAGGGCTTGGAGTTGGCGAGGCATCATGGGAAGACTGCACCGTACATGGACTGGATGAAGACGACTTTCGTTTTGCCGAAGTTGATAGTGTTGCACGTTCTGGGGGTGTCTCTGTATGTGACACGACCCCGTGATTGATTGTGGATTCCGCCGATGAGGGCAATTCAGGCGTTGAAGGCGTCTGCAGACCGGAAAGTTGATGAGTCGAGATAGTAGCTGGACTTCCGGATTTGGAGGATTGGGGATAAGATCCTGGTGATGTGTAGTCTATTGACTGTACAGCGGTTGGGGTATGCGGGGGCGAAAGTATCTCCCGAATACGTCTAGGTGATGATATCTTCGGAGAGATTCGCTTCTCAAAGCTCGCAGAGGGAGAAATGAGCTCGGTGGAACTTGGAAGTCCTAAAACAGGAGCAACAGCAGAGAAGACGCCGCAGAAGGTGGCAAATGAGATTGGCATTGATTCTGCCGGAGGGTGCTGAGCAGGGGCTGGCAACTCAGCGCGGGTTGTCTCGTGATCCACGGCAGCCACGGCTCGCCCCGGGGAATAGTGGATGAACCCATCACGAATTTTCTCACCATGTCGTTTTTGGATGTGCCTCTCGACGTTCCACTGTCTGTCTGAAGCATATTGACACGGTTTTCCAGATCTCCTGTCTTGGCGATTGCATCGGAAAGCCATTTGGAAGCCCCGCTCACGTGATGCTACAAGAGAGAATTTTCCCCCTCATAACGACCCAACAAAGGGGTAGTAACTTATATTTGCGAAATACTCTACTTATTGGCTAGATATTCAGAGGCTCCCGAGAGACTGTCACCGGGTCAGTATGTCTTGTAGCCTAAGTCATCTTACTTGAGGCCAGCATCATCTCCTTTATGGAGCAATACCTGCCGAAGCATACCGAAAGAATTCTGTTTCGTGATAAGCCCGCGATGCTAGTCAGCGCTGCCTTGCTGTGGGCAAGTCAAGCATCACAGCGATATGATATGCCCATCTATTTGATGACGATGACTAGCTACCAACGAAGCAATGTCCTTTCCCATTGACACACTGCTCTGCTGTCTGGCTCTGAAACAAGCAGCGGGGATGGCGGCTTTCGGAGACAACCACACGCGCAGACTTCTTTGTAAAACCACGCATTCTGCGTCGTTGTCTCTCCAGAAACAACAAGAAACACGGCTTTGAGGCCATCCATTGTATAGCCCAGCTGGGCTTGAGCTTGCCAGTTCTTGGAGAGCCTTCTAGAAGGATGTTCGACATGCTGGCTGTTACTTCGTGGACGCTAGCTTGTAAAGCCATAATCATAATCATAATTCCATCATGGCCTCGTCGGCTTTCCTGTCTCGCGGTGCTCTCTAGACCTTCGAACCACTATAGCAAACCTGATATTCAGCCATGAGCCTGTCCACTAGGTCATCTCACAGAAATCCGGCCGGCGAAAACGATAGGCCTAGAACTGCTCCTTATGCTATGCAAATCAAGGACTTCGCATCTCCAAGACTATAGCTAGCTGAGGAGCAGATTTGGTTCAGGCAAATTCCTCGGTGCAATTTCGACGAAGTCGAAGACTCGAGCAAGTCGGCATCCCGTAATTAGGCTCAGCCCTCTCTTCCGTCCCCCGTCATGCCATAGGACCGTCCTATCAACATCCTCAAGAACACTATCGATGAATCGCTTCATATCAAGATCACGGTGCATGGATAGGATCATCGACAGACCTTGCGAAGTCAATACACGCGTAGAATTTGCAGTAACCAATTTGCAGTAACTCAAGGGTAAGTTCTCCTAATCCTAGGTGTCTGTAATTTTTGCCAGGATGTACAACGGGGAGTTAATCGCTCACAATCATATTAGCTGAACAATCTATCTCATCCTATTGCTTCGTACTCGAGCTTGTCTGCCATTTCCGAGCTCTCTGATAGCTCGATAGTCGCCGAAGCGTGGCTAAGGTCCCCGTTCCTACCATGATACTCGATGATCTCAACCTCTCAGGGCCATCTCACATCTATACGCGCGGATCCTTCAGGTGTCGTTCAATGCTGACCGGCCAGATCCGGAATCCAAATTCGAAGAAGATAAGAGATGAATCTATCGAAACAAGAAGCAAACTCGAACATGGCGGCGGACCGACTTCGGCGGGTACCGAGACTGAGTTGGGTGCGGGGGACGAAGTGTGTGGTGATGGACTTGCTGGGAAGGGAACAATCATGGAAGCGGTTGGAGCCATGGGCTCAGTGGGATTGGACATGTGCTGGATATTGCTTTTGTAGTACAGTTTGGTGCTGGCGTGGTTGGGGACGAGTCCTTGAATTGAAGTTGGAGGTGAGATTGGAGTCGCCGAAGCTGCAGAATTAGGACTTGGTGGATTTGTTGGGTTCTTCATCGAGACAGGGCATCACTGTGGGAAATCAGTGATACAACGCAGGTATCGGACGGGACTGATCACCCCGAATGATGAGTAAATCCCTGTAGCACTCACTGAACCGTGTTTGCCCTACACTTCGAAGAAGAAGTACCTACCTCGAATCAATTGTTACCGGGCATAGATAGTTGATGGAATCGGACAGCTGTTTAGAGCCTGTCAGTGAGGTGGACGAGATCAGATATGCGACATCAAAGCCTTTTCAGTGGTAGCCCATGATCTTTCCTGGACGTAGAGAGGGGGTCAACAGCAACTCACCATGCAGTATTACATCGCACGACAATCTCTAGATAGTTACCCGTTTAGGGCAGAGAGTTGTCAGACTGGCGGCCGCATGTCGTCTTGCAGGCTCACACAAGTAAGTACTAGCCCAACTGGACTCTTCCGGCCCGCAATTTCAGTACTCAGATATCTATCTTTCAATCTGATGTTTCCTGCATGAGGTGTTATTAACAAATGAACCAGATACGAAAGAGGCCGTGTCTCGGCGAAGTCTACGCTTAAATCCATAAATCACCTGCAATACCACCACCCGAGGACAGTCATCGAGCCCCAAATTTCCTGTCAGTCCACATAGCTATCAACTCCATGTACCGTCGAAACAATGAAAGCAGTTGCAAGACCAATCAGTCCCTCCAGAACGCCCCTTTAAAACCAGCGAATCGACAGACAGGTGAGGGGGCATGCATCCACCGCGAGCCCTCTCCCTGAAGCTAAACACAAAGCAGGATTACATAGCGCAAAAACATTACCAACTCCTCTCGCTAGCGAGAACGCCGCAACTAGGAACGAACTCAATCATTCTGCCTCGTTGTCCTCCAGATCTGCCACTAGTCTCTTATTCGCGACCTGCTCCAAGATGCTCAATGCCTGTGCCTTGTCAAGGTTCTCAGCATTTGTTACAGCAGTACACAGCCGACCGAAAGCCGATTTGAGAGGTCCAGGGCGGTGCTGAGAGCGTTTAGCATTGATGTTCGCTAGTCCTTGGGCAGCAACGTCCAAAAGTCCTTCAAGGAACAACTCATGGTCTTGGTGAGTGCGAAAATGCTCAATCAACCCACTATGCATCTTAGCCCAAATTCTCTGGCATATCAGGCATTTGATCGCCCCAGGTCGCTCTTCGTCTCTTGGTCCATCGAACCGACGTGTGAGATTATTGAGAGATGGATCCTTTACCCCAAAATCAAAACCCTCGTCGAAGTTTTCGAAGCTGGACACCGTCGTCGGAAATGGGTGGCTTTTGTCGACCATTGGGCTTTCGAGAGGTTCTCCCAACGCGAGGCTCAGCTGATAATTTATTTTCTCGGTGTTTGTCAATGCCATAAGCTGCGAAAAGCATTGAGGAAATCCGTCTCCATGAATACCGCATCTCCATGGTACGGGAATTCCATCTTTCCTCCACTGTATTGCTCTGTCACGACAGGCGTCACGGTTCTGGTTGGATCGTAGATCCTCAAGAGCGGAATGGGCAGGGTTCTGACAGTGAGCGTTGGCGCAGAGGTGTGATGCTGTTGCCACTTGATCAATATCTTTAAGCGTTCCTGCCAGTACGGCGGCAACAAGGGCAAAGATCCTTGCGGCGAAAGTCTGCACCGCGACACGTGTAGGTGACTGGCCAACCTTGATTGTGAAAGTTGCTCCGAACCTCGAGTTCTCTTTCTTCTCGTCCACTCGTCGCTTGTTGCTTTCCGTCAATTTTGCAGGAATCTCTCCTGCCGAATCCACGAGACACATTGCGTAAAGCTGCGTCGGGTTCATGTTCTGCCAATCTCGGGGGTATGTGAGGCATGAAGTTTCGTGGCCGATCTCAACCCCCCACATGTGGAAGAAGTCTTCTTGATAATTCCTCACGCAAGCTTGGAAATTAGGCGAGAAAATGAGAGCACGAAATAACTCTGTACGTTCCAAAGTGGACCCAAGCATCCTTGGCCGGTCTACCCCATCGCGATTTTTGGATCTGTTGTTGTTGTTCGGGGCTGAGGTCAAGGCCACGAATAGCTTTGAGGGCCTTTCCGATTTCGGGGTGGTCCTCGATTTGGATGTTCCTAAAGCCCACTTGCCACTTGCCTATCTGAATGTCCTGCTTCAAGGTATACTCGGATGCGTGGCGTAGGACAGTACCGGGAGGGAAGGAGAACTCTTTTTGAGGGTCGTCCTCGCCGCTGCTTCCAGCTCCCGCCGGTATTACAGTACGAATCTGAGTGCCCGAATAGCTGCTTTCGTGGTCGCCAGCATCGTCCGTCTCGCTCCCCAACTTCGTAGTCCGAAGGTGGTCGGTCAGAGTCCTTGGTACAGACAATGGCATGTCCTTTGCGTTTCCCGATGCTAAGCTCTGGCGGCGCTGCATCGTGTCACCCTCCAACATGTCTGAGCCACGGCGGCTCTCTCCCGTATCCGTTAACCCTGTTGTCTTCCCAAATTTCCAGCCGAGATCATCGAATGACATCTGCGCTGCTCCCTTGGTTCTGACCTTGGCTGTTGTAGAACGTATAGTTAGCTCAATTTGCGGGAATCACTGGGTCTACCGGAAAAATATGTCTCGCTGCGAAGATACTCACCGGCCCGCTTCTTCGGCTTCTGTGTCGCCTTCTGAGTAATCGACTGTCCAGCTTGACTGAACTGATTCTCCTCCCCTTGATCACCAGCCGTCAAGTCCTCATACTTCTCAAATATCTCATGGAGTCTCTCGAGGTAACGTGAAAGTAGGGGAGCCCATGGCCGATTGGAACGTTGGCACTCAGCATGCTGCTCCGCCAACAGCGCAAGTATCTTTCCCCGTTGATTGTCGTGTCCAGAGGCCCAGCCATTCCTTCCAAGCTCCGCCGCGTGTATGAGGTACTCATCATAGAGAATAGCGATCTTCCATGGGTCTTGAAGCGATGACACGGTGTCGTTGGGAAGCTTCGGGAAGGCTTTCAGCAAGCTATCCATGGCGGAGTTGCTCAGATGTTGTACAGCAGTGAAATTCAAGCTTCGATGTCGGATCGTATTGCAAACAGATGATGATCAGCATCTTAACTGTACTCACTGAGACTATCCAAGATAATATACCGTAATGCTTGAAAGAGAAGCTTAGCAATTTATTGGACGGCAAAGACGAAACATCATAGCTTTGTGATGAAGCGTCAGAATGGATTCACAGCACAAATCAGGGTCGTAAAGAAGAGCTTTGCTTGTTTTCATTTGTCTTTTACCATTATGATTTCTATGAGTAAGCTTCTTGAGTAAGTCAGGAACGCCTCGCAATATCAGCACCATGGAAAGGGGTGTGAGGCGAAGGTGCTTGCAAGCGAAGAGGAGGGATGATCAATGCAACCCTCACAAAGACTCGTCAAAAGGGAGAAGTGACTATTCATCGACGCATAATTGAACTGGAGGGATGTCTTATGAGCTGCTCATTATACATGCTCCTGATGTGTTGAATCATCAGATGCGCCAAAAGCTGCGTGTCCGAATTGATAACCATTGTCTTGAACGAAGCTTGTCCACACTCTTGTGTCTTGGACTGAGTGATCAAGGCTGACACGCTGCATCAAAGGGACCTGGTCTTCTCTGGGTTTCTACTCATCTACTCGATGTTTCAACTCATACTCACCTCGATAAGGAAAAGTTACTCAGAAAACTTGAGCTTGGTTATCACATCTCGTTAACAGTTTACTGTAACAAAATCCGAGAAGGTCCTGGGATCGAGCCCCAGCCTGATCATTGATATGATTTTGCCATTTTGTTGGAATTTATAAATATGCACTTTGTGCCCCCCCTGCAACACTTTTACTATGACTTGAATAGTATTCACTCTTGCTCTTTTGAGCTTGCCTGAACAATTTTGGTTTTCTAGGAAAGAAATTTTCTAGTGTGGATGCCCACTTTCAAGCGAGGATTACCCCACTATCAACCCCACCAAAGCCCTTTATTTTACTCTCCCCCCTTTTAAATTCGAAGAGGGGTGGTTTTTAAATTTCATACCCATCCCTTAACAGCCACACGGAGTAGGAACAAGGAAATTTGAGTTCAGCATTTGTCAAGTTAAAACTCAAAATATATTGATTCATCTTTTATAAGGACATTCAGTCGCTCATTGACTTCCTAGTCTAGGATGCTTGGCAGCCCTTAAGGAGTCCAGCCCGTCTTCCTCCCGCTTCCACTTTATCTCCTTGTGCCTCCTGATTCCTTCCAACTCCGTAGTAGCAATCTGTTCATATTCACTCCACTTTTCATCAGTCCCGTCTCGTGCGGCCAGTACTTTTGCTTCAGCTTATACCGTGCTGCACAAACGCTTTCTCCCTGACGAGTTGATGTTCGGATTTGTCACGACTGCAAGTCTAGCTGTTAGCCGTATCTCCGGATACTTGGAAGCCGTGAGTTCATCCAAAAGACGGCTGTTGTCGATCTCTGGACTGTATTTGTACTCTGTCAGAACCTCATTGAGTATTTTGTTCTCTTGATCCAGCTCGTCCTGGTCAACATCCATCGGCTGTCCGGCCGTGAGATGAGTGAAGATCTGTTGCTGTCGCAAAGCCATGTTGATATTATCAGCAACTGCACCGTATGACTCAGCGAAAGTAGCAATCATGAAATCACCGAGGCGATCTGCTGTTGGAACAACATCTCTTTTGGAAATACCCGTTTCGCGACACGATCAGGCCTCCCATCTGGTCCCCATATCATCTGGGTTTGCTGACCTTTCGTCATTCGACTTCCGATGATTCGTTCTGACTTCAAGCCATCGACGCCATACTCCGAAACTTGAGCTTCCCAGAAAGACACCTGCTGGATGTTCTGGATGGAGAATATTGGCATCACCCAGAAGTAAGCTAATGTCCCATCTGGGAAGTTTTCATGGTATCTGTACCGAGATAAAACTGGCTTCGTGACTTGGCCGGTTCCGAAATGGTACTAATTCGGCCAGGGAAAGACTACTTGCCCTAGGCTGGGTTCGGTGAAATTTGCTTTGTTCCCGCGGTGGAGGTGGTCAATTAGCCCGCCGAAGCACTGTCTAATTTCAGATGTTTGCCCTATGACTTATAGGGATGTGAAGCTCCTACAGCATTTCCCCAAGACCGGCCTAACTCAGATATCTCTTCGTCTTGGAAGAGCTGCAGCACGTATCAGCGAAGGGCTTACACACCGCCGTAGACATTTTGGCTTACTGGCTCTAGTCTCAACATTCGGAAGCATTTCTTGCATGTGTTTCCCGAATGAATGCTACCTGCAACGTCAATTCTCGGGCTCAAAATCTATTTCAAGTCTCCCACCATTGTTTCGTGGACCATCTAATTTCCGATCACTAAAGACTCGCTGGCAGCTGCAATGGGATCTTGACTCATTGTCTTTGCCACACAAAATTGCTGGATCAACCTCTCCGAAACGTCAAATCACTTCTCAGTAACGGCAGTACCATCTCAGAAGATACATGTGTTACACCACTATAGCTCTCCGAAAAGATACCCCCTGACTCGATCATTCTGTACGAAGGTCTATGCCATCCATATACCAGCTTATCATTTACCGCCGTTTCCGCTTCCAATACAGCCGATTTGATACACAGTCTAATCTTTGCTCGGAGCGACACCGCATACGTTTCGAATGTCTCTCGGCTGTGTTGTACGGAAATAGCATCTCGAGGACGGAACTCGAATGTCCGATACATAATCTTGCTACGTTTGCAGCCGTCCTTGGTATCCTTCAAATTCGCAGGAGTGAACTCTTTTCTTGGGGAGAAGAGAAAGGCATTGAACCTGGATACATCAACCCTTGTATTCTGGCGTAATTTTGGAGTGACATACCACGTCCATGTTGCAGAATTTGTCAACAGCAGCGAAGCAAGGTAGAAACTAGGCTTCAGCGCCTCGCGCACAGCTTCATTCCCTCTCACATCCCATTTCCCAGGAATCCATTCCAATATCCTAGCAAGCTTGTCCTGTCTCCCACATCTCGTATCCATATATGGGATGCATGCAACACAATCTGTGTAAATCTGACGGGATTACATTGGGGTCGTCCCAACTTCCTGCATCTTGAAGCTAATTGATCGCGAAGCCCCAGAGCTTAGATTTGATGTACTCGACATGAAGCTTGTTCTCAGCTTCCTGTGCTTCTGTGAGGTTCTGGCCTGCAGGCCATTGTTCGATGGAATTCCTGGTATAATGTCTTAATGTTGTAACTCAGGCCTGATTTTGGTTCTGGCGGAGGCGCTGCTGCGGGTTCTGGTTTGGGTGATCTGTTCAAGCGACCAACCGCGGCGCGAATCGGCCTGTGAGGTAGGGGACGACCAGGATCGCCGAGTTTTGCAGTGGAGTCATTCATCACTGTCACGAAAGCGACTCGGGGGTTTGACAGCATGAGACAATATGATCATTGATAAGTGATTTTATTGTTCTCATTGTTGTGTTCATACTGATACCGGTATATCAGGGGTAACAATGCTTTCAACATTCTTTGTTGACAACACTTGAATGCCGCTTTCGGCAAAACAACCACTGAATGCAACAGGACACTCCAGGATTATAGGACTGTCAAACCTCTGGCATCCCCATATCCATTATACCCGACACCTCTGATGTTCCAAGCTGACATTCTCGGTTGTGTATTGCCTCCTGCATCGGTGGCTCGACTCCAAATGACACGATCTTCGCCACGTTCTAGCCTGACTCTCGCTTTCCAGATTGCCCATGAGAACTTTGTTGGCTTACCGACAAGCTCTGCTGTGACCCAATTCTCTCCACCATCACCAGATACTTGGACATTCACGACCGGTCCATCGTACCCGCCAGGAATCGCATAACCTTTGACTTCGATCTTATCATCTGGATCCAGGGTCACCGTCTCCTCCTGAGTAGGATATGCAATCACCGAATTAATGAGCGATTCTTGCATAGCTGGAACGGTATCCCATACCGCACCGTCATTGGCTTGGAAATCCTCTTTTGTCTGCACCGTTTCGGGAAGGATTTTGTAATCTCGTCTCTGGTAAACATTTTGAGACTCTTCGTCCTGGATTGTGATCTCGTCTAACCACTTCGTCGCACGAGCTCCAATGATGCCTGGAGCGATCATCCTCACTGGAAACCCAAACCTCGGGGATAAAATCTTGCCATTTCTCTATTTCAGTTGTTAGATGCATGAAGTCCGTCCCAGAAATTCGGACATACCTCCAAAGCCAGAATGACTTCTTTCTCATCACTCATTGCCGCCTCCAGCATGATGCTACTCCCAAAATAGTCGTCATCCTCACAAGGCACGCTTCGACAATTAAAAGCGACGTGTAATTGCTTTTCATCTTTCGGTTCCTCGATTCCAGCAAGAGCGAGTACATCTCGCACCCTCGGTCCTTTCCATTTACAGTTCATGGCAGCTCCGTCAAGCCAATCGATACCAACAACTTCTCTCTGAAGCGTGCGCATCGTGTGCCGGCGATTTCCAGCGCATTGGAGCGCGGCAATCACTTCATGCTGAGGAAGTTTTTCGAGATCTTTAATGGTTAGGTTGAGCTCTTTCTGTACTAAGCCGTTGATTTTAATGATATGGGTGTCGCGATTGATGCGGGGGATGAGACAGTGGTTGCGGTCGTAGGCGACCAGACCATCTCCGGTGAGGAAACTACTCTGAAGTCAGGAATTAGTTCTAGGATTCGAAGATGCATGACTTACTCGGCGACTAGTTCTCGAAGAGATGGTCTTCTAGGATCACCGGGGCCACTGTTGACAATCTTTGTATATCCCTTCTCGGGGATTTGATGCTGGTGAGGGCTGTGGTTTGTGGCTCGGAGCTCGTCCCGATGACCGACTGTCTGGAATGTCATATTTTCGGAGCGTATTGATGATTTGGTTGGCAACAAGAAATCTTTTGTTCATCTAAACAGACACATCAGTGACGCATGATAATGTTCATATGTCAGACATCAGGTATTGGAGAAGGAACCCCGCTGAGTCGTAACTTCCCTCCTTATCATACCTCAAAATCTGTATCCCGATGTTACGCGCATCTCGGAAAGTTCGCCGTCCATGGTGCCTTCCGACAAGTTTGTTTGCTCTGAATCGTGATCAGTAGATGCTACTGAATCCCGAGTTGAGTAATAGCGTGATTCTGGTCGCCGGCTCGCCGACTCTTATTGGACCCCTCTTTCTGCCCCTCGTTGCACATCCACCATGAACCCAATGATGTTTCATTCCAATGTTCTTGAATTACATAAGCATAAGAGGTCTGCGCCTCGCATGGATCGATTAATATAGTTGAAGATGGAGAGTCACTTGCTCATAAGTGTTAGGAGCGCAATGGGGTCGACAAGGAGAGGCATTGATAGACTGTCAATATTCAGGCGGTTTAAACCGAACTTCTACGCTGCAGGGCTTTTACCACACCCAAAAGTACGAGTCAAGTTACCGCAAATGGCTTTGAAGCGCTAGGTAGGCGGTGGTGTGTGAAACAGTATCACCTCCCACCAAGACTACCCCGCAGCTCCCGCACCTACCCCGCCCCCTTTAATTCTCGCTTACTGTAAATTTTGGGTAAGAAAGGAAACTGATTATTCCTATCAGAACTACTACTGCTTCTAAACTAATTCCAAATACGGCACTGGACTCTCATATTGCCATAATATTCACTTTTGGGATTTCAAGTTATGTTTTCTGTCAGCTTCTTGCATCACTTTTCGCTAGCGCCTCTTCTTGGTGGTTATGTGTTGATGCATTCATCTTGGCTATCCGAGAAGAAAGAAAAACGATTTCCCGCTGCCCTAATCATTTCCATTTAAGTCCTAAAGAGCAAGTAAAGCTCAAGAAGAGGCTTCATTATCCGCCCAAACATTTGCCAGGATCCAAAAATCCCTAGTCTTCGCTCTTCTTCTGTCCAGCCCGCTTACTCTTCTTTCCCTTTCGAAATGATGGACGAGCAGCCGCCTTACCTTCACCGTCATTGTCCTCGGCGGCCCCTTCCAGTCCAGCATTTGCCATTGCCTGGTCGATCAAGGAAGCAGACGCATCAGGTCGAAGAGATGCAGCTGCCGGCTTCTTCTCGCTCACTTGAACATGACCACTTCGTTCTCCCCTACCATGAGTGGTTTTGTCTTCCTTCCAAATGTATTGATGAAGTTTCTTCATGGCAGCAGTATTCTTCTTTCGTCTCTCCTCCGCAGCCAGCCGATCAGCACGCTGGCGATGGCGAGTCTGGACGACTTGCCCCTAGCGAAGTGAATGTCCCCACTCCTCAACGATAGTCTCTCCACTTTGCACGAAGTGATAGTTACCCAGCTGCAATTCCTGCAAGCTAGGCAACATGTTTACGACCTGTCTGGCAATACGGTCTACGCGCTCTTCATCGCTTAATCCCATCTCACCATCAACGTCATTATCCCAGAGCGAGTTGTTATATCCAGTGTGCAAGGTCAGCTTTCGAAGATTTGGGAAGACGTTCTTCAAGATCGTTGCATGGATGGGAAGGATGCAACAGAAACCGATAGGGAGGGGTCGATTGTATTGGTATCGCTCATTCTGCTCTGATATCCGGGAAAGTCCTTCAATGATAACCTTGTGGATAGCCGATGCGTTCTCTCGACTGATGTGTCTGAAGAACTTCTCAAGTGGGTCGCGAGACTTGAATGGTAGATGCCAGGCATCCTTGTCAATCATGTGTGCGATAGCTCGATCAGTGTTGTGCTGACTGATGCTACCGTCCGCCCGTGGCAAGCCTGGGACTTGGTGAGGGGGTCTGTCGAAGGCGCCATGCGCGTGAACACCTCGGTGGTGGGTGTAGGGGTCTTGTCCGCGAGTGTCAAAGAAGAAAGTGTACTCACCATACATGACGGAATGGCATTCAGCGAGAATCTGTTTACAGGTGCCCATGAGCGCAATTCACTGGATGCCGGCGATCTTTACCACAGCTCTGTAGATAACTTGAACTGTGTATGTTCCCCGGCGACAGATGTAATGACGGACTTCTGCGTCGAGCTTCGTTGTATGTTGTGCCAGGAAGATTCTGCTCACTTTTCATAGAATTTGTGCTGAAAGTGCCCGCTTCAATACATCTGGCTTGCTCGGTGGATGGCTTGGTACTCCATGCGATCTGAAGACCACCGTAAGAGCTGTCGTACTTGGGAAGGCCCCAGCCCTCGTGTCCATTTTGGCGGCGGTCATTCCACTGATAAGAGTAGATCGGGACTACAGGTTTGTCGCACCATCCATTACTAAACTTCTATCGGTTGGGACCAGGCACAATGGCGGTTGGGCGAGCAAACAGAATTCGGTAGATCATTCTTCTGATCTCTGGTTTCTGTCAGTGTTTGTAAGAGTCGGCATCTATAAATCACTTACCAACAGGTAGAATCGTGAGCAGATAGCACGGACGATCTTCTCGCACCTCGATCTTGATGTTGGAGTTGGACTCTTCAACACTTGCTGCGGTGCCGTTCTCGCTGTCTGAGTCGCCATAGTATCTCCCACCAGGTCTAGGGAAATTGATGGGCTTACGCCATGATAACTCGTCCTTGACCATTGCTCTGGCCTGAGCTTCGGTGTACTTTCGACCAGCCATCGTGAGTGTTGGACTTGATTGTGTAGGAGTATGAAGTACTTGTTGAAAGTATATCTTGGATTTGGAAGTAACAGGTGTGGATGTGGGTGTCGGTGCGGTCTGTCGAGGAGATTATCTCGAAAAAGTGTTCTGGGACGTAAAATGGAAAAGGAAGGGGCTCAAGTCGAAAGATGGGCTTTAAGTATACCTCTAACACTTCCAGAGACGCTCAAAGTACCAACAGCTACTATGCTCGCTAGGTTAGATGTCGAGCTTGTCGAATCTAATTCACGCCGACGACCTCCACCTTCAAAGCGAGTTGCCTAAAACAGCCATGTTTTGGTTCGCATTTCCTGTCAATTCGTGCAAGTCAGCACAGTATAATCCTACGAAGTCAATTATTAGACTCAAAAGAGTATGTTGAATGAATGGCACTAGCCCAAAGAAGCCGCCGAAAGCAAAGCGAACCAAGGGTGGAGCATGCGGACAGAGACGTTGATTGTCCATTTCGCTTCCATTCACGAGGTGACTCAAGCTTTGCATGTCACGCAGATGACTTCGCTCGACTTCTTTATCGTTCTATTGACATGACCAGTTTGTGTTTTACTAAGATCCCTCCAAACTAGTGTCAGTATTCCGCCGTTGAGCAGTTTGATGAATCTGACAGCGCCGCAGTTGGGGCTTCGCTGACCCAAACATCTTGGCTTCGCTAATCAACAAAAAGTAAATAGATAAGACATTCCGGCTGATGTAAACAAAGCTCACAATAGAGGCTCTGAAGAATCCTAGAATAAATTCTGCATTGGCCTGATGGAATCTTGGGACGGGTGAGTGAGCTACTCTTTTATGTTACTTCTCCTTCGCCTCCCGAGTTTACTTCCAGCAATCATGCTCGAGCTCATAACCTGGTGCTTTCCTCGAACTGGACATGTTATATTCGACTCCTGGCAATTCATCGTAAGCTTTACTGATTGATATCAGAGATTATACTGGCTCGTCATTCGTCCGCAAAACCTTCGAATGACTCGAAATTTCTTTCACCGTAGATTTGAAGACCATTTCAGATGTGGACCAGAAATCCCGGCCACATTGTCGACATAGACTGTACGGTGCGGTTCGAAGTATTCAAAGTAAATTGAGATGATGTGATGAATAGCGCTTATCACTATAGACTCTGTATTGAACGAGAGTTATCAAGTTCCAATGTGGCATGTGCGAGAAGTCAGCTGCCAGTATGGAGGATCAAGAAAATCCTCCCCTCCTAAAGACCGACGCGATGGAACAGAAATCACGCCGACCTGGTAGTGATTCGGCTCTAATTAGGTTTGGGGAAATCGTCTGAACTTAATAACCAGGTCCAGTAGAAGTAAATCAGCCCGATTGGATGCCGTAAGGAACCAAAACACCCCGGATGGCAATCCGACCCGTGTATAGATTCTTGGCCAAATCATGCAAGTGACCTGAAGTGGTGCACCTCTCAACTGCCAGACGCTGGATGAGGTTTGTTCCCCTTTTAGAGTTAAGGAAGGCCATTGGGCCGGTGTTTGGCTCACTTTTTGGGCGCGTTGCATGACAATGGCACGAGATGCATGATGGAGTGATAGTGGATTTGTTGTTTTCCGCGCAATGATATGTTTGAAGTCATAGGCAAGATGGGCGTATAGTCATATTCTGTCGAAACTTCTGCGAAAACAGCTGAAGTGGAGTATGGAGATACTGCTTGGCACGATAGCCCAACGGGTCATTACCGTTTCCTTACTCAGGAAGTCGGGACAAGACTTCACGGTCCAGATCTGTATCGGGAGGCGAAGAAGTTGATACTGAAGTATCCATCCGTACTCCTTGAAGCACGCAATTTCCTTGACAGCCAAAACAAGAAGGTGTCCTGTCAAGGAGGAGAGACAAGTGAAGCTGATCGTTTCTTGCCCGAGACCACTGAACATCCGAATACGCTCTCGGATGATATCGGTTAATTAAAAACATAAGCATTGACCAAGAGTTGGCATCTATTCTCAACCGAACCTAATACCTAAGTCAGACAAAACGAGACAACTCAGCCACCTCTCGGAATACGATCCGAACTCTCCAAATCTGGACAAAATCACGAGGAGGATCATCACGTGCGCGTCGCACCATCTAAGCGAGATGTTCTCCGACGACCTTCGTTTCCACCAGCAGAACACGAAACCTCGCGCACGAACGAAAACAAAACAACCTGGGGCAGAAACGACACGGCTTTCGATCTCGCTTCTGTTGTTTGCAGTTGCGATTCGCTCTTGAGATCGACGGTGCAGGAGATCTCGTTTCGAGATTGTCATGATCCTGGTTGGCGATCAAGTTCCTCGCATCGCTTGCTAGAATGGAGCCAGCCCCGGCTGCGTGCGGAATCTGGGATTTACGACTTCATGAAATGGGTCTGGGGAAGCAGATGGGGTACTTGTATACTTGTGTTGCGAGATGAACTGACCAGCTTCAGATGACATTGACAGTTGCGACACAAATTTGCGAAAAACACGACGCTCAAGATATCGAGAATATGGTGCGTTTACACGGCGGCTCTACACTCGGAAACTTTCCCCAGTATGATTCACAAACACCGAAAACATCAGTGGCTGAGCGCTTCTGCCAAGTTATAGCCAAGAGGCCCCCTTGACACGATCAACAGATTTCCAAGACTTCATGCATGGACATCTGCTTGTTTTCCAACGTGGTTTGCCGCTTTGCATCTTCTCGTACCCGCAGAATCAAGACTTTTGATCTTTTCCAAGAAGGCTTGTGGTTTCTGCATCGTCACAGATCATCCTCCTTCGCTGGACATTCTCCTTCCGGCCTGCCAAGTGAAGTGGCGGCGATGATGGGCTTGGGAGGTTGGTCTGTATAAAGGTTCGTCGGAGGACTGCCAGAGTAAAGTATCATCAGCCTTTCAATCATCAGCTTCTCTCTCTTCAAGACTCAGCTCTTTTTCAACCACCTACTTCATAGTACCATTCATTAATTCGGCGCCGGTCGTCCTCTTCAGCACTCTTTACTTTCAGTCTAATTCTCCTAACTCCCACCCCACAACCGCAAAAATGCAATACACATCTACTATTCTCTGTGCGGCTTTCGCTGTCACCAGTGTTATGTCCCATGCTCTCATCACTGAGATCAAGGGTGCCAATGGTAAGTCGATCACTCTTTAGCACTTGACTTGGAGCTTCGAAGCTAACAAACATCTTCAGCCGTCACCATGCCTGGTCTGACTGTCACCGATGGAACTCCTCGTGATTGCCCTTCAGCTGGATGCGGAGCTCAGTCCGATACCTCTATCCTTCGCGCAAACGAGATGGGCACTGCTAAGGCTTCTGCTCTCGGCCGCACTAAGAACGATGGCCCAGTAGATGCCGCCAAGATGATGGCTGTCTTCATGGATGGAGCTGGTCAGTATTCGACTATCCTCACCTTCAGGTACACCAACTAACAATCATATTAGCCAACGTCACTGCCCGCGAGATCCACGAGGCCAACAACGTCTACAAGCGTCAACTCGGCAAGCTTTTCGGTGGTGGAGCTGCTGGTGGAGCTGCTGGAGGAGCCACGGACAAGGGTGTCAAGACCCCAGCCGGTACTACCGAGACTGGTGTCGCTGCCGCAGCCGGTGTTGGTGCTTCCGACGGACTCCCAACCGCATCCGACTCTGGCGAGATCACCATGACGATGCATCAGTGCAACCAGGACGGTGCCGGTCCTTTCAACGCTCAAATTGATGCCACATCCGGTGGAACCGACCCAGCTGCATTCAAGGAGGCTGAGGTCACCCAGAACGTCCCAGGTATCGCCGCTGGTTTCTCAGCTGCCACCACCACCGATTACCAGGTCAAGGTCCAGATGCCAGCTGGCATGACCTGCTCTGGTACCGTTGGCTCCGCATCCAACGTCTGCGTTGTCCGCATGGCCAACAAGACACCTGCTGGTAAGCACTTCACCACTCTTCTCATATTCGAAAATGATAGCTAACACTCAATAGGACCATTCGGTGGAGCCGCAGCATTCACCCAATCCGCCGCAGCCAAGAAGCGTGCGATCGAGTACAACCTCTCCAAGCGCCGCAATGCCCGCACCCTCCAGAACAAGAAGAACTAGATTCTCCCTTTTCTGTGCTGATACGATAGGCGATGGAGTATAGTTGTAATTAGACTTGCATTGAGCGTTTTTCCTTTTTGTCTGGGTACAGGATGGTCACTGGGTCATGAGGGTTCGGGTATTCTTTTAGTGGGTGGGGACTATGCGCAATGAATGAGGGGGAAATTGTGAATGCAGTGCATTGGCAGTGGGAAAAAGCATAGGTGGGGTGGAACATTCATTTGGCTGGTCAAACTTTTACATATTTGACAGGATGGTGGTTGGTATATATATTTTAACGATAGGATGATTGATTGGAATTGAAGTTGCTGTTTGATCATTTTGTCCTCTTTGCAGTGACCTGAATGGTTTTCACCGTCGTCATTTGGAGCAGTCATGATTTGTTTCAGCCATCACTGGTTCATTCTGCGCTCTCACTTTCTCAACCTGAAGCTGGATGGGCAGTTTCAACTCCTTGGTTTCAAAATCTCAAGTTGGTCTTGTGATTCTTGTTTTAGTTTTCCTCCCCGAGCGTCCGGGCACGGTCCTTGATCGAGACCAGGACCTGGAAGGTATTTTAAGAGTTTAGATGTCGTGTATTGAGCCACTGACATCTCGTCGTGTTATCAAAAGCATTCCCAGATGGATCACTTTAGTATTCACTGCAAAACAAGTCAAATTTCAATATCGTTAAATTTGCGTATGGCTTGTGTTTGCCCAAACGAACAACATTTCTGGTCAAGATCCAGGTAGATAACCAATTCCTGGAGAACTACTTACTTATGCCGTACAAAATCACGTTCCAATTTCACAGAATTACGAAATAACTTTCATACCCTTTCCTCTATCTCAAGTCCAGCACCAGCAAAGGGAATAACTACCCAGGATGTACCACCACGAATACCGGAAACGGGAGGAGCAAACGAAGATTACGGATGCATATTTCTTGTATATCCAGCTTCATCTGGGTGTAAATGCAACGTATCGCTTTTACATATCACCAGTCATATTTACAAAGTCACAAAATTCCCAATCAACTTTCATTTCATTCTTTACGGCAAGATCTCAAATCCGAACCAGGAAAGGAAAGAATCACCAGCAAGCAAGCACCCGAATCCGGGAAGAACCACCCACCACCCAAGCAACCGAGCTTCCGAAAGAAGAAGGAACGACCGTATGTAGGATTCGTAGAGCGGGATCTTAGATGAAGTTCCTAAAGTACCTCGAGTCAGTTTCCAATGTCCTGAAACTTCTCATGTACATGTAAAATACCACTCAATAGGGAGGTTATCAAGGCCTAAGACACCATTGTTGAGGTACTTGTAGAGACCCTCCGAGACATCCAACTTGGTTTGGGGGCAGGATGTACACTAGATAGGTACTTGATAAGTATTGGAAGGTATGAGAGGGGGAAGGAGCAACAACTCACGGTATCAGCGACAATGGCAGCGGTAACCCGACCAGTAGCCTTGCTGCGAATAGAGACCGCACGACCGCATTTGATGTTGTGGCCCCAGGCCGGACCGAGAGCGACGATGAAGTCGGCGTCCTATCAAACATGATTATCAGTATATGTTCATCGCTCAAAGGTGAATGGATCAAAGGAAGGGACACTAGAAGAAGATAAGGGAGAGAAGGAGGGGGAGAGGGAGAGGATAATGGAGACAAACCTGGTGATAAACCCCACAACTACCAGCGACACCAAACTGAGAGTAGTACGTAGCAACACCATCAATGGCATTGACACCAGAGAGCAAGAAAGTCATGCCAGCGACGACACCGGCGAGATAGGTTGTGGTCTTCATTGTTGCTTTGACGGATGGTGTTGTTTTGATTCTTTTAAGTAGTGAAGATCGAGTTGGAATGGAGAGGAACTTGATGTACAAGAACGAGAGGAGAATGGAGAGATCGAATGTGTTGAGCGTGGTGAAGAAAAAAGAAGGGGATTCGAGGAGCAGGGGAGACCTGCACTTTTTATATCTCGAGGAGAGGAGCGTTGTTGGTGTCTAATTTTCGAGGGTGGGCTGGGAGATGAGTTGGGAAAGGAGAATTGCCTGTTTGGGAGGGGAGAGTCAGATTAGGCACGTCTTGGGACATGGCTGAGGGTTTTTGAGGAGGTGCACGCGAGTTTGGGAGGGCCAAGATAGAGGCAGGTGAGGGGTAGAGGGTTGATTTGAGAGCGTGGAGGACAGGGAGGGAAGGTTTACTCAAGCGTGCCGAATAAGGAGATTAGATTGGTGAATGCGAGGGAAAAGAGCAAAGGTGAGGTCGTCTTGAGTGCAATCTTGGCCGAGCATTAGAGCAACATCATAGTGTGCAAACTCTTCAGGGATAGACACAGAGTTCTAACAGCAATATTAAGGTTTGCTTTCAGCTTTTGTCATTTGAAATGTCTGCATGCAGGCGTCATTTGTAGCCTGTTGCTATCCATTTCTAAGAGTCGGCTTGTAGTTTGCGTTGCGTTGCGTCTTGTTGGTCTTGACATCACCTGGTAAGCGAGCCCGGCAGATCTAACATCCAGATTTGTCCGCGACTTGGACACCAATCTGTAAACACCAACGCGCAGTGTAAGATCATAACTTTATTTGCAATAGCAAAGCCGCTTTGTTATCGGTTTAGATGCTGGCGGCGAATCAGCCTTGGAGAAGTCAGGCTAAGGGATCCGTTGACATTGCGGGTGGTCTTGGCATTTCTGCGACTGGCCGGAGACCAGTTCCACTTCGCGATATTCATGAGCCATCAACTACGGACGACACAGCAACATCTCACCAAGCCCAGTCTTGAGGCACCAACATATTGTGCGTGAGTGTCGTATGATACAAGATACAATTATTACTGACTTGTAGTAAATCTAAGCATTTCCATCCAATATCCCGGCATCAAATGCGGTCGTACAAACGTGCTTGCAAAATGGGGTATCACAATATCCAACCAACGCCAAGCAGCAATACCAGTTCCAAACATCCTTTCTGACGTTGGATACAAATGTTGAATCGTACAACCATCCGCCTCATGATCAAGCAACAATACCAGCAATGACAGTCATAACGCCAACATAGATACCAGCACATGTGAGACTCTCCTTCCCTAACAGCATATTCCTCTGCACGATGCCACTCTGTACCAGCCCGCCGACCATGAACACTGCGACCAACATGGCGACCGTAAGTCTGCCGATAAATCCTGGAATGACAGAAAAGGTGATGATTGGAACAAGAATTGCTATGGCGATTGCGGTTGCCAGACCCGGGAGCATGGGCTGAAGTTCCGGTTGTGGTGCAGCACGAACAGGAGATGGAGGAGGAGCAACTGACGATGAGACTTGCGACGAGATCTCCGAGGATGATACCGTTGATGATGGCGCATGGGATGTGCGAAGGAATGGGGGAGGCGCGAGATTGTCGGAGTATATTGAAACGAGATCGTCGGTGGGGTCAAGGAAATGTGTTTCAGCTTCTGCGATGGGCTGTTCGGTTTGTAGATAGGTGCGGTATTGCTCGATATCTTCTGCGTCGGGGTGATTGAGCGATTGTGTACTGTTGAACGAAGAAAGAGCTTGGTCTGCAATTGTCAGCTGTGTTTGATGGATAGATGCAGGGTGGACGCACTGTATTGGTTCAACTTGTAGCCAATCTTGCCGAGCACATCTGTCTTGTGCCATTGCAGCTCGCCACCCGCCTGGGCTGCTAATCGTCTAGATGCTGGAATTATATATCCATGGCGATCTGTGCGCCTAGATTGTGTATCTGCATGGTCAAGCCGGTGCAGCTGTTCCTCCAATTCGCTTAATTCGTCTTGGAGGTGTAACAGAAGTCGGTGGTTCAGTGCCTCAAATTTCCTGTACATGGGCTTGATTCGTCCTCCATTCTCATTATCGCTTCCAGGGAATGCAGAGAGTCTCGATGCGAGAAGCTCATAACCGGTCACAGGCAGCTTCTCCGCCCGTGGCAGTGGCCGCTGCTGCATGTGATATTGGTACCGCGAACTCAAAGCTGAGGATGGAATATGGGGTAGTTGAGTATTGCCCCGAGGCATGTTTGGAGTTCCGAACTGTTGCATAGATACATGAACATTCTGTCTTTCTTGGGCAGCGGCGATTTGCGATGCGATCTTAGCCGATGCTTGATCTGATTGTGGTGGCTCAGGTGCTCCATCATGCCCATCATCACTTCTTTCTGGACTGCTACTTCGATCCGTATCAACATCGGCTGTCGGTTCGGAGGCATTATCATCTCCATGAAAACTGCTCGATGCCGATGAAGAAGCACTTGCGTTGTGGCCAAGATGCGGTAATTGTGGTTCGTTGTATGTGCCTTCGATCCGCTTCGGTGACCATTGAGGTGTTTGCTCTTCCTCACTTTCCTCGCTCTCTTCGCCCTCTCCCTCTCCTTGCCCCTCATTCTCGTCTTCCCCTTGCTGCTCTTGATTTTCGGGCTCCGGCGAGCCTTCATTTTCTAGGAATTCAAAAACATTGGGAGGATCAGGTACAGCAGGTGACATTGGAGGCTCTCCAGCTTCTTCCACCTCTGGCCTTTTCCCGAGACTCGATCGCTTGGTAATTGATGCTTGCGTGACAGTCGAATTACTTCCACTGGAGCTGCTAGACTTGTTGGTAGCAGTCGTTTGTGTGGTAAAGGTAGACACCATTGATGGGGAGGTCAATCGAGACCTGGCTGCCAGTATCGCCCTATGATCCTCTTGCTCCTCGTCGTCAGACGAAGACGTGGAACTCGAGCTTCGATTTGCATGTGCATGCCTGTGTCGAAGCCTTGACTCCTCATATTCTTCTCTGGACATCCCACTTGACCTCCTGCCTCTACTATTCTTCGGCTTTCCTTTAGATGTATGCTTGCTCGATCTATGCCTCCTTGGCCTGTCTCCCTCCCTATCCCGCTCCCTCTCCCTCCCCACGTTTGCCTTCATCACTGTATCGTGCATCGGTCGCGATTGTCGGTGTTTTTCGTCCGCAAAATCCCCGTTTGTTCTTAATTCCTCCCTCGATTCATCTTCGGAGTCTTCGAGTATTGATTCAACCGATGGAATGGTATATTTCGTTGTCATTGCGGATTGTCGTCGTGATCTTGTTATCGTCAGCTTGTCAATCCTATAGCAGAAAAAGCAATATTCATAGCAAACAGCTCGGAGCTGAAATAGGCGTACCTGAACTGAGTCGTGAGTTTGGCGGTGTGTTGGTGCGTTGTTTATGCAAGCTAGAGATGCGGGTTGTGCATGCTGTAATTTTGGTAATTGATGCAGATTGATGATGAGAGATGTTGAGAACAGCGAGGTTCATGATCGAGGGGGGTAATGGCCTGTGTATCCGAGCTGATATAGGAAGATATAGCTGTGGTGCTATTATCAGAATGACGCCCCCTTTGTGGTGGTCAGCCGTTCCAGGCGTGTTTCGAGATTCGCTCAGGGCGAGTGGGGTGTCAAAGCCAGGCCGTGCCACCCTGGCGAGTGACGAATGGGGGGTAGTCTGGGGGGATGCGACGAGATCTGCGGGGCGGCAGCTTAGGCAAGATCCTGGAAGATGGCCATTTTGGGAGATGCCGACAGAGATGACCAGAATTCTAGAGGACCGGACCAGAGACCTGAGAGGAGTAATGTATTTCGGGGTTCGTGATGCGTCCGGATGTTAGTTTTTTGTCGCAGGATAAGTTCAAAGGATCGGATCGGTAGCATATCAGGTTGCTTATGATCCTTCTCGTTGGAAGAAGAGCGCCGAACTGATGATGGATGCCGAGGGCAGAAGAAAGCAAATAAGAGCCTGGACGATGCGAGGGTCAGACCAGAGGAATGTTGAAAAGCTAAGTATGATGTGAACCGGTTATATGGCAGACACGACAGCACGGGCAAGGAAGTCGAAGGCGAAAGCTTAGGGTCCGAAGAGGAATGTGCCTAGACAAGAGTTGAAGGTTGGGCAGAGTTGGATATCTTGGTAATGATCTTCGCCTGTCCGTGGAAGGAATCAAGGACCAGGATCTGAGAACTTGAACTCGCACAGTACCGAACCAAGTAGATAGAGAACGCCGACGTCAACTCTATTCGTCCGGATTCAAAGCAGGAGTGGTAAGGTATTGATACTGTGGATCGATGCAAGTGATCGTCGAGAACCGGAAAGACCAAGGCGATCAAAAGAGGGACGACGACAACAAGGCCAAATCAAAAACAACAAATGCAAGCAAGATACAAAAACAATCTTGCAGCGTAGCAGTGGGACTCGGAGGACTCACTCTCAATTCTCAACAACTCGAGGTCCAACAAGACTGGGGCAACGGGCACCTTTTCTACTGACACGTCAGGCTGCGTGCCCTGCTCACTCGGGCACAGCCAATGTCTGCCCAACACATACAACCAGTACCGATGCACGATTGCGAAAATCCCCTCCAGAGCATGCGGGAGGCGCTGCACTAGATGTGTATGACCCGGCATATCATAATATCAGGCTTCATGACTGCCAATCCGGAGATAGAGGTAGGACGATGCAACCCACTGTTGTGATACCGAGTACAGAATGGAACCTACCTGTAAGAATTTACTGGGATAGGAACTGACCATAGATGCTGTTGCATCGGGCCACAGAGGCTCTGTCTTGATGATAGTAGCCATAGTGGGCCAAGAATACAAGTAGAACAACACCAAGCGAGGAGCGAAAGCAGATGGAAAGCTGTTGCTTGTGAAGATGTAGATGTGAATATAAAATCGAAAAGAAGGATCTTGTGGCCGCTGGCTCAGGAGAGGCGACCGGCGGCCTGGCTGTGGGAAAAGGGTCGGCCCGAGGGCGAAGCCGAGGATCTCCCGTCACTTCTTCACGTCTTCTAATTGAGCTTGCTTCTCTTTGCTTCGAATAAACAAAGCACGACTTCACTCAAATTCTGCGCCAGCACAACATTCGACCCCTCTGAACTTCGAAGGTGTTGTTCGGCTTCTATTGTTCGTGTGCCACACCATCGCTTTCCATCGCCTCAACCTCCCGCATAGTCTGCAGCTCTCCTCGAATCGGATGCTCTTACAATCGACGAAATTCTATCTGCATACGCCCGACACTGTCCCAAACCTGCTTTCGACTTATAACCTAGCCCAGCACCTCGCATCGCATCCAGTTGAGTCGGCTCGAGTGGCGCCGAAGGCCATTACGAGCGCCAATGGCACGAATTGCTCCAATTCTACTTCGAAGATACCTCTTTGGGGGCCAGCTACCTGCCAAAGGATGTCTGCGACAATTGAGACATAGCCGGGAGACTGCACAATCTTCGTGTTCCCAAAGATATCACACGACGCAGACAAGTACACGTTCAAGCTCGGCAGAACCTCCAGTCGCATATCGAAAGCAGTTGAAGGATGAAGCAAAGATACGGAAAGCTGGAGGTGGGAAGAAATCGAATAAGGTGAACCAGACTTTGGACAAGTGGGAATTGACAGTGGGAATTGAGATACACGCTCAACTGAATACTGCGCGGAAATTGTTTTCTTCTGCTGCCTCCACCATCAACGATGCACCAAATACTCATGTCGCACTCTTCGATGTTGCGATGCCTGGGTCCCAACCCGCATTCCAGAAAGAGACCCTCATACCCGCCTTACGAGCTGCGCTAGCACTGAATTGCGACATACAGAAAAAAAGTCGATTTGATCGGAAGCACTACTTCCATTGGGATCAACCTTCTGGCTACCAAATCACACAATACTACGAACCTTTCGCGAAAGATGGATACATCACACTGTATGCCCATGACGGCATTGCGAAGGAAGACGGAGATCAGATTCGGATTGGCATTAAGCAGATACAAATGGAGCAGGACACAGCCAAGACCATATCGCAGCCTGGGGACATCCATCTGTTGGACTTCAATAGGGTGGGACTTCCGTTGATCGAAATCATCACTCTGCCTCAGATACATCATCCGAGCACAGCAGCTGCACTTGTCCGCAAGGTACAAATCCTGCTGAACGCTGTGGATGCTTGTGTCTTGGGTATGCAATCTGGTGGTCTGCGAGCTGATGTCAATGTCTCTGTTAGGAGGCGCGATACAGAAGCCTCCCATGAATATGCTGGTGTCAAGGGACTTGGGCAGAGGACGGAGATCAAGAATCTAAGCAGCTTCAAGGCTGTAGAGGATGCGATCATCGCAGAGCGGGACCGACAAATCGAGTTACTCGAATCTGGAGGCGTCATTGAGGGCGAAACTCGAGGATGGACCATTGGCAGCACGGAGACAAAGCGATTACGGGGGAAAGAAGGAGAGGTCGACTACAGATACATGCCAGATCCCGACCTGGGACCAGTCGTCATCGGACAAGATCTGCTCGATCATCTCGAAGCTACTCTGGGGGTCTTGCCAGATGAAGAGATTGAGATCTTGGTAGAGCAGTACGGCTTGACTGTCAAGGATGCGATGTCGCTGGTATCCTTAGACGATGGTGGACGAGTTGAGTACTTCCGCAACGTGGTCGATGAATACAAGACTCCAGAAATGGAATTGGTCACAGCTGGTAGATTTTGCGGCAATTGGGTTCTGCATGAGATGGGGGGCTTGACCCATCTAGCCGCGGATGACGAGAATCCTCTCAAGATGACGAGTGAAGGGGACTGCATCATTCCACACACTAGCCTCGCAAGTCTACTCCGCTACCTCGACAGTAACAAGATCACCGGCAAGACAGCGAAGAAAGTTCTGGCCCAGCTGTTCGAGAATGGCCTGAATGGAAGCGAGGTTCCAGTGGAGAACATTATCGACCAGGAAGGTTGGTTCTATCCACTTCCAAAGGAAGAACTGGAAGCTTTGGCAAGGAGTGTTCTGGATGACAAGACTGTGCAAGAAATTCTTGCTGGGAAAACTGGAAAAATTAATTTTCTGCTTGGGAAGATGATGAGGCTAGATACCGATGGGAGAGTGGATGCCCAACAGGCTACCGCCACGCTGAAGCAGGTGATCGAGGAGCAGAGGAAAAAGTAGCATGTCAAATGAGCAACCTGAAATAATTTAATATGACTAGCTGGCCTCTTTCATGCACCCTCTCTTGCTTGTACAACTTCGAGCCACGGCCCTGCGTGCAATGGTTTTCGGCCAATCAGATCTCTATGCTTAGGTAAGCTGCACTTTTCTCGCTTTCTTACGCTCACTGACAGCTTTACGCTGTCGTCCACTATGACTGGAATTACGCCATTCGTTGGATATTACTCCAGCTTTTGTCAACAGTCATTATTATGGCCCCAAAACGCCGTGCTTTGTCTTTGAGCCCTCGCCGGGGCAATAGAAGGCTAAGACAACAATTGTGCAGCCAATGCGCAGAAGTCAACTTTAATGCCATGTTCTCAACCCCTGCTTCTGGAGGTTCGCGCTACGAAGAAACGTTCACTGTCAATTCTCGTGCTTCGAGTTCCAGAAAAGCCTGCGCATTCTGTGATTTCTTGGTGTCTATGGGTCCTTCAGATTCCCCTGCAGGCGGACTTGTTCAGCTTGAGATCTCGAATACAGCATCTGACTACTTCCCACTGCTCAAAGGTTCAAGCTCGGCTGTGTTGAGAGTCCGCTGCCGTAGTAGCTTCGATGGTGACCGATATTTTGTATCGCAATCTGATCCCGAGAGTCCAGTCAGGAGGGCTGAGGAAACTCGCTTGAATTACGACAGCATCCAAAAGTGGTTGAAGATATGCCAGGCCCTTCATCCTAATAGGTGCAGGCCGACGTATGTCGATGTTCCGGACATGCGCCTCATCGACTGTGAGATGAAGACAATCATTCTAGCTTCAGACCAGAAGTACGTGACTTTGAGCTATCTGTGGGGCGCAGATGAAGCAGAAAATCCGTTTCCTGATCAACTTCTCGAGCCTCTACCCCGAACCATTGGAGACGCCATGACGGTCACTCAATGCCTTGGCTTTCGATATCTCTGGATAGATCGCTATTGCATCGATCAGCGTAACAAATCCGAGACCTCAACCCAACTCCAAGCAATGGGGTCCATCTATCGGAACTCTCAACTCACAATTATCGCTGCTGCAGGCGATGACCCATCTTTTGGCCTTCCAGGAGTAAGTAAGCAGCCTAGACATTCCATGCCTGAAGCCAAAATCGGCCGGATGTATCTAAGAGAAATATTACATATTTCTCACTTAGTCAACCTCTCCCGTTGGGATTCACGAGGCTGGACCTACCAAGAGGGCATCCTTGCAACCCGCCGCCTCGTTTTCACAGATCAGCAAGTCTATTTCGAATGCCATGGCATGTGCTGCTATGAGACCCTCGATTTAGACTACGCCGCCATGCACTCACCTGAGTGCGAACAATTGGAGCGTGAATATTTTACCATCCCGCCTGGTCGGCCAGGTGAGAGAATCGGTATGTTCCCAGCCGGATATGGTGGTGATGCAGGAGATATCTACATTCAGATCGCGCGATACACTGGTCGGAACCTCAGCCATGATTCTGACCGACTTAAGGCTTTTTTGGGGATCTTGGAAGCTTTTGAGAGCGGCAAGCATGGCGTGCGCCATCATTGGGGAATTCCAATACTCCCATTTCCAGATTCCGGTTCTCCCAAGAAATTCTCAATGCTATCGTTTGTCTTTGGTCTACTCTGGGGCCACAAATTCCGGGACGGAAATATCAGGATCAAGCATCTACCTAGTTGGTCCTGGGCTGGCATGTTGGGCAGTGTGGAATTTGACTATCAGATGGGTGATGGGTCATTCTGGTCCATTACCGAGCTACTTGATGAGGTGCAAGTCGAAATGGAACTCCAGAGCGGAGACCGTATCTCCTGGGAAGCTTTTCACTCCAGCTACAAAGCGCTGAATAACGGCAGCATAGGCCAGGGTCTCTCTCCATACATACACCTCTCAGGCTGGAACGCACCCGCTCGTACAACGCCCCTTCGAAACACCATTGACGGCAACAACGGAGACGAACGCTCTCTCGCTAATTACCGTATCCTGAGCATCGAGATGGACGACGGCTCTTCGATCAGCCATGAAGTCTTCATACCTGATATCGCACAGTGCGAAGTCCTGGTTCTGGGAAAAGCCAGGGGTGAGGTCTTCATGCTTGTTGTGCGGAAGATGGAATATACTCATGACCAAGACAAAGACGAAGATGGAGGGCATTGTGGAAACCGCAATGGCGATGTATATGAGCGCGTCCAGAGGGTATTTGCGGCTTCATATGGCGATCCTGAGGTGGCGAAATGGAGTGTCAAGAACGAGGAGGGGAAAGAGAGGAGGTTTGAGTATAGGGACGAGGCTACGCATGATTTGCCGAGGAAGATATGGGGCGAGGAGTGGTGGCGGCTCATGAAGGGAGGTGAGATGAAGACTTTCAGGTTGGGGTAGACGCCCCCATCGATATTTCCTTTTGTCAGGAGGCCTTGAGACGATGAAGCTGAGTCAAACTCAACATCCACCAGCCAAACAGAGGCGAATGGTTCGGACATCAACGACACGAGATCGTTCTCCCTACGAGCTCGCCGATGGCTGAGCTTCTTGTGGTCAGGAGCTAGGGTGAAAGATCTCGTGAAGCAGACGAACTTCTTTCTTTTCGTTCAGGTGGTCAGATCATGTGCAGGTAATGTTTGCTCTGCTGCATACTACTGTTGGATTGCAGTGACATATCAGATCAGTAGTTGGGATCTCCAGTCTGCGTTTTCTCACTCAGTCGGTCTTCCTTGGTTGTTGTATTTGGCATGTTTGCACTCTTGCCAGTGCCTCGCAAAAGACTTTCAACAGTTTCTGTGCTCTATTGTCTGAACAGCTGGACATGGAGCCTCCAGTCCAGAACAAGTTTACCACAAATACACAGTTACAGCCTCTCGTGTTTGGATTCAGAGTCATGCTGCTTCTTATCCCCATGTCGTGTTGTTTCTCACAGATCGGTTGCCCAACGCCATCTGATTGCTTTGTCTGTCCTACGTCCACCTGAAGTTAACCTCTCGTAGTTTGTTGCAACATATTTCACTCACATGAACGATGCTGTAAGGGCAAGACATTCCTGCTACTTTGTTAGGCTCGGTAGTACACGTCCCCCGCAAACATCAAGTGATGCAAGTCAGCTCTGAGCCACATATTGCCAAGGCCTACACACATCTGAATCTTATATATTCTCGTGTTATTCACTGAGACAATTTCATTTCAATGCCATGAGAATCGTAACCTAGCTACCGTTTCCTCGCACGAGCAGTTGTTCCTTTTGTCGCATCGAGTGAGTTAGTCGAGTTGATAGTCGAGTGCTCCAAATCACCACAGAGGCGCGATTGAGGTACCAGAAAACCGCCGGCAACCTTAAACGGGCAATTTATTACCACCCGGCTTCCACCGTTGCTCTATGTCGCATCGTCCTCCCTCAACCCCTCCTCTCATTGGCTAAAAAGACGGAAAAGGTCGACTCGGTGAATTAAACGAAATGCCTCGTCGCTGCTCCGACTCATCGCGAGCGCACTTTGATGCGACATTTGGGTGGAAATGGCAAGTTCGCTTCCTAATCAGGTAATATTTTCGGGCGAGGGATTGACTTGCTTCACCTGATTGCCTGAGGATGGACTTGAGAGCTTCTTCAGTTTCGTATAAGTATCCCACACTTGACGTTCATCGAGCTCCTCCTTTCGAAATCAGATTCTCGACTTGTCTACGACTATATCGAACTCGAATACAGCCACACATAATAGAAAACTTCTTTCAGAGATTTCACTCTCTCATACATCATACACGTCTACCTTGGACGAAAATTCCACGTCTACACCACTTCCAAGCCCCGGCATACCGACTCAACCACGCATCAATCCCTTCAAACTCTGAACGAGGCCAATATGTCGTCCACTCAATCCCCCGTTGCCACTGCCATGGCCCACAAGAAGCTTTCTCAGGATGAGGAGAAGGCTTTGCTCTAAGCTGAGCTTGAGGCTCGTGTAGCAGCTGTTCAGAAGGAGAAGGAGGCTGCTAATGAGCCAGACAAGAAGCCACTTTCCCACAAGGGAAAGAGTGCTGATAAGGTGGAAGAGAAGCCTGTGTCTGATAAGCCAAACGGCACTGATCAGAAGGAGCAGAAGCAGCCGGCTCCCATTGCCATTAAGCAGCCATGGGTTGCGGACCTGAAGAAGTGCCCCTTTACGGATTTGCCAGACGGTAAGTGCTCAACCAAACTCTCTTTGCACCTATACACAACTCCCTCTTATTCCAGTGATTTGGACTGACTATGTATCAGATAAGCTCAAGGGGATCTTGGGCTATATGCTGCTCTGGCCAGTGGGCGTCGTTCCCGGTCCGGTCCGCTACGACCTTACACATGTTGACCCACCTACCAAGGCAACGCTCAAGTCTTACCAATGGGAATGCAAGCGTCAATTTGGCTACGATGAGGAGCATCTTCCTCACTACGATGGTATTCCTGAGGCTGTCAAGGTCACCTGGTCAACTCCTGCTACTGCGGAGGACTTGGCTCTCATTGCCAATGGTGTCGCTAAGAGCACTGCCTTTGTTGGTCGTTATACCCTACCCGATATCGTGGACGAGAAGATCAGTCGCATCACCAATCGCTTCCTTCATCAGCGTGGCAACAATCCAGCAAAGGTTATCCAACAGTGCCTCAAGGACACAGGCGGCATCTACGGCACCGTCCTGCGCCGTGACCCGATCACGAGTTATTTCCACCAAATTGGTGCCTTCAATGCTGACAACCTCAAGCACATCAATATTGAAGGATTCATGAGACCGTTCAGGCTGGCCAAAGCCCTGTGATTGCCCGGTTGGAATTTTTGATCTGCTTCCGATTTATACAGCCAAACTCAAGCATTGCTGCCATAAGCTAGAGAAGCTCACGATTGTCTTAGTCCCTGGGTGATGAGTCGCTTAACATTTCCGTGGTCAATAATGCCAGCAAGAAGACTGAAGAGCAGCGCATTAACGAGGCTATCGCCAATATGGTCCATGGCATCCAGCGGCTTAAGGTCCTGGAGCTCAAGGCTCCGGTATAAAAGTGTCTGGGATAGAAGAAGAGCGGTGGCAAAGCCCAGGATCCGGCTTAGCCATAGGGAATAGCCTTGAGATGGGAGAAGTTCGTTGCGGATCGGGCTGCGAGACAGGCTCAGATTGCTGAAGCAGCTACGGAGAAGAAGGAGGCTCGGGAGGAGGCCGACAAGAAGGTTGATGAGGCCGTGAAGAAGGCAGAGGAAGACTACAAGATGAAAATCCAAGCTTGGAAGGGCGGCAAGGATGTTGTTTATGAGGCTAAGGCTCTGGACACGCTGCCAGCAGAGTCGGAGAAGGCAGAAGTTGTCGGTGAGGTTGCGATTCATGCCAAGGAGGAGAAGATGGTTGAGCCTGAGAAGTCTGTCGCTACTCCGACTTTCCGCAAGGGCAAGAAGGGCAAGCCTGGAAGCAGAGCTGCAAAGACTAAGACTGAGGCTGCTCCTTCTTCCAAGTAGGCTGGATCTATATCTTTCTATTTCCATTGTATTCTGGGATGGTATTCGCGATAAGTATCAGTGCAGAGGCAAGGATGAGTTGATTTTCTGGGTTTCTTGGGCATGTTTGGGGCGCACGGCATATGGACTGGGTTCGCGTTTGCCTTTTCATCGAGGTTGTAGGATCCTCATAAGGGAGTGAGTAGTTGGCACAACGGATAAATGATGAGAATGATGCAAAGAAATGGATCCCAGTGAGGTGTGAAGTTTTACTTCTCTCTTTTGATATTGTTTTGTTTATTTCTCGCTTAAGTTATCGTAGTGGATGCTACCCCGATTTCTGCTGAAGGAGCAAATCTTCCTTTCCTCGTGTAACACAGGACAGCGTCGTAGCGTATCTGAATCTTATTGACAGCCATCGAATATGGCAATGCTCCATGCCGCCAAGATAGAACTCAACTAGTACACACAAGCTTCTAGAAATCCTCATCCGAATACATCTCCACTTGTGCAACTATCGTCCTACATGGAATCGTAACAGTAATCGGAAACCTACTATAATCCCGCTCCTCATTCGGCATAATTATATCCTTGAACTGTCCGCCATTGAAACATTTTGCTGCCAAAAGTGGGTTCGGGTGTTTGTTTACTCGCCCCACCCAGAAGCGACCTGGTGGCTGGGTGGGTCAAGCTAATAAGATGACGAGGTCTAATGTTCAATCCCGTGAAACTCGGTACGAAAAGGTGATACTCCTTTAAAGTTGAGGTTTAATTCACAGGACTGATGACACGGTTAAGCAGGTACCGCTGGTGTATGTCGTTCGCATTGTGAAACGTGACCTCGTATCGGGCGAGATCGTCTGTTTATGAAAACCTGTCTGTGTCTGATATGGCTAGAGGTATACTAATTACAAGCATTGGCAGGTTATGAATCTCGAAGGCTGATCATGAGGATTATTCAGGATATTTTGGTCAGATCTAACGGTAATGTGCTTGTGATAGTGAAAGGATGTCAACTTTAAAACATCATCCATTTCACTCAACGTCGTACCAATAACTTTCAACTCCACATACATCAGATTTTATCTAGGTTTCAGTAAATACACAGTAGCACAAGTTTAAACAGAGAATAAGAAAGATCGGAAGCTGCTCCTTCCCAAGGCGCAAGAAGGACTTTGAGCCGATCCTCGGTCATGATTGGCCTTCGCAGAGTCACATAAGGAGTCAGATTGCAACCGAACAGAATACTTTGAAACTTGATGAAGGCTTGCATACTTACTGAAAAATCATGACTGAAGCTTTCACTGGCTCGACGTTTGCTGGAGGGCAGCGAAAAAATACATGAAGGAATGAGGCTAGATAGTTTCACGTGATTTTGGTTCTACCTAACTCACATAAGGGAACATCCACCAATTTATGTATTATGTCCTTATAATACGACCTAAAACCAAGCTATAATAACACATAGTGCGTCGCTGTGCATTTGCTTGATAGTTTAGTTGAACAAAAAGCTTTTTCTTTAGGTCACGTTTCGGGTCAGTTTGTAAATCACGTTTGAGGATCTCGGAGACATGGTAGTAATTCGAGAAACGGCCGGTGACAGATGCGAAAAATTTACGTGGATTGTCATGGGACGCCTGAAAGGAAGCGGGCTATAGCGCCTTTCTTCCACGGCCGTGAAACTCACTGGTTAAGATCCATCGCTAACCGCGGGGTCTTCTAACAAGAAACACGGGGCAGACAGCTTTGACTTGGAAAGCTTTGACTTGTAAAGACGCCCGGTCAGCGTGGTGCTGGCGTCCATAAGCTGTTGTCGAGACTCGTGGAAGCTGCATTCGCAAGGGATCGTGCAGACAAGATATGCTAGGGCGCGGGTTCTCGCAACCGCCAAGGCTGTTCCCCCCCCCTGCTGGCCCTGACGGAGCACGACTCTACTGGTTGGCTTGCTTCGCGGCATGACAAGTATCCCCAAGTAGGAATGTAAGCGATGTTCGCATAGCGCCACCTTGGAGCCAGGGGTGCCACCGCGATGATATGGTTGGCCGGAACAGTTCTCTGCCCGAAGAAGACCCAATGGAGAGCCTACTCGATCGGCATCATCAACATTTCTGAAAGGAGAAATGCAACCTTTGAGAACAGAGGACAGCGCTGCACTGTCTTTGAGATGCGTTTTTCTCTCTATAAGAGAACTCATCTCCCCTCTCCGTCCGACTTTCCTTTAACCCTATCACATTCAGTGCGCTCTTGCTCTCTTTCCAACAAATTGAAGCCACTTCACGAGATACATCTATGTCCAACTAATTTGCTATACCATAGTATTTTTATAGCTTCATTCAGCAGCGCCAAGACTCGTCCTTCGCTATCATGGCCTACAGTACCTCTTCTAATACACCGATTAATGGCTCTGCAGACGGGTTCGTATCCATCTACACCTTCTAACTACTATGTTCTTTCCGTACTCGTCGTACTTATCCTTCTTCTGCTAATCAATCCCTTCCCTGCCAGGTTCGCACTTTTCCCCAACGCACCTCCTCCACGAACACCAGCTCAAGTGGCTGCCGATGCAGCGCTCTCTCGTCGACAGGCTGCTGAGTTCGTCGCAGATCTTTCCCTGCCTGTCGTTGCTCCTAGCACATGTATTGTCGATTCGTCTAATACCACTCACTCGATACCGACTGTTGCTCGGATCCAAGCTGCATACACAAGCATCGCCAAATTCGACGCTGCTTTCAAGAGGGCCAAGAACAATAATGTCCCTTGTGCGATTAATGAGAACAACTAGAATAAGGATCTTAGGCCGAGATCGAGATAGACATTGCCTCGACAGCGAAGACAATAAGGTGCGTTCCTCATAGTCCTAATGTTTCGTTCCTTCGCTTGTGATTGTTTACCTTCCTCTCAACACATGACTCGTACGGATGATAGCTGACAGCTTATCAGAGCAGATCGAAGATAACCACACTGCGATAGCGAGACATGGATGGTTGGCTGGCTCCGGATATTCTTACATGATTGTTAAGAGTGAGGGTACCCAGGCAATGATGTTGTTATGTGATGATTTCGGGAGATACCCACTTATGGTATTACCACCTCTGGAGTATGGACAGCACTTTGATTCTGGTGCTGGGCGTTCTATAAAATTTTAAAGGAGAGCGGAGAAGACTGTGAAAAGTTTGAGGAGAGAAGTGAGCGGGAACCTCAGTCTATTGCCGCATGCCATGGGACACAAGAGACATGTTGACTTCACATCCGGCTCGTCCGTACGCAAGATGGCACAGCAGAAGTGAACTTTGTTCCTCATGCAGTTTATTTAAGCCCTGAAGCTTATTTTTGTAATGAACTTCGTTGACTAGACTTCTGGACCTCCTGAGACCTAACTCCAGGGTCCGTGGCATGCTTTTCAAACAGGTATCTTCAGATTTTTTCTATGCAAAGTCTCTGAGTTCACAGGGGCCTACTCGTACTGGAACGAAATCTTTGTTATGCAGCTCGAGATTTGGAGTGGTGAGCCCCCCAGTGACAGGTCTGAAGTACTACCAGCCAATGCTGAAAATGTGTTCTGTTTTCTCGTGTTGACCTCGCTTAATTATCGTGCCCGGTTTGCAGCGTCATGTCTCGAGGCAACCGGTTTTTCCAACCAGAACAGAAGAGGATATCTAGTGTATCCGAGATTATTGAGATTTCCCCCCGACATTAGATATGCACTCGTAGATAGGTGTTTGTGGTTTCAAAGAAGGACTCAAAGTCAAGGGTTAGGGATAGGTAGCCGCTATTCTACTTTCAGTTTCGCCTATCGTCACCCCTGAACTGAGACTGCCCACAGTCTCCAATGTCGACCCTTCGACCCAACCAATCTTCCATTCCCACCTGTCAAGATCCAACCAAAACATATTCAACGTCTAAATGGTCTTACTCGGGCTTGTAATTCTTTCATGATTTGTCTCGCGGAATGCAGTACGATCGGGCGCCGAATGCGATGTCGACAACCTTCCAAATAATTACAGGGGGTCCTCGGATTCTCCGTTGCCTTTCCATGCTCTTGAAGCTTATATATTGTATAAGACGAGTCTCCATTCACAGCAGGCGGGAGCTAAGATTCGAAGATGCTGTAGAGAAAGCATATACAAGTCTCCAGGGACAGTCAAAGGGTGAGTTTCGAACAGAGAATCATTGCCAACAATCATTTCGTTTCGCTCATTACCTCGTCAGAGTCCACTTTTGATGCTCTGCGCGACAATATAGCCGAGAAATGGTTCTTGCGTGATGATACTGTTAAACCGTTTGGCGTCAGGCTCGAGACCTGAGATATTTCTGTACTTTTGACCTTGGTCAGGACCTTTTCACCTACTCGGACGTTGGAGGCGACATTCAGCTCCCCTTGGCTCGTCTCAGGAACCCAGTTCTGAACCACCGCAGCGATCTGAATTCATTGCCATCGAAAACACATCTCCTCCCCAGATAGACCCTACCCTGTTTTCTCCGCCGCACTACAGACCTGGAAGACCTATCTCCCAAAGGCGGCTGGAATTCACGTCACGTGTCCTTTCAGACTTCGCAGAACAATGGCGCCACATACTGCGAGCCACGTACGCAGATTCCACCTTCCGGAGACTTGAAAGGCGATCATCAGTATAGCAACATGCGACTTTCGAGTTGAGGAGGTCTTCGAGAGGCAGCATATCTCCTTCAGAAGTACCTACGTCACCCCTATTGATGTACCGAATTGGGAACCCTACGAGAACGCCTTATTCATTGTTGGGGAGACAACGGTCGTTCTGCATTAAGACCTTAAGACTGCACTGGAAATTGCTAAGGATGCAGCCAAAAAGGTTAGCAAGGTCGCGAATGCAGATGAACGCACCACGCAGCGAACGTAACTACTTTTGTCAGTACGGCACATGATGGTCTGCCAAGTCAATGCCTCTGGAGACTTCTTACATACGGCTCCAACCATACTTATGGACGGTGTCACTCTACCTTCCCCTACCGCCATTTCACTACTCCTTCAAGCACTCCCACCATCTCGACCTCCAACCCAGACGCCTGTTCATGACGTGCCTTTAGAAATACAAGACCGGATCTTGGAACAAGTCTCGAAAGCTCCGATTGAAGCCGCAAGGCTCGGATGCGTTTTGGGTCTGGGTTCTCCATTCGCGTGGATGAGGGCTTTTGATTGGCCAAGGCGAGGCGGTCCGATTGAACTTTTCGTCTCTCCTTCGCATCGCCATGAGAACACCCCCGTGGAGTCGAAGATTTACTTTGGGGATATATTTAGCGGGGTCTCTTATCGATGAGTCTGTCATACCATCGGGTCCAGATCGGCATGGTCACATGGAGGACCAGTGATCCAGGCTTTGACCAGAGGTCAAACGTATTAGTAGAGTGCGGAAGGCAAACCACCTCTGGTATTTCCTTTTTGCAAAGTTTACACTAAAAGACATTCAAGCACTAATTGAAACCCGCGAATCCTCATCTCTACCGGCCTAGGAATGAAGGGCGCACCAACCAGGGAGAAATAGCCGAAAAGAATGTTAACCTTCATGCAAGTTCTTCGAGGATAGTGGCAACTAGGCTGGCAATCCGCTTGCCACTCCAAGATTGGTGAATCAAAACATTAAATATTGACTACTTTGTCCACATGTCTGGAAGAGTCCCAGTCTCTGTTGTCATATTGATCGTCTCGCATCACTTCCAGGTTTTTGCCGCATGAATGGCCAGAGGGGCGAGGAACCAAAGAGGCACGTGGGTCAGATAAGCGAAGCCAGCCCTCAGGAAAGCTATAATTATTTGGCAAGGGCAATGATGCTGTTTCCTGCAAACAAACTCGCCCAAGCTTGAGAGTGTCTATCCCTCAGTACAACATCCAAGAGACAGATGGTACATCACGTGGTTCATATGTTTTGTACAAGATATGGGGTGAGACGGCCAGGAACGATGACGAGCCAGCTTGACTGGGCACCTGTGGGCGAGAAGAAGAACATTCTGATGAGGAAGGCAGCATTGTTCAGGTCGAAAAGCTGCAAGGAAGAACATTAGTGTCAAAGGTCTTGTTGAGGCAGGCAAGTAAGCCATGATTCTCTGCAAGACCATAAGGCTGTAATTTGCATTACGGAAAGACTTAGATCTAGCTCCCAGATCCCCTGTGCTCCTTCATATAAGATTCACTTTGGTCAACCGTCAACGTATCACTTTGGTCAACCGTCAACGTACCAAGGTTCAAGGTACAGCTCCATGCATACAGCAATCTGCAGTGGCATGGATATAGACCTCTGAGCTTCGTTGATCCGAACATAAGGGCGAAGCCGAGACGGCGAAGGAACGCTCAAGGTCGGCTTATGCTGTTGCAGGAGTATCGCGACCAGTTAAAATTATCAAGTACTTCTGCGATTGTTGTGGCACTTGTCGCAGCACTTACGATTTGAGAAAGATGGCTAAGACTGGTTATAGGGCTGAACCCAGCGCCTCGAACGGCTCCTGGAAACGCCCTCTGTTGACGGACTGCGAAATAAATGCCAAACATGACGACGGGAGTTCCGGAACCGTCGAAGCACTTGACCTCCAATGTCGGTGTCGCTGTTTGGACTTTGTGTATTCGAGAGGAAAAGAGAAAACTGAACTGAAGCTGTGATTACACCGGACCTACCCCGCACCATCTTCCTATCACCTGATTACAACTCCTTGGATTCTGTCCCATTTCTATGCCACCCCACCCATCTCGGAAAAGCCAGCACGGCTTACGGCAAACCACTAATGCCAGATGGCTCAGAGGCTTATCTCATCTTTTATGTGAATGTTGGGCGCGCGATTCATATGTTGTCGCAAAGACAGCCTCGGGCCAAGGCTGGGCGCCATTATTTTACCCTGTCTGATTGGATACCTTGTCTCAGGGAACTTTGCAGCGTTGTGTGCAGGTTAGTAGAGGCAGCTGTCCAGCCTTGGCGGCTATCGGGATCTGCTGTCTCGTTTTCTCAAAAAGCCACTGAAATGAGACTTGTGTGGAAGACGAGTTTTATCAATGACTGGAAGACCTACTTATAGGATGTCTCTCCCCACCCAGAAGATCCTCTTCTTACTTTCAATCTGCATCACAACTTTCCTCTATCAACAGGGCTTTAGACTTATACCGATATCTACCAATTGGGTTGGACAATCGACTTGCTTTCACGTGCCTCCGCCGAGTTTCAGTAATATATACGCCTCGTCCTACACGCCACCGTCCAAATACTCCAACTTGTCCCCTATTCGACCATTTACAATAAGCCCTTCCAACGATATACAACTATATCCTTAACCAACATTACTTCATCCTGTCCATTACTTCATCCTGTCCATTACTTCATCCTGTCCATTACTTCATCCTGTCCATTATCACCCGCCGTCATCAAGCAAGATGCCTCCAAGCGAGACTTATTCCACCACGGCCGTCCATGGGTCTGACGACGGGTAAGTTTGCCTTTCCCACATGTTGACACCTTGCCCTCTATCATCTCTTCTCCTCCTAACTTGTCATCTCATCTCTGCTTGACTAGCCGCTCCCTTGTCGTCCTTCCAGCCTTGATGTGTTGAGTGCAGAATGTCCTCTCGGCTTGCTTCTCTGCTGTCACCTTCTCCTACCCCAGTGTCCACTCCTTTTCAGTACATTTTAAGCATCTCCTATCATCTGCTTCGACTTCGCCACCTCGTCACTCTCCGCTGTGTCTTCTTCACATTCTCGCTTCACCTCATCTCATCATCCTCTCCCGTCACCCCTGATTCCATCCTCATCAACCTCTCCTACCTACACCATATTCTAACCCTCCCTCCTTTGCTAGCTCACACTACCTCTCCTCCCCCCCATCCTCATCCACTCCGACCGATACCCCAACTCAAGGAACCTCCAACACAGCGCTCTCATCCCAACGCATCACCACCTTCCTAGCAGACACAGCACTCGTACCTCCCATTGCATCTACCACACCGGGGTACATCGACCGCCACAACACTTTAGTGATTCGCTGCCGTGCTGCAGCCGATGGGATTGCTGCTTTTGATGAAGTATTCAACAGAAATAATGAATCCCAGGGTAAGGATGACCAAAACAAGGACGGCGAAAATGAATCAGAGCAAGAGCAGAACAAGAACAAAGAAAACGGCGACGGCGGTGACGAGAAGTGAGGATCCGAAATAAGAAAATAGTTTGCTTCGAAACCGCGTGAGCACATAAAAGACAACGAAAAAGGTACGTGGTCTGAAATCCATAGCGGCGAGGAAAGAATGGTGTTTGTTTACTCACCCGTGAGCACCACGTGAACACAGAAAGTAGCACCGAGCAACAAGCACTGGGGCTGACAAGTCAATCAGTCTCCATTCGAGTTCTTTTGATGAGCGATGTTAAATCTGCGGGACTTCTAGCTCTCAGCCTAAATTGCAGACTCCGCTGATCAGTATACGAGCCAAGGGGAACACTCGAGGTGGTCGTCGTTCTAGCGCCCTCGGAACGAGCCGAACGAGCGGACCCATCGATCCCCACTCCATCCCCACTCCATCCACCCCAGACCAGACCTGAACAAATCCATGCCAACGCCAACGCTGTGCTAAATTTCAATCATTTGCCTCGTTCCAGGAATCTTTGTCAAGATCATTCAAGGCCTCAAATCGACAATCGAAAATTCCAGTCCGTCCGCCTCAAACACATGACCAGGTCGCAGAGCATCCGTGTAGATATTCGCCTCGCTATGAGGATGGAAAAGCGAAGACTGCCTGCATTGCGCAATCGCTTGTTTCCCCGGGGGGTCTGTAAGTCGGAAGACGCCCCATCTGCTCAAGGTCAGCATAGTCTCTAGAACAAAGAGAAAAGGTGGAATCAGCTTACGAAGGATTCTTGCTCGGCGCACAAACGATCGCGATACTCTCCTTCATCATAGTCTGGTATCCGAAATGGGTGTGTAGATCAACACTGCTCATGAAGCATGATTGCGTGGGATGTGTGTGGATCCATCCGAGAAGGAGCAAGTCCTCACTGGTGCAGTAGTCGAAGAGTGAATTTTCGTTCACCGTTTCGCAGGTATCGCTGGTGCTTTTTTGCTCGGGGATCACGACGCGCTGGATGAAGAGGGCGTTGGATATCAATGTCCCGCACAGCATACCGCATGTCTCCAGATTATTTCGAGTGTTGGGTTCGGCATACTTGAGGAATTCGGTACGGAGCGTTGGTGGTAGGAACACTGTACGGAGAGGTTCGCCGCTTTCTAAGTATGCTGAGGGGCGGAAGGTGAAGTTTGATTGCGGTTGGCCGTTGGCCATATCGAGTGGAGGGCCTGGTGTAGCCTTTTCAGGTAGTGGAGGAGGTTGAAGCTCGTATAAAGAGGAAGCGCTTTCTTTGGGTGGCTTGGGAGGGAGATTGGGGATAGTCGGCGAAGACGACCTTGAGTCAAAGCTCTCGTCGTAGCTAAGAGGTTGTGATCTAGTAATGGAAGGGTATCGGTATTCACTGTTGCCGTTCTTCTGTGGCATGATAGGTACTGGCCTTGGCCTTGAAGTTTTCCTGACTCCATCGGGTACAGTATCATGCGTTCCATCCATTCGCCTTCTCGTCGCCTCCATATTTCTTCTCATCTCATCCTCTTCTTTGGATCTATCCTTGGACAATGCTGACTCCCAATCATCCCATAATCCAGCAGTCCGCCTCTCCTGCTCTTCTTCTTCGGACACCCCAGCTTGCCGTGTAGCTCTCCTGGCTGCGTCTCGTCTCCTAATCTCCTTGTGGGCAAGCTTCACAGCTAATTGACTGTTGTCTGCCGCCGCGAGGGTGGTGGTATTTCCTGCGACAGCCGGATCTGAAGCTGCTGCAAGATCTGATCGGGATCTGTCGTGGCCCTGCAGAAGACTTGCCTCCCTCCTCCTCTCCATCGCCTTTTCCCACGCAGCATATCGGGCATTTATGCGAGGCTTCAGCACCTCCAACGTATCTAAGACAATCGGCAACTTCTTTGTCGCTGACTTGATTCCCTGCCGATTCTCCGGATCCCTCGCAGACGGATGAAGTGGGAATTTCTCTGTGACGAGGGTCGCATATCGCATGAGGAGGAGGTAGGCTTGTTGATTACTTTCTTCTTGTTCGTAGATTTGCGCCTGCGCATGTTAACAAGGCTTGATCCGAGGCATGAGAAAGCACCCACCTCTCGCAGTAAAGTATCTGCTGTTCGAAACCAGTATTTCATAGGAATGAAAGGATTGAAATCGAAATCCCCCGCCTTTACTGATATCTCCTTGACGCTCATAGGCTTTGAGACCTGGAATGATCCTAACCCCGCCATGATTGCTGCCCCTCCTTCGCCGTACTCTCCGGAATGTCTTCAGGTGGAAGCTTCGCGCGTTGTGTTCCTTTGAAGTGTTGATAGCTTCGTCCTCTCAAGGTATTCTGCCCATCGGTACAGTCGACTGCGCGGCAATATCGACACAAGTGAGTGCAAATACTTGTTGCCTGTGCCTTCGTGTCTTTGGCCTCGTCACTGCTTGAAACCCGGATGGTGGTGGCACTTGGCTTGGACCCTGGAGCAGTCAAAGGCGGCGAAACGCGGCAGAAACGATGGAGCGCATTTCTCAGCCTCGAACATTTGGGCGAGGGATCTTCAGCCTCATGTATCATCACTCCATTGTCCGGCTTCTTTTCACAATTCCTTCCTTGTCACTCCTTGTCACTCTTTTTTGATGCGACTGTTGTATTTATCATCCGCCATCGTTTGCCCCAGGACATATCATTGAACGCTTTCTCTCCATGGTCGCTTCTTCGTTGATGTTTCGAGTATTTACGGCCAGTAGATATGCTCAACTAAAGCCATCAACGACCTTCTTACGTCCACTTCATAGTACAGCAAGCCTTCACTCTCCAACAGAATCTCCACCGAAAGATAGCGCAACCGATTCTGTCCCTACAGAACCTCAAGCCTCGAGCACTTCCCAATCGTTCATCGACCAAGCATTCAACGACGCAATAGATGATATTGTAAAGACCCCCAAGCCTAAGAGAAGCAGGGCAAGGAAGTCAAAAGCGGAGGAAACCTCACAAGATGGAGATCCAAATTTGCAGAAGAAGCCTACGAGGTCACGGAGGAAGGCGTCTCCTGCTACGGTAGTAACTTCGAAACCTTTGTCAACAACGCCTGAATCGAAAACTCAAGCAGCAACACGAAAAACGAGACCTAGAGTTGGCCGGCCAAAAATAGTAGCACCAGAAAATCCTCGAAGTGACCTCAAGAAGTATCTAAAATGGGGATTTGGCGGAAATTGGGAAGGTGGAAGGGCAGTCGGAGACCGGAAGAGGATGAATATAGTCAGTGGGGATGCTTGTGGTACGTAAGTCTCGTATTGTCACATAAGATTTGTCTAACACGCCTAGATGATATCCTCGAGCGCATGAAACCCTCTTTAGAAAGGCATAAAGGCTGTGACATCATTGATATCAATCCTGGCGTTGCTGTTTGGTCGTCAAAATTACACGACTTCCTGAAACCCCGTACACATATCCTTCTGGAGCCAGACATTCGACTCTGTGGACCACTGCTGGAACCTTTGGTCAAAGCTACAAATTCCACATACAAGCTAGTTCCGAGGTCAGGGCTGGTCTGGGGGCATCTGGAATCCGTGCTCAATGAAGACCAACTTCCACATCAGAATGCCTACCCTCGAGATGATCCTCGTTTGGAGGAACGGAATGACACCTTGCTCGTAACAGCAAATCTTGGGTATTATCCGAAGAAGCCCTACAAAGGATTTTCTTCACTCGCTCAAATGGTCATTTACCAATTCATGGGTTCAGTAAAAGCACATTCGCTATTCCAGAAATATGGCCTGGTGCGCATGTTAGTATGGATAAATGACGAGGAGCGACACAATATAATTCCCAGAACGATGGCGTCCCGCAGAAAGGGGAGCGCGGAAGCAGCTTTTGCCTGCGAGAAGCTGGAAGAGGTCGCATCTGGCACTGCACATTCGGGCAATAGGACAAGAGAGATAGAACTCGACCTCCAAGTCGCCTGGAACGTACTGAAAAAGATGCGAGCAAAGGGCATTGAGATTCCGAAGGGTCGCGAGAGCTTCCTGATGCAACAATTATCCAGTCTTCCTGATTTGGAGACTAGGACCACATTTCGTGTCGAAGAAGAGCTTTTTCGAGCAGAATACGAGACTCTCAAGGAACGAGAAGCAATGGGACAAGAAGTAGACCGAGCTCGCTTGGTTTCACTAAAGTTATCCCTCGCCAATGATAGCAAGCAACAACGCCGTGTAATGGCGTTGAGTGACGAACACGAGGAAATCATGGAGTCTGCAAAAGTCACCCAGGATCTGCCCGACTCCGAAGAGAAAGATGCGAAGATGGCAGAATTTGCAGAACGTATGGCGGACTGGGAGGAACGCGTCGACAAGTTGAGCGGCGATAGAGCCGGCCAAGTCCGCATGAACTGCGAGAATCGATTAGCCGTCAAGAGGGAGAAACCCCTCTTACTCTGGGATCGCCGAGAAGTCGAGCCTCTCAAACTAGATCCGGAAGAGTTCTATCCCGAAAAGACCATGTGCCTCCTCGACATCCAGCCCAAGACACTGATACCCGTCCTCAGGAAAGACTACCCAAATAACTACGACATCCTCGAGTACCTGCTCGTTTCCTTCTACACGATGCCTGCACAAAGCGTGAAGCATGGCTTGACTGGTCTTGTGCCCGGAGCGTACGAATGGATTGAGGCACAATGTCCTTCATTGAAGGATGTTCGAAAGGGAGGAAACCCAGACTTGGATCGCTTGACTGTAAGAAGTCTGTCGGAGGAGATGCTGGTGGAGATGGTCGAGGCGTGGGTGCGGTGGCCCTTCAAGCCGAGTAAATATGAGATGTTGAGTAGGATGGGCTCGGCTACTCATGATGCCTCTGCTCTTGAAGGGGACGAAACAGGAATGGTCGGTATGCATTAATGTAAGATATGTACGGTAGATACACCTCGCCTTAAGCGGTCTGCTTGCCCAGAGGCAGGAAATGTAAAACATTTGACAAGAATATGTCTCGAAGTCACAGTCGGAGTAGATTTATTCCCCGCGTGTTCATGTCAGCTCTTTAAGAGGCAAACAGCTTGACACTGCAGGAGCGATCTGACCATCTCTTTCGTTGCTGCTGTCTGGGGTACATCGCTGCCCATCTCGTGCTTTTATTTGATTGATCACGACTTCCTTGAATCTGCCTGCATGATTCTATCGATCGCTTCCACGGCAAGGGCTGACCTACGCTGCTTCGTATACCCACCTGACGTTGCCAGTCCTTTGTGCTGCCGTGTTATATCCAAGTGCGACTTGTTTTTGCGCTCATGCTTGAATATATTTCACTTTGCTTTGATACAGACTTAGCCGTCCTTGATCAAACAAGATGACTGGTTGCATCTACTGGCCCTTGTGGAATTAGCGCGAGCAAATAGACTGATTTCTTGCCTTGTCAAGCCGTGAAGCTGGCACTGGATCGGTTCGGCCGCCGTAAGAGTCAACCGGTACTCTGGAGGTCTTCCCATTTCCGACATCTAAGGAGCTCTGTGCGATCAGATATAGTGATTCAGTCCCTAGTTTTCCCACTTGGCTCGACGAAGTGCGATTGAGCATTACTGCCGCGGGTACCGAGTGCAAGGGTTAGGGTTCCATGCTCGGTCCTAGTTCTGGTCAAACTCCTGAGCTGTGCCATGAAGCAAGCTGTTGCGTCGACTTCATGTGAACTCCGTACTGGTTCCCTCCCCTCCGCTTCTCAGCTGTGCGGTTTGTTCTCTGCTGCTTCAATCAGGTAGCGCCGTGCTCCGAAAGTGGTTGTTTAGTCTCAGGCCAATAAGAGCAGGATGGTGGTTTCTCTCCGCACTGTATCGGTCGGGCACAAACCTCTCTGTATAGCTTTGCACATGTATTATCGAAAGTTTATGACTACCTTAGTATTTGGATGTGATCTTTTGTGCAAGTTACACACCTTATGCTACGTCTTCTTGTATGCCCCATCTTTATTTCGAAGATAACGTGAAACGGGGGCACAGGACGTTCTATAGTTGACGCGGCGGTACTACCCGAGGTTGTTTCTGATGACTAGCTCGGTGGCTTCTCTAGACATGCGTTGGACGGTTCGAAAGCTGGTGCAGTGTAATGTCGCACACAACAAGGCTGAATCCCGATTCAGACCCCGATGTGATAGCCCAAATGTGCTAGGTATGATATGTTACTAGATGACCGGCCCACGGCAATACAGCTGATTCGTGGTCTTGTCCAACAAACTCCTTGCAGAGGGCAGGCAGAAATCTAAAGTTCGACATCAAGATTCGAAGCACCTGGTGCACTGGTCTCCGGATCTTGGAAATGCCACAAGAGCCGCTCCACGCTCAGAATCCCATCTTACCTTAGACCGCGAATCGAGAATGGGACGTTAATCGCGGGTTCAACTAAACGTCTGACATCGGAGATCTTGGTGCCTTAATTAGCGTAAAGTATAAAAGACGGTTGGCTGTCAACGGCCAAGAGAGCTTAACAGCCAGACAAGATCATGGAGATCTAAGTTACATCGCACTCGGTTGTTTTCCCCATCATAAACAAGCGAGAGCGAGCCAAATGCCACTAGAGCCACCCGAAGAGGACTAAATGTAACTGAGCACAGGGGGATGCGACAGTGCGACTCTCACGAGAATCCACTCTCAGGGCTGCGCCACAGCGGGAAGCATCTCGCCTACTACCAGGACATCCAGCCGCCATCTTATCTCAACCTCAATTCGCGCGGAGGATAAAGTCCTGAGACTAAGCAAGCATGTCAACGTCACGCAGCCGCAACGATAACACTGCAGCCATGAATTTCTCACGCGTTGACTTCCTGCATTCAAGACATTCTTCGATCGTGCCTCGTCTCGTGTCAATAGCTTGGTGTTGTTGATTGAAAGCATGCCCTCTCATTTGATGCATCAGAGTGGATCGACGGTCTGGGCTCACCAGGGCACTGGGAGAAAGATACACCGTACACGCCTGTACCGCAGCTTGGCAATAATCCACCCCCCAGGTCTGCGACTGCGAAACCTTAAATCAAAAAAGAGGCGTCATGATGTTGTGCTTTGGGAATTGATATCTCTCGTCCGTAAAATCCTTCGAGGATACATAAAGGGTCGACTGTTCGCCCAACCTTGCACGGGAAGCTGCAGCTCGTATTTCAAACTGATTGCGTTTGGGTGTAACTCCAACAGCCAAGAATTCCTTCTGCTGTTGGTATATCTGCCTTCGGATTTCTTTGGCAAGAGCAAGTTCTTAATCATTTTGAAAATCCAAAACACAATTTCAATATGGCTTCGGAACCAGAAAGCTTGGAGCGTTTGTCTTCCGATATCACAGTGACTCCTGGTTCTCAAGACCAGACTTTACACAGCCCTTCAGATCCTCCTCAACCACGACCGGCTGGCAGGTTCGTCACGGCTATGAGGAAAGTCTACAGACCGCTTGGTTTCTAAAAAGGCTACAACTTCCCTCTCTGTAAGTACTGCTTCCTCCCAAGAAGTCCAGATGCTAATATCAATAGTCTTCATATTTGGCGGAGCCATGATCGGCTTCACCCTCGCCCGCTTCTCCTACCTCAACATCGGCGGTTCCGCATCCAGCAGTTTCAAAGAAGGTTCCTCGCCAGGAGAATGGTACAACTACCGCTCCGGCCACTACAGAATCGGCATCACCCTCCACCTCGTGACCATCATCCCTGCAGGCTTCCTCGCCGTCTTCCAATTCGTCCCCATCATCCGCCACAAAGCGCTTCTCTTCCACCGCATGAACGGCTACCTCCTCCTCATTTTCACTCTCATCGGTAATATCGGCGCTCTCATGATCGCACGCCATGCTTTCGGTGGTGGATTGGATGTGCAGTCTGCTGTGGGCTTGCTGGCGATCATTACGGAGCTGTCGCTGCTGATGGCGTATATTAATATCAAGCGTTTGCAAATCGATCATCATCGTGCTTGGATGCTGAGAGCTTGGTTCTACTTTGGGGTTATCATCACGACGCGTATCATTATGATCATAGCGGCAATGATCATCTCCACGCAGAAGAACTACTATTCCACTCGTCCTTGCGGCGAAATCGCTTACATACTGTCTGGCTCGTCAGACTTGAGCAACCAACCTGATGAATTCACACAGAAATATCCACAATGCGTTAATGGAAGCGATAAGATGGCTGTTGCGGTGATGGCGAGTATGACGGATGGAGATGGAGAGAACGTTGGTGTTGCGCTGGGAATGGGGTTCGGGATGGCGCTTTGGTTAGCGTTGTTCTTGCATGCTGTTGGAGTGGAAGTTTATTTGAACTTGACGCCGAGAGAGAGTCAGAGACTCAGGATGGTCAGTTATGAGAGGCAGCTTGAGAAGGGAATGAAGAATCCGGGGAGTGCGGGCTTGGTGATTGAAAGGTTTGGGGATGCGATGGAGTGGGTGCCTACTAGGGAGGTCGTTGAGAAGTGAGTGGTTGTGATGAATGCTTGTTTGATACAAGCATGTAATATGAGACTGGCTTTTAGGTCATTCGAGAGCGAGGTGTTTGGACTTTTCTATGGCTTTGGAATTTGGTATCTTCTTGTAATACCATCTTGTGCAGAACTGCTTCCATATAGGACAATAAAGAGATGATTTATGCCACGAATCATGCAAAGAGACTATCTTGTGCAAACTTCCTATCATACATGATGCATCTAGATCCAATTTTCTCCATGCTCTCTAACAGGATTCCTCGCCAGCTTCACACCAACAAAGCATCCAACTCAGCCGTAACATCCACCAACGGAAACGCCGTCCTATTCCCCGCATTATTCGGCGGCGCAACAGGCGTATCAAAAAAGTACTCAATATTCGCATACACACTCTCCCCAACCTGCACTGCCGCCGTCACAACCCCATTCCCCACACTTTCCGGCATCGGAATCACACCCAAGAACTCCGCCGTCAACCACCCATCACTCGATCTCAGGACCGACAAACCAGCCATATTCTGCGCGATAAGGAGCACCGTTCCATTGTATTTTGCAGGCAGGTGAATCCCATCACCTTGATCGTTAATCGTGAGATTTCCGAGCGCGTTGTGTGGAACCACGGTAGGTGTCCCGGTTGAAGACGTCATATCGAAGCGTAGAAGCTCACCACTAGCGTTATCATTCGCGAGCAAAACATCACCAACAACAGCTAATCCACCAATCCCCTTAACCGTATGATTGAGACTTTCCGCATTTGGTAGATACCAAACCTCTACCTCCCCCAATCCACTCGGTCCAACTTTCATAATACTGCTCGGGTACGTGCCCACAACATAAATGTTCCCCTCCGAATCAAATTCTAGGTCTTGATAGCCACCGTAGATGCCTTGTGTTGTTTCTGTCAGGTTGAGACGGGATACCTCGAGGCCGGTAGAGAGGTCGTATTGGACTAGGATGTTAGAGCCGGATATGTCAGCCCCAAGAGTGTCAAATGCAGCGCCAGCGTCGATTATAACGCCGAGGAGGGAGGTGATTGGAGAGATGCGGATGCCGCTGATGTGCAGCTTGGGATCGAGGGTTATGTTTGGGAAGGAGATGGTTTGGGATTTGGAGGTTTGGGGGTCGTAGATGGAGACGGAGGCGTTGAAAAGTGCGCTGGGGGTGGAAGAGTTAGTGTTTCTTTCTTGAAAATGTGATTATATGGAGGGAGCATACCTGAAGAAAAGTTTACAGCTTGAGGGGTCGTAGAAGACGTTTTCCGGGTAGAGCTGGTATTGGTTGATGAGGATGTCGCCGCTGACTGTGGGACATTCTAGCTCTGGTGTTGAGTCGCAAGAGGAGTCTTCTGGGTATTCAGTTGGTAAGGCCCAGACGGAGGTGAGAGCACCCAATGTGATGATCGCGGATGAGAACTTCATTTTGCGTGATTGACAATATGAAAATAGAAATCAGAGAAAGCCAGACAAGAGAATGATTCTGGATGACAAGAGAGAGACATTGACGAGCACAGCGACCTTATTTTATATACTGCCGAATGAAGATCTAAGGCAATCCAGACTCAAAACTCAAAACGCAAACCTCTCGTAATGATCGTCATCCCACAGGTAGGTTCCCTGGTTTAAATTCCCAAACATTGGTTGCTTGATCAGAATATCCCTCTCAGCCTGTGCCACTCCGGTGGGAGCCAGCTGATGTTTTTCTCTCGCTACCCCTGACGCTTCTCGGCATCCCGCTGGCAGTTAGTAAGCGAGACTAGGGAGCGAAATTTACCCGTATATTTGTGAGAGGGCTGACTCGATTAAGTTTTCTTGGAAGATCGTGGGGATTACGTTCATTACTGAATTTAGATCGTGGATTTCAAAGTGTTAATGAAGTCCAAAGATAGGTAGAGGCTGTGGCAAGGCGATGCTGTTGATGTTAGGTAGGCTACTCGAGTTGGAAGTTAGTGATCAACTAGCGGGGCCATTACCAACTGGGCTTCTCTCTTCCAGGCAGTGTCATCCGAACATTTCTTCCCCACGCCCAGGAACTCATGCAACCGAAGCTTAAGCTGCATATAATTACTCGGCCCCTGGACCGACATGTACTCCCGCGATGCCACCGTCACAGCCGTCCTTCGCTTCTACCGCTCCATAATCCGACACCCCTATCTAAATGCCAACAACCTCATCCTCCCACCACCAGACGGTTGGCCTTCCATCGCCCTCGTACACAAAAATACCACCGTCCTGGACCTTCTTCGACACCTCCCATATCTTCGCCCCGAGAAACAATATGAAGAGCTCACCATCCAATGGGAATGCATCCCAATCTGCTACCCAGACCTACTGGATTACAAACGGGAAGATTTCGAGAAATCCTACGGCCTCCCACTATTGCCAAGCCATTGTGTCTATCTCGCGCGTGCGGGATCGTACTTGAACACTTCACTGATCCTAGACACTGATACAGGAAATGTGATTGAGTATTCAGTCATGGGAAATGACATCACTACCTCAAATGAAGAATATGAAAAGTTGCCTTTAGATGAGAGGTGGAAAGTCCATCGCGCTACACCTGTGGAGGTATTCTTTGAGGGATGGATAAGGAGGTTTGATGGGTTGGTGTGGATGTTGATTCCTAATCCGGTTGAACAGCCTGTTTCGGGGAGGTTTTATTCGAGAGCGGAAAACAGGAGGGAGGAGGAGATGTTGCTGACGGGAGAAGAGTTGGAGGAGAGGATTGGGCAGGACGAGGAGAGGGAGACGGATGAGTTTGCTAGCGAGCAACGGTTGGTGGGGAGAAGGCAGAGGGAGCATGTTACTGTTAGTTAAGTATTTGGTCTGAGGGTTTTGAGGATAAAGACTGACTTGAACTATCAAGGATATCTATAATACGTTCATTCGTCATGGATGGCCAGATCATTTTGATAAGGAGGAATGTAGAAACGAGTTGTTGGGGCTGGAGAAGAAAAAGGATGCGGAGGAGAGGAAGCGGATGGATGAAATGAATCCTGATGCAGGTCTGTTCGGCTGAGACGTAAATTGAAGTCGCTATTCTTCCATGTCTGAACACGATGTTGCCACACTCGGAGGGTTGCGCCAAGGTAGGAAGGCGTAGCGAGACCGTATGTTGACTCTGTCCTGGGAAGACTGAGGGGGAGTAATGCTCTTTCTTTTTACTCTAGGAGCAACGCAGTACTTCTTCCCTGGCGCGTCAGCTTTAAATATACTACTCAGTCAGCACTGATCGATTGGAAGGGTCCTCCGAATAAAAATTCATCCTGCCATTCAGAGGGTCTGCTGCTGGTTCCCGTAGTGGCCTCGGTTCAGTAAAGAGCGCTGGAAATATCCTCTACCAAGTCAACATCGTCAGAAAAGGGATAGAAATAAAGAGAGTCCATAGCCTACTCTGGATTGAGATCAACCCATGAACCTTTCAATCCTCCGTCTTCCTCCATCACAGAGAATAGGGGATTGTCCCCCTAATCCCAGTCCACTAATCATGTGACCTGGGACTAGTGGACTGCTACTGGCTGCATCTGACCCCTGAATTCTCCCGGCCAGCAGACTCGCGAGGATCAAAACACTGAAGGTCAACGAATCGATGGGAATGCGCCCTGCAGAGCCAGCGAGTACAGAGAAGAACAACACCAAGTAATTTGCAAATGTTTTTGCCATCATCGCGACCACCTCAAATCATATGCGCAAACAAATTGCGCAGTTGAGGCCATCTCCACCGTCCAAACATCGCTCGTCCCTTCCTACCAGCGCCATCAGCATCATCCCTGACGACCGAGCGCGTCTGATCTAAAAGCATCCTTCTCGCACGACCAGCGTGCAAATATACCGAATCCTCGAATCTGCAGCGGACGGATGCGACGCGTCGAACACACAGTATGGCAGAGGAAGAAGAGCATCCAGAGACCGCAATAGCATCACCGTCAACAGAGCCAGAGGAACGCCCACAGACGGCGCGGAAAGATTCGCGCAAGGTTCCTGGTGGCTTTGGGATCGACGACCTGGATGATTTGTCCCCGGACAAGAAAGACTTCGACGATTCTATATTCGAGAACACGAACGTGAATACCGAGGCTCAGAAGCAGAATAATCGAATACCTTCACTCGACCCCGCGACCTTACCTTCGTTGCCCCCTCCAGGCGACAGCAGTGTCTTGTACAACCAGAGCGAAAATGGAGGAGAAAGTGATGCGCTGGGCGATACAGTCGACGAAAGGGCCATGCAGAGGCATCTGAATGATGTAGAGTCCAGCTTTATGCCCATACCCTCTCCCATTAGCATGGATGGAAAGAAAGGCGCAGACGATACATATCTATTTGACGGCGCGCAACCTCCTTCGCGAGACCGAGAGAGACCAGCTGAGATGTCAGCTCCACCAAGCAAGAGCGAACCCGAGTACCAAGTCCCAGGTACTCCGCTGTCCCCTCCTACGCCAGCCAATGCATACCAGACACCAGGAATTTTCCGCGCAGACTCGGGAGATATGGATGAGAGCATGGACACAGGCGACACAACATCTGCTCTAGAGACTATGTCATCTTCTCCAACAGCAGCTGCAGCAGCAAGAACCGTTTCTCGGGCGATATCTATGGCAAGCGCTGGGGGATTCGACGCATCATATGATGGTGACGACTATTCGCAAGAGCCGACAGACAACGAGGACGATATTGAAGCTACACCAAGGAAGAAGAAGGGGAACTCGCTCACTGAGTCGTCCGACAACCAGTCAACCCTCAAAGATGATACATCGAATCGAAGTCAGAACACTTCCTTTGGCGACGCAGGCAGCACGCCTGGAATGGCCCTACTAAATCGAAAGTCTTCTGGCAGACGACCAAAGTTCCTTCGTAGTCGACACGCCAGCCAACACTCCTCCGTTTCTTCCTTCGTTACAAATCCCGAGTCTCACGACGGCAGCGATATTACACTCGGTGCGGATTATGCGTTGCAATCTGGAGGAGCAGTTCCGGCAGATGGGTTTTCTCGCAGTAGCATGGGTCTTTCCCGGTCCATAAGTCTGGGTAGTATGGCTTCAGGGATTGAGGAGTTCTCAGGGAGCGGGCAGGACGGCAGTCTTGCGACGCTGACAGAGGAGGAACAAAATAGAGAACGAAAACCAGGCGACTTGTCCCCTCCCGAAACACCTCGTGCTCCAACAGCAAGGTCATCTCTCGCTGCACCCACGGATACAGTCATTGCACGGCATGTCAGGAATGTCCAAGTTCCCGCCTCTGTTGCTCAGGAATACCGTAACAAAAATGGAGTTTCACCCAAACGATCCGGATTCGCTGCTTCGACCCTTGGACGGAATGGCAAGAACATGACCCTGAAGGAACAAAGCAGCACGATTGAGAGACTTTCCAAGGAGAATTTCGACTTGAAACTGAAAGTCATGTTCCTGAGCGACAGATTGGACAAGCTTTCGGAGGAGGGTGTGAAGGAGATGATTTCGGAGAACGTTGAGCTGAAGACTGGGCTCGCAGTGATGCAGCGGGACAACAAGGCGCTGAAACGAAAGGTCAAGGATCTTGAGAAGCAGTTGAAGGATGATGAAGAAAGGCCATCCACAGCTGGAACATCAGGAGGTGACCCAAGTCCGAAATGGTTCGACCAGGAAGGCGCCCAAGAACGAGAGGAGGAGCTCATGTACTTGCGGGAACGAACCGAGGAGTACCTAATCGAGATCGAGAAGATGCGAAATGATGCCATCGTCCGTGAGAACGAAAAGCGAAATCTTGCTGAAGTTGTCCGTCAAATGGGTGAGCGTCGTGGTCAAAATGTTGAGGCAAGAGAGGAGATGGACGTCTGGAAAGATCTTCTTGAGCAAGAGACGTCGCGCCGAGAGCAAGCGGATGACGAGAACAAGAAGCTTCGCGAGGAGATATTCCGCCTCAAGTCTGAGACGACTTCCTCATCCGGCATGCCCGGTCTTAATCATACAACAAACATTTACAACATTACCAAGAAGCGCCAAATTTCACCTTCAAGACCCAGATCTGGTATGTCTTTCCGCGATGATGATCGGACGGGTGCCATGAGCTCCGCAACAACTCTTGCCGAGGATCTCAGAAGAGAGGCAGAGCAATTGAGACACGAAAATGCCGAGCTTCGACGAGAAGTAGGTGCGCAGACTTCTATGCTGACGTCCCGGAATCGCGAAAAAGAGCGACTGTATCAAGAGATTGAGGATCTCAAACTTGGTCAGCGACGGGGTGGTGGATCCATTGCCGGAGATAGTATTTTGGAACGATCCGCATCAAGAGCTCATGAACGTTCTCTATCACGGAATAGTGTTGGCACTAGGCTTACAAATATGGACGACACTGAGCGGGAAGATTTCGAGAACAAGCATGCCGAATTGCGTGATCGTATCAACAGCTTGAAGATCCACAATCAGGACCTGCAACGTGAGCTAGAGTCGTGTATGGAAGACTTCGAAACTGCCGTACAGCAGAAGAAGGATGCCGAGACTCTGGCAAGCGAGCTTCAAGAAGCATTGGAACTTGCCGAGGCTGATTTGGTCACTATGCAAACCGATCGAGATGAAGCCCTGCAAGGTCAAGAAGAGGCTGAGATCATGTTCGAGTCACTGCGCAAAGAAGCCCAGGAAGAACTTGATGGTTTTGCTGAAGAGGCCGATGAGGCGAATGCTGAGATCGAGCGACTTCGGACGGAACTGGCTGACACTACGGAGAACTTCAATGCGCTGCAAAATGAGATGCGCGAGATGAGTGAAGGGCTTGTCAGGTTAGAAGACGACCACGAGGGCAAGGCAAGAAGGATCGAGGAGCTTGAACGTGAACTCGAAGAAGCCAACCGCGAGATGGAACAGATGGAGAATAACTTGGTCGAAGCAAATGGCAAGATCAATCGTCTCACTGTTCAGCAAGAGTCCAGTCAAGGCGAGATCGCATTCCTTCGTGAGGAACAGGACGGCGACAAGATCAAGATTGGTGATCTGGAGGCAGCTGTCAAGAATGCCGAAGATGCTCTTCACGACGAACGAGAACGTATCAAGGAACTCGAAGAGCGACTCAGTAACGAACGATACCAACGTGAAGTTGTCGCTGGTAGGGAGAAGCAAGAAGTCCAACAGGTCATCAATGACCTTAATCGTGAAGCTTCGGGCGCCAAGGATGAAGCAAGAAGACTTCGTAAGAGTCTTACATCTCGTGAAGTTGAGGCTGCCGAATGGAAACAGAGACTTATGGAGCTTGAAAGTAATTTGAGGGAAGCATTGGGTGATCTCAATGGCACACGATCAAGTCTTCTTAACGTAAGCTACATATTCCATCCTCTTGACACTGCTAATGTCTATAGTCTATTGCCAAACTTCAACGAGAGCTGGAGAACACCATTCGGGACCTCGATGCTACTAAAGCTTCTCTTGGTGAGAAGGAACGTCTCATCAAACATCGTGACTCTCTTCTTGAGTCACATGCCCTGGAATCTAGAAAGTTGGCAGACATGCTTGACAAAGAACGGCAATCTCATCGTAACACTAAGCATCAATTTGAAACTTTCCAGAAGACCCAACAGCACACCACCCGGACACTTACACAGCAGGAGTCCCGAGTCTTGGAGCTCGAAACATCTCGCCAACAGGATCGTAGGAAGATTGCCACCCTTGAGAACAACTTCAAGGATCAGATGAATGAGCGCAATCAACTTCTGCTTGCCATGTGGAACCGTCTGTCGGCTCTTTGCGGATCTGATTGGACCCACAACAACAGTCTTATCAATGGTCGAGCACTACCTTCGCTCGAGGCTGTCTCAACTATGCTTCCAGGCTTTTCCAAAAACCTGCTGGCAGCGGTTAAGACCATCGAGAGTCTCGTGGGAGACTTCAGATCTCGCATACGATCTGTGGAGAAAGATCTCTGGAAGGAATACCAGACCCTGGAATCAAATCTGGAGGTGCGCACCAAGCGTCTTGATCGCCTCGAGACAATGGCTCGAAGCGGGATACCTGGAGTCGGCAGTGACGGCAGAGCAGAGATTATGAAGCTCACTGAGAAGAACAAGTCCCTGAAGAAGGAAGTCTCAGCCTTGAGAGCCGCGGTCGACGTTCGCTCCAACACATTCGAGAACCCCAGTCCAAGTCCCTCGATACCGACAGGACCACGCAACAAGTCCGTGGACAGGAGTCGCACTTCGACACTCACCCGCAACCACTCCACCTCAGCCGTTGAAACTGTCGATCGTCGTGCCGTCTCCAGAGCAGGCAGTGCCTCTACCGTCGAAAAGAGCGTCGCCAATAGCGTCAAGGAGGATTACATGCCTGACATGAGGTGGCAGCTCAGACTCCAAGAATTAGAGTACAAACTCAAGGCTGAGAGGGAAGCCAGGCTTGTTGATCGCAGCAGTGCGAGACAGCGTCTTGAGGAGAAGGATCGTGAGAATGCGAATCTACTGGCGCAGGTGGAGAGGAATAAGGTTAGGCAAGAAATGGGCAGGTAGTGACTCCAGATTCTGGGGATGTATTATGGCACGGATTTTACCTTGTACAAAATTCCTTTTTTCGCATGCTTGCTGGGCTGTAGCATGGAGTTTGAGTCTGTTTGTTACTTTGGTGCATGCTTCAGGCAGGTGGACGGGCGTTATTGTTTGGGGATCGAGGGGACGATACACATGGTGTTTTGTTCTCTGGGCTTTTGGATGCAGGCGAATTGAGTCTCCTAGATGAGATGGAGGTGCAGTGTATAGTAGATGCTGTTTATGTTCGACGAATCCATGAGCTTGTCTTCCAAGTTGTAACTTTCGTTTACATTTCTGTTGTCTCCATTTTCCCCACGGCATTTGAGCGCGTTCGTGATTCGATTCTCAGCGGGATCGAGCCGTGCCGTCCCGTTCCTTCATGCGTTCCTTCATGCACAAGTGCATGTACCAAGCCACAGGGTTCCAATCAGGAAGCAGATTGCCGTCGGTGATCAGATCGGGACGAGGCTGTCCCACAACGGGCTCAGCCATCTCTCGAATGAACTCAAAAGACACAGCCCAGTTGACGTGACTCATTGGCTAGTCGCGCGTGTCTTCTTTTCGCGCATTCTCACGCTTCTCTACTTGGCCGTTAGTTGCAAACATCGCTTCTACTTTGTACAGTCTAGTTCAAGACGCAGACTCAGATCAAGGTTTGCCGAGGCGATGCGCTGTCCCATTGTGGCGTTGGGGCTGAGTCCAGCTGAGAAATAACCAATTGTCCCCCTCTATTTCTCAAGTACGAGGGTACATCCGCAATCACTTTGTTCAATTGCTTCTACACCACTTCTTGCTTGTCTGGAGCTGGTAGACTGCAACATGCCTACCATTGTTGACCTCGTTATGCTCGATGGGCCTGACCCAAACACTCAAGCATTTCTTTCAACATACTTCCCAATTGATCCCGTGTCAGCAGCACTTATCCAACGATCGTACACAGAAGACGATATCACGCGAATCGCTCTCCTGCTCGCAGCCGTAGATGACGGAATCTGGAGTCGAACACCACGTCTATACACAGTCCTCCGCCGGGCAGGCCTCCTATCTCTACAAAATGACTTCGCATCCCTTCAAATCACAGACTCCAGCTTTCCCTTCTCGGCAGCCAACCTCCCACAAACCCTAACCCCATCTCAGCGAAGCACATTCCTCCACCATCAACCATGCATCATGACCGAGTCGACCTCCCTTGGCCTCTGCGAGCAAGGTAATCACTGTACCTATCAACGGCCCGACCAAGTCCCCTTCCAAAACAAAGGCATCCTCGGCAGCGGCGGCTTCGCTGAAGTCCAGCGCGTAGTAAGCACCATAACCCACAGAACCTACGCCCGCAAGCTCTTCCACCGCAAGAAATTCGGGCGTTTCAAGGACAACCTCCTCGATTTCGAGAACGAGCTGGACATCCTGAAACAGATGCGTCACGAGCACATCGTGCAAATCATAGGCAGCTATACGGATCCGCGATACATGGCTTTGATCATGTCGCCTGTTGCGGATTGCGATTTAGCGAGGTTCCTAAAATTAGCACCGAAAGCTACCTATGGCGATGGGATGTCGAGTCTTAGGACTTTCTTTGGATGTTTGGCTACTGCTGTGCAGTATCTCCATAAAAATCGGATAAGACATAAGGATATCAAGCCGTCGAACGTGCTAATCAAGGATGGGAATGTCTTGTTGACGGATTTTGGACTATCGAGGGATTGTAATCATACGAGGAGCACGACGGAGGGACCGACTGCTAGGACGGCGAGATACTGTGCGCCGGAGGTGGCAGATTATATGCCAAGGAGCTACTCGTCGGATATGTGGTCGCTGGGATGTGTGTTTCTGGAGATGATGAGTGTTTTGAAAGGGTTTGCTGTTGAAGAATTGTCGGAGTTCTTGGCCGAGAATGGATCGCATTCTGGTCCGTACTCGATGAATCAAGAAGCTGTTAAGTTGTGGATGGAGAAGTTGGAACAGTCGCAGGAGGTGGAGAAGGAGAATGGGCCGCTGGCATGGATTGAGCAGTTGTTGTGTGAAGATAGGACGCTGAGACCTACGGCTTATGATTTGGTTTCTGAGATTGTCAATTACAGGTCTTTGAATGATCGTGTGGGCGAATTTTGCGGGATATGTTGTAGGATTGAAGATGATGCGGGATCGATAATGTCGGAAACCTTGTTTGTGGGTAAAGATGAGGATGTGGATGGCGTGGTAGTGAAGAATTCTGTTGAGGATGAGATGGGACTGTGGATCGATGATCCGATGAATATGACTCTGCCTGAGGTACCAGGTAAGTGTCCGGATCAGAACCGAGATGTACTGTGTTGATAAGCCAAGACTCGCGATCAGACACGAATGTTGAAGAGGACGAAGATGCTCAAGCTGGCATGCAAGTTGCCGCGGTTGGAGTAGGCCTTGGAGAGGTAAGGACCGGTATATGACAGGTGATCATACATTTAAAGCTAACAACTGTGCTAGAACACAGCCACAAGATACTTCATCATGCGATCTAACTCCCAGCTAGACATAGAAACAAGCTCTGCCCACAATACCTGGATATCAAACCCGAAAGTCAACACCAGTCTAGACAATGCGTTCAAGACAGGCAAGCAAATAATGCTGTTCTTCTCAGTGGTGAAGAGGTATGCACTGATATATCCCCTCGCCTCGGATTTGACACAGTGTGACTGATAATCGGTGCTTCTTAGTCGTAAATTCTGCGGCGCCGCCCAAATGACGAGTGCTGTGGATCATGAAAACACGGATCCGCATTGGGAGACGGATAGGTGGCAAGGGTGCGTTTCCCAGCTCTACACATACTTCAAGAATAATCTAAGGTATTGATACTGATCGAATGTGTTTCCTTACAGCCGCTTTGATCTGGAGTGGTTGTCATGGAACGAAGTCCTGTACGACGATATCCGGCATCTTACGCACCGAGAAGATGGCGGACCGCCGATTGCGCAGACGTATGACGGAGTGGAGATTTGTAGGTCCTCCGGAGAGGAGATGATGCGGAGGTTTGGGATTTGAGAGAAATGGTTAGCAGTGAAGGGTTTATTTTTGGGTATTTAATTTAGTGGCACGGCCTTGAGCAAGGATTGCATGTTTGAAAATCATTATTTACAATGGTGCCCAAAGGGACAGGTCAAATCAAGCAGCAAAGTGTGCCGTGAAACTCCTAATGCCAATTCCTTCTATCATACCTCGTGATTTATATTGTCACATCCTTGACATGGTCTTTCAATAGGCCAAAATACTCGGAGGTCTCGCGATCGCAGCTGTCTCGCTAAGCTGTTCTTTGAGTCAACAACAAGTTCTTGCTGCGGCACTAAACGATCCGTCTTAAAGACCTAATCACAATCGGTCGGCTGCGTCTATTGGTATTTTTCTTCTATTCTCTTGAATTAACGCATCTCAAAGAATCGCTCTTCCAATTCTCCCTTCTCTGCGAGATCAAATGCCTCCCCCCTTTCCCACATATTCACATACGCTTCCCCGACGAATTCGAAGTGTGTTTCAACGGGCCGCAAAATCACCGGTAAAGTAGCGCCATATAGCACAACAAGCACATCTCCAGGCAACATATGCAGTGGCGCCAGGCCCATATGGTCATTTTCCGTCATGAAGAACCGACGCCACCGCGTAGCTATCTGACAAGACGCCAGATATGGGTGTTGCCAAGCGACAACTTGCTCCACAGCCTCTGCACTCGTTTTGCCTGAGAACCTTTGCTGATCAATGGGCATGACTGCCTTAGCCAATATGTTACCATCAGTCCTTAGACCTTGGAGGCTCTCATTTTCTGGATTGTCTCTCAGCTTTTGCCTCAACCGAAGCATTTCGAGCCAAGTCTCAAACCTGCCTCCGAAGTCACCGGGAGCAGGTACGAACTCCTGTGAAGTTAAGTCGAAGCTTGGATCCCAAGCTCGATTACTGACGAGTGTACGCCATAATGCCTCTCTTCGTCCAGGATCGTGATCTGCACCAGTCAATTGTAACAGCCGTCCCAAGTTTTCATACGATGGTTCTTCCTGTCCTGGGCTCCATGGACTGTCCGCGACATCGCGCACATGATCCAACATGATTCCATAGCAAATGAGTGTGCGCCCGTCATCTTCAGTTTTCGTGTAGCAGATGTTGTTGCGACTGTAATCGAACTTGTTATCACCCCAGCGATTCAGGCCATACGGCACATCGCTCCACTTCAGATCCGTACCTGCATCCGACTCGTCCTCCGATACCGTGATGAAATGGTTCCAGTCAGGACACCAGGTTGGTAAGTCAGGCATCCTCATGCTAATCGGGCAGGGCATTGTATCTAGCAATACATCGAGTGCTTTCCATTGTTCGATGGTGGAGAGCACAGCCCGTGTATATACTTGTGCAGTTGAAGCTGTGTAATCAGCCTTGAATCGTCCTTCGGCCCAGCACTCCACCATGTCTAGAATGCCATAAATCTTGTCCCTGGGATCAGTAGCTCCTCTGGAAAGCTGTTCGCGCAATAGCCGAAAATGACCGTGCCGACTCTTTATACGCTCATGGTATCGACGACCCAGGCCGAACCAAACGACAACGGCACCTGCTTGATGCACTTCTTGTGATCCAAGTCTGACACGCCCAGAGGGTAGTTTGATCGTTCTATCGGAAGGGTCTAGATTGCACTCGTAGGAGTGAGCTTCGAGAGCTCTAGTCCAACATTCGAAAGGTGCTGAATTTAGCCCACAGTGAACTATAACTTCTCGGTTGTTGTACAGCTCTTGCTGAATCCAGACTCGTCTCCAGTATGAGCGCTTCAGCATCTTTGCCATGATCTTCCAAGATTTCCTGCCACTCTCAGTCTCCCAGCACGCTGTCAGTAAATCGGCCTGCAAAATGTCAGGTGCTGAAATATGGCCATGAAGACTCCCACTTAGGGCAAATGGAAAGCTTACCATTCTATTCAAAGCCTGGCCAGGCTTCAACTTATGCGGCTCCACAGCATCCCAACAATCAAATCTAGTCGACGTGCCGAACTCCTCCATGAGCCTCCAGACTGTCCACGAATCTCCCACTTCTTCTGCTCCAACCTCTGTTTCACCATCCGCATCCCCGTCCTCCTCCCTCTCACCAATCCACGCCCGGACCCTCCTCGCATTCCTATAAATTTCCCCCATCATTCCCACCTGGACAGCCTTCTCCCCATCATTTCCCTGATCGATACAAAGCGCGTCAACCCACAATACCAATTCATGCACTCCTTCTCCGTCGCGTGGTCTAAGATGCCGCAACGCCAACTCCAAGTTCGAGGTTACGCTGCAGGGCACGCAGTTCACGATGATGATTTGGGAACCGCGTAAATTGTTCCAGGTGTAGGATAGTGCATCGTAGGCTGGCTTAGATGAAAGCAGATGTACTTTGAGATTGCAGATGATAGGGGAGGCAAAGGCGCCGGGTTGGATGTGGAGGAGACGGATTTCATTGTCTGCGAGGGGTGTGGGGAGGTACTTGGGTGCGGCGTTTTTGATTTGTGATGAGGATGACATTATTTGGATTTAAGAAAGTACGGCGATCTAGGTTTAATGAAATTGAAGGATTCGCTGAGTGTTTAACATGCTGACGAGTTCTTGGGGATGGTGATACTGGCGCGCGGCAGAAGTGACTGCAGATTATGCTTGTACCTGCATGTCTCAAGGGTCTTTGATAGGATGTTTCGTCCTCTGCATAATCCCGAACCCCATCTCACGACGGTCATTCTCATTGGACGATACAATCTGCCCAGACCATATCCGTATTGTCAGGTGGAAAATAAAAGAACACTGTGAACAACTCAGAAAGATTCGAATTCTTCAACTCAAACTTGTACTACTAAACTGACAAAAGGACATTCCTTCACACCCTCTACAATTCTTCGTGCTCCAAATCTGCCTTCGCAAACTTCCGGGCTGGAATACCCTTCATGAACATAACATCCAACTCCTCGAATGTGCGGTCCTTCGTCTCGGGCAGACGGAACCAGGCCCAAACAGTCGTGATAGTTGCCAGACTCGCCCAGAAGAAAGCAGTCTTGCCCTTGAAGTTCCATTTTGTGGGGTTCATCATATACGGCTGCAATACACCACCGATAATGTTACCAACATAGTAAGTAGAACGACCGAGCACGACAGTCTTGGTCCGCAGACGAGTGGCACCAATCTCAGCGACGATCGTGTAGACGATAGGTCCGACTGTCATACTGTAGGAACCGAGCCAGACGAGACAGAGCGATGCTTGGACGTATTTGATGGACTTGGAGTTGTCGACGCCAGGAACGCAAGCGAGGATACCGATGATGAAGAGGCAGGACACCATGCACAAGAAACCAGTAAGGAAAATAGGACGACGCCCGATTCTGTTCATGATGAACCACGAGATGACCGTACCACAAAAAGCGATTCCAGTGCCGCCGAGACCGATACTGTAAGACACATCTGCGTCAATGCCAGCTTGCTCGAAGAAATATGTTGGGCTGTAAGCGAATGCGCCACCGTTTGTGATCTGTGACAAGAAGGCGAAACAGGCGATCTCGGTACGGCGCAAGTTGGTGCCTTTGAAGCAGTCCCAGTAAGATGTGCCGAGCTCTTCTTGTTCTTCGAGACGGGTCGTGTGGACCATGAGTGCGATGGCGGCTTTGTGGTCTACGTTGTCTGACTTTTGAGAAAGACGTTTGAGGGAGTGTTCGGCTTCTTCGAGGCGGTTCTTACGGACTAGATGCCATGGTGATTCGGGGCAGAACCAGGCGGCAGTGAAGAGAGGGAGGACCTGTTTGTGTTAGCCTTGTTGTACAATTGCTGACAGTTGCATGTGACTTACCCAGATCCATTGCAAACCGAATGGGATGCGATAACTCCATTGTGTTTTGTTGTTGACAAGTGCCTTGAGAATAGCAGCTGAGAGGAGTTGACCAATAGCCCAGCAGAGATTGACGAAAGCAGCAAGATATCCTCTGAGAACCAAGGGACAGACTTCCATGGCGTAAGCCGGACCCATAGTAGCGAAAGTTCCCCAGGGGATGGAACAGAGGAAAGCACCGACAAGCAGAGTCTCGACGTTTGGAGCGAAGAATGTGACGAAGATGAAAGCAGTCATCATGACGAGACTGACAAGCATGACAATTCGATGTCCATACTTGTGAGTGAAGTATCCATTACCAAGAGCGCCGATGATGTTACCCACAGCCTGGATGTCCTGAAGTCCTGTCTGCCATGGAGCGGATAGTTGGTATCCATATTCCTCGCCGCTGTAGTGTCCATACTTCTTCTTGAAAGCTGGGTAAGCGAAGAAGGATCCGATGAGTGTGGTATCATAGCCTTCCATAATGATGGATGCCGAAACGATGACGGACCAGAAGACCGCTTTGCGATAGGTCTTGATACTTTGCCAGACGGTTGCGTTGTGTTCAATGGCGGTGGCAAGTCTTGCTTCGTCGTCCAACATTTTCCCGCTCATGTCGAGTGTGTGTTCGTCATGGTGGACATGAGGCGCTTTCTCGATGGTTGTGTCTGGCACTGTAGCCACTGGCTCTGGGGTATCGTGTGCCATGGTCGATGAGCTGACGGTTCACGCCTTTGTTGACTATGGATGGATTGAGGAAGTCGATATGACTTTGGCTTCAGAAACCGAGAAACTGGCCGTGCAGCTGTCTGTTTATATCTCCAGACCAAAGCTTCCCACAGCTATGGGCTACCATGATCCCCTTGACTTGGTTCATCCCAGCAAGTCACAAGGAAAGTGTTGATCTCCCCAAATCCATCTCAAGACAGTATCGAGCTGCATCCAAGGCCCAGGTCGAACGAACCCAACACCAGATATGCATCCTAGAGTCGAATTATGATTGGCCAATTCGGTAAACAATAGCAAACCCCGAGAACGACTTGATGCTAATCGCGCGTCTCGAACCAGAAGTAGAAACGGGTGTCCGTGGTAGCATGCATTGTCGTGCATTCGAACGCGGGGGACTCGCGGGGTAGTTTGCAGCGAAGCGAGACCGTCGCTTCTCACTCGTGGAGAAAATAAGGGGCTCCATGAAATAGCGCCAAGCGGCAAAAAGGGGTAAATGAGCGGATAAATACAGACGAAAGCTTGCTGTTCTTCGCTCGAAATCTTCAGCGTACGGGCCGTGAACCGTGTAGATGCGAGCCAGTGATATTGCAGAGTATGGCATTTAATGGTGCTTGGCCGGATGTGGGTGGCGGAGGATCTGGTTCCGGATTCTGAAAATGGTGTTTGTTCGAAATGTTCTTGGGATATGAAATCTTGACAACAACAACAAGAACGCTGCCACGACTCTTGGAGTAGTAGATCAGGGAGGAAGTTAAGCGTTGGTGGCACCTCGGCGCTTGGAATGGGCCGATTCATGACTTTAGAGGCTTCGTGATATGCTCTTCGAGCTATCGAACCAACACAGTTTGGCGGGGAAGATGTCCAGGACTAACAAGCAGAGTTATCCTCGTACATTCAGTGGCCCGGAATGTGTTATGGAACTCTGCAGTGGTGCTATCCTTGTAGGGATGTCGGAAAGCGAAAAGATCGCCGTAGAAATCCTTGTATCTGCATAGAAAAACCCCAGAACGTAGACGCAGAAATTGACAGCAGTCAGACACACAACTGAGGACTAAAGGTATGGAGCATGTAAAGTCCAGGTTGACGACAATCGAAACGCGTTATCCAATGAAAAAGAAGGAAAAGCGGGCATAACCATATAGTCTTAGAGTCAACCGTCTAAAATCGCATGAAATATCGGTCCCGAAATGAAAATCTCGAGCACTTGCTCCACTCCTGAAAGTTGGATGTCCAGACCCAGGACGGAAGAATCTAGAACTCATCATCCTTGAGCATAATCCATTTTCAGGGTTACACATATCCTGAGACGCGTGAACCCAACAACCAGAAGTCTGGTTCGACGCTCTGAGATGATTGGAGCAGTTGCTCCAACCAGGTCCCTTGTCTTCCTTCAATCCCCAATTTCGAACCAAGTCTCAAGCAATTCGTCTTCCACATCTTCCCCATAAACCAAAACGCCTGCGAAATCCACCTCATCGAATCTCAAACGTCTTCTCCTTCAATTCTCCTCGCTCCAACATCGCGATGGCCTCGCCACTCATCAAGCCGTGTACGTAACACTCCCCCACGAAGTAGTATCCTTGGTCAGTTTGCCGCAGGATATATGGTGTGGTGCCGCCGAAGAGAACAACTATCACATCGTTGATCTCGAGCTCAGATGGACCAAGGCCGTAGTAGCCTTTCGCGGTGCGGAAGAAGGACCTTCTGCGACAGACCATAGAAGCAGCTCCATTCCATGCGAAAGCATCGCCGCCCTTTCCTGCTTCTCTGATGTCTTCGCTGATCAATTCGGGTTCGCCAATTACACGAGCAAGATACGCCGCACCATGCTTCAGCCATATATCGCTTGAAGTGGAGTGGTACACACTGCGGGGGTCATCTTCTAGAGAGATGATTCTCATACAGCCTGCGGTCAGCGTCTGACAAAACGCAAAAACCGCGCTTTCGCCACTGATATGTTCTCGTTCAAGCGTGAATGTGGAGCAATGGCATATCTCGCTCCATAATCTCAGTACCACGCTGTCATTACCTCGAATATCTCGAAGGCTTGTGAATCGGAAGTCTCTGTCATCGAGCTCTTGCGATGAGACCCCGATTCGATCAACTTCAAGTCCTTTTACTTCAAGGATTCTATCACAATCTTGTATGCTCAGGCAAGGGGTGGTGATTCCTGCTGCGCAAAACCAGGTGCCGCGAATCCCCATAACTTTTCGCATGGCAGAATCGGAGTCATTGTCCCAGTCGGGTACCCAAGAAGGCAAGCTCTTATCATCTGTGTCTCCGTTCAGCATAGTGACGAAAATAAGGAGACATCTCATACCATCGCAATGCTGCACCGCGTTTAGAAGCTCTAGCGTGGGGTAGCCACTTAAAGCCCGAACAGCAATATCCGCGTATATTGCTCCTTGACTTTTGGAATAATCCGGGTCAAGCCGTGGTGAGTTTTGCAGCAGTAAAGAAGCAGAGAAATGTCCTAACTTGGAATAGACTCGATCTTTCGGGTCTGTAGCCTTTCTTGTCCTAGAAAGATGAAGCTCATACACAAAGCTTGATCGTCGACTATGGGTATATTCTTCTCCTTCGGGGGGAGTCATGAATCGTCTGTTCAAATGTCGAACCCGCGTGGGGCGGAGGCCATAATGGTCCTGCAGCGACTCGTGATGCCGTATCAGCATCTTCGAGACGAATAACACAGTTTCCCAGTTCAACGTGTCTTCTCCCCAGAGCAACTCCATTGGTGCTCCAGTTCCGGCTTCTTGGCCCACCCATACACGTTCGAACTACAACTTCAGCATTTAATGCGCTAAAGGAGAGTGCCAGGTAGACAGAGGCTCACCCAGGGAAGGTTGTAGAACTTGCGTAACGACGGCCAGGAACCGTCGTCAAGTGTCTCCAGACACTCTTTCTGGTCTTCTGTAAACTTCTTCAACTGCACCCCGTCATCAAAGATGTTCTTGAGACATCGGAATTTGTTCAAAGCTAGCCTCGCGAGGTTTTCTTCATCTCGTCCTAGCCAAATCAAAACCCTCATCGCACCCTTGTATATTTGCCCCATCAACCTAACTTGCTTTCCACGCTCGACCAAGTCATCTTGATTGATGGATATTTGGTCAGCCCATAGTTGTCGAAGCTCAGTCTCGTGTCGCATTCTCTGCAGAGCATCCGAAATGCTCTGAGTGAGAGCAAGTGACTTGTTGTTGATTATGATCTCTTCGCATCGAGTTGGATCTCCCCATACGTAAGAGATAGCTTCATATTGGGGCTTGTCATCCAGGTTGGCAAACTCGAGACGTCCTTCCAGCCTGGTCCTGGAGGCTCCAGGATAGAGAGTGAGAATGCGGATAGTATTCTCGGCTGGGATATCTTCGTATTTGTAGTGTTCGAGTTCCTGGAGTGCTAGACCGGCGACCAGGACCTCCATGACGAGGATGAGGAAGTGCTGGGTAGTACCAAAAAGAAGAGATTTGTGAAGGCTCAGCCGTCCGAGATCGCCTTGTCAAATACACTCAGTGGGCTATTCGTCGAGGTGACGCTTGTTTCATTTCGGGCTCGAAGCGGTTATGCGGCACATAATCCAATATCACATCAGGTATCGATAAGAGGATTTTGAGGAAGGGAAGACTGAAAAAATCAAAACTCAAAGAAGGGAGCAGAGAAGGGGCAAGGCTGAGGCAGAGGGATGCTGGCGCCTGATACTGATCACGTGATAAGTACGCGAAGGCATGAATAAAATAGAATGGGGTCTGGATCATTTTGCGATAGAAGAGAACTGTTTTTGATATAATGTCAGAAAGAGTATATTGGTGTCACTTCTGCTCGGACCCCATTTCAGCGGAATTTTGACAGTTGCAATCACACGTTATCCATGTTGTGTTGTTCCTTGCTCGCCGCGGTTCCCTGCCACCTGCTTTCTCGTCTCCCAACCTCGCCCAAAAAACAACAAGGCCTTGCGTCACTGTGCCTGGCTGCCCACCCATCATGCAGCCAACATTCTTGATTGTTTGAACACCAACTTTGACGGAATTTCGCTACATTGTCTGACGTTCTTTTATATCTTCGGTTTCAAGACATTCGCTATTGCAAACAATTATTCTCATCGCTCTCCACCGAGACATCAACCCCACCAAGTCTCGGCTGCTCCCTCCCGCGCAGTGCCCGCATCATCCAGTCGCGACAAGACAACACCACCAACACGTGGAGAAGCCCACTTCCACTCTACGCCCAACGAGCCAACGGTGAACGCAGCAGCCCAACGAACCAACGTGTACAAGCAGGATTGAGTGCTTGCGCGCATACAGAGGTCCCATAAGACGTGGGAAGTGGAAGCATATCGATTGCGACGGAATTGAATCGAGAGAAGCAAGAGAGGAGGATAGATAAAAGAGGCGGGCTGGCTGCATCACCAGAAGCGGGAAACACAGACACAAGCACCAACGATTCCACTCCACGAACTCGTACGGTACCTGGAACAAAAGGCGACAGCATCGGGAACCTGCAGATTGGTGCGACGACAACGTACTCGAGCCATCCTCAGACGAGACAACAGACGAAGAGCGAACTCGAATAATCATCAATCCCTCGCACTGACACCTCCGCGACAAAGCGCGAACCTCTCCCCAACAACCATCATCCCTCTTCCCGTCTCGTCGAAACGAAACAAACCAGACCAAAACGCAAAGTATAAATCCATCACCCCCGCACCGCATCTGTCAACATGGCATCCACAAGCACCACCATGTCGGGGACGGAAGTCGTCGTACATCGCGTGCGGACGAAGTACAGATGGCCGCCTCTTCAGTTGAATTTCTGGCTGTTTATTATGCTGGTGGGGAGTTGTACGATATTGGGGATTAATTCGTACTTTATTACGGTGCAGAATCAGTTGAGGGTTGGGATCCCTTGGTATGTCCTTCTTCCTCTTCTATTTGCGCTTGTTGAATTGTCCTGGAGTCGAGATGGCAGACAGGGACGTCTGCGAGATTTCGAGGAATTGGAAGTATTCAGTGCTAATATATTTATCTGCAGGTACTTCCCCTATTGGATCGCATCCTCCGCCCTCGCAGTCGTATTCATCCTCGTCATGCTCTGGTTGATATCACAACGGCAACTCCTCCCGGGCATAGTGATAATGGGCTCCTTCATACTCTTCATACTATGGATGGTCGGTCTGATAGTCATATCGATACAACTTTGGGGACCGAGTGGCGTGAATGGGAATTGTAATATCTATGTCAATGGGAGGTCGTATACGGGACCGAATGTCAATACGCTGGCTTATCTGGAGCAGCATAGTATTTGTAAGTATTTTTCGCGGAGGCTGGGCAAGTTGATTATGGCTAACCTTTGTGCAGGTCAGAGTTGGCAGGCTCAATGGGCTTTCGAGTTGGTGGGATGTGTGTTTTTGTTGTGGATGATGATCATGGCATATCAGGTTTACCAGGACGATACGTAAAGATGTGGTCTGGAAATGGATGGAACTGGTAGGCAGCACAGGACGAGACGAGAAGATGATACCAGACGATACGAAACAGTTGACGGAGAAGCACGAAGGATGAATATACGAGGATACCAAAGGAAGGATATGGCTGTGAATACGGATCAGGGTTGCAATTACATGCATAATCGGCGTTTGGGAGCATCTGGATGGAATGGTGTTCTTGATATGGTACGGCACATAATTGTGGAAGTCGTATATTCGAAAGGCAGGATTTCCTGCGGTTGCACATCACACAATTGACTACATATTGCATCTACAAAACTCGTCTGGTTATCAGATTTCTAACCATCTTGCATATCAACTTCATTCTTCTGAACACTGTACTTTCAAGATACCAATTTCCTACTAGCGAATGGTGGCGATACCACTGAACAAAATGTGATGAGGCATTTCAGCCCTACAGTAACACAAGGAAAATACAAGATGTAGTTGCTCAGTTATTCATGGTTGATCTTGAAGTGTGAAGCTCTACTTTCCCATCTTATCAGCTCTTCTCCTTTCCTATTCTAGACCCTAGCCCATCCCGTCTCCATTCGGCATTTCCACATCTCAACTCCCGGCCGGACTGTACCCGAACATGTGAGATTATTTTTCCATTCCCACTCAAGCCTATGGAGCTATCGAGCTGTCCGAATGCCCCTCGGCAGCACCGAAGCTATCGACCCCACCAAAGCCTTGTTTTCAACAGCATTCAAACCAAGCGGTAGCAAAGTAACAGCACAAAATGTAACCTCACAACAAGAAACCTCCTCCCTAAAGCTTTTGAAATCCTGCTGCAATCCGTCCATAAATTGCAGAAAGGATATATTCACATGCCACAATCCCAAAAATACACCACTTCCTCGACCAGAATGGTGTCATGATGCACAGGAACAAGAAACCATCCTGTCGCATCCATCCATCCATTCTGCTCCCCCCCCACTCCACCTCGCCAATCGAAGCAATGACGTCGTGCGAACCCCGCCACGAAATATGACCTGCATCAACCATTCAGCACCCGCAGTAAATCCAGCCAACTAAACTCCTTGGAGCAAGACATCGAGCAAGCTCAGCTGAACGGGGCATATATTTGAGTTTGATGGATAAGGAGGGTCCAATCATTGTTGCGAAGGGGAGCTGTGCCTTGAAACATGAGCTGAGAGGTGAAGGGGAGCTTGATTGAGATAGCGGGGTCATTGGAAGTGAGACCAGTGGTCTTGGTATTTAAACCCCTCAAGACCCTTAAAATGGCTGTTCCTCCTTCCCCTCCATTCCTCATCTCAGCTTATTTTCAACTGTCTATATTCTCGCTCACCTACCTATAACTAATCAAAACTTCGCTTCATTACCCAACGCAAAAATGGATTTCCTCAAGAAAGGCGCAGACATGCTCAACAAGAACAAGGAGGGTGGAAGCGCTCAACAACAAAACACAGGCACGACTGGCGGTGCTGCTGCTCCGGCGCAGGGACAGGCTGGTGGATCGGCTGCTGGTGGACAGGATTATGGTGATAAGGGTATGTTCTTCCTCCATTCTCTTCTGACATCTCACCTCTCGTCATGTTCCCCACTCTCTTCACGATCGACATGGTCGCTATGAGGAGCTTCGGAATTGGCAGTCGTGGAACTCTCGAGAATACATGCTGATGATTATGTGTGAACAGCATTCGGTTTCATCTCCAAGAAGGCAGGATATAACGTCGACCCCAGCACCGGCGAAAAGATCACCGATGGTGCGCGTGGCTTGTACGAGAAGCAGACTGGGTACGTCTCTCCTTTCCCCCACACCAACACCATCCTCTCCGATCGGTCAATACCCAGTGCGCACCTCTCTTTCATCTCCACTTCGGAGTGTGGAGATGAGAGAGAGGATAAAGCCAACCCACAACCTAATACCATGTGTTGTGTATAGAAGCAAGGTCGATTCCAAGTACTCGAACTAGTCAGACTAATGTGATGGGGTTTGCAGGACGAAGGTTGATCCTAAGTGGTCGAACTAGGTGTTAGTGATGAATCCTCCGGGATGGGATCGATATACGGGTGGAGTTCACCGGATAAGGATGGACGGAAGGATTGAAGGGAGGAAAGTTGTTATGATACGAGAAGAGAATTTATATCACCCGCATGACCATTGAAGAAGTACTTTTTTTTTTGTCTTGTTCTATTTTTGGTGGGGAGTGAGGGTGGAGTTGAAGTCGACTCCACGATACCCCCAGAGCCTTTCCATCTCTTGCGCGAGGGATAGAAATTCTCCTTACCTCAAACATGCGATCTTCCTGTCGTCCTCGTTCCCTTTCTAAAATGTTGCACAACCATCCGTCACGAATAAGAAATCGCTACCGCTCAAGAACAAAGGCCTGACCCAAAGTGGGTATTTCCCGAAAGTTATCCCATCATCATCGATTGTATTCATGCCAAGTCATAATAATCAGTATCCTTCATATCCTGTGGGTTAATCATCTGATATCCTCCGTGCTTCTCGTCAATGTCGTGATATGGTCTCGTTCTACTAATTCTTCTGATGTTTTGTCAGCACTGTAATTCCCCTAGCTGTCTGCTATACGAGTCATGTGTTCGGATAGGGCGTAAACAAACTCCCCTGACTGAAGCGAGGAAACAAATCTCGAAAAGGGAGAAATGAACCATACCTTCTTCTCTTCCCCTATGGACTAATGCTTACCCAGTTCTATTATCCATCCCCGTCTCAATTGTTCGCGCCATTAACGGTGGTAATGCCGCCATCATTGTAGTTGTTCCCAGTGGTTTTGTTGCTGTTGCTGTTGCTGTTGTTGTAGAAGGCGGCATCGAAGTCCGCGATGACAGTGCCTGCGGCTTGAGTCCGAGACACCGATGGGTTTGCATGATATGTTTGAGGAGCGACGACAGGAAGAGAGGAGTCTGCTACCCAGGTGGTAGCACGTTCGCGTGCAAGGGCAGCATCGGCTGCTAATTGGGCTTGTGTTCGTGGTGGTGGTGAGGTGGGGGAGGGTGCGAATCTGAAAGTGGACGGGCTGGTCAGCGACTTTGGGGATCAGAAGAAGCAGTGATAAGAAGGTATGAGGTATGAAGAAGGTATGTAAAGGGACAGACTCGTCTGCAAAACCATTGATCGCTGTGGATGAGTGAGTGTTCGAGGCCATGGTGATGGATGATAGATCCTTGGCGATGGAGGATAAGTCGATAGGATGTACAAAAGGGGAAATGGACATGTACTGGAAGGGTGTAAAGATTTATCCGAGAGGAAAATTGAATGGATTAACACACTACTCGACCAGATGGCGGCTGGTGAAATGTATAAAGAGTTACTGAATGAGGATAGGAACGTGACCGAGACAGGATTCGGGATCACAGCGAGATCTAGGAGGATTGCGATGATACCTTGTATGGAAGTAAATGTTGACAAAGAGGCGGGAGGAGTTGTCTTATAACGTCTAACCCCCCCCTTCCGGCCACCCCCCCCTTCCGGCCGCCTGGTACACCAAAAAACGCGATTTTGAGGTATTAATAAAAACATAACAAATTAATGAATTCTGAATAACTTTTTTTATAATTATACTTAATAGATGATGACAATTAGATTCCCAAAGCGAGTTGTTATTTTAATAATAAAATATTACGTAATATTAGATTTATGTTTGTATATATGAAACACGTTGAAAATCATTTACTAATAACTTTTTAAGTAATAATTATATTTATATAAGGTTTATATAATAAATACTTTATATTATTATCTTGAGATTCAGAATGTTTTAAAGTATTTTGATTAGTAAGTAAGTATTTATTAAGTAAATGATTTCTCTCATACAAATTTTTATATGAGGCCTCATAATTTACTTGATTTTTTGAGTACTATTAATAGCAAGGCTTCTAAACTCCAGATTCAGTTAGATATAGTCATAATACCACTTTAGTACAATATTTAAGATAATCTATTAATAATTGTAAAAGTTATTAAATATTTAAAAAAAAATCGATTTTACACCAAATTTGTTAGCAAGAAATTTCTAAAACTTCAAATACTTAATTTGTAATATTACGTAATACAAAATAAATGAGATTCTTAAAAATTAAAAAAAAAAAAAACTAATAAATAATCACCATTCTTAATATGACGTTATTTCATCAATAAACAATAAAGTTATTAAACATTACAAGTGTCGAGTTTTGGTGTAAAAGGCGGCCGGAAGGGGGGGGTTAGACGTTATAGAATCACCGCCTTGCCATCGATGCAGCGTAGTGCGGAACACATAATTCAAGTCTTTTGCACCAACCCGCATGTCAAATCCAGCTCCTTTCGAGTAGTATGGAGTTGACGGTATGCTGCACCACTCGGAGCCCAGATCTTAACGTATCACACCAGGACACTGCGCCTAGAGCCTTGGACACTGCCCTAGTGAACATGCATAATCTTGGGGGCTGGCCAAGCGAGTCTAAATGATTGGTGTTTTGTTGCACGAAAATCGTTAGACCGTCATGGACCTAGTGTTGAAGGGGAGTTCAGTTTGACACCGATTTCAAGGCGTGAGAATTGTGCGAACCACACCACATGGTTCGCGTGAATCGTCGCCTTCAATTTCGAAACCAGACCTTCACCCCGCACAGGTTAGCCGAGGAAAAGGCATTCTGACGTTCACTCAAAAGCAAATCTCAGCTGACCACAATGTTTCTGCCCTTACGTTGTGTCGTGAAAGATTTACGCTGGGCAAGCTTAGCTGAGAACGTGACCTAAGTTGTAAGCATCGATATACGATAGTAATACGAGGGAAGAAACCCAGTGGCCTGTGCGGTTTTTCTATACTATGATGGTATTGTTACCTCGAGAGCTGGGCCGCTTTGTGAAAAATGTGCAGTACCACCTCTTGAATGATTTTCATTTAAGTCACGTGTCGTCATGGCCAGTAGCCTCTCCCTCAGCTCAGCCTGCCCCTTTTTCTCCTTAGACAGAAGACTCAAAGGCCATGAGTAAGTCTAAATAGACAGATATTTTTGTCTTCGAGTCTTATGTATAAGGCCCATAACAATGTCTAGAACATGACGCAAGACGAGGAGATCAAAGACATTGGCACAGAAATCGTTCTCACCTGTTCAATCACTTGCTGTTGTGATCGTTCCAACATGGCATCGTAAGACAAACATTAAGTTCTCCACATCTTAAAACCCCGAGTTCGTCGGTACTGGTAAAGCGTCATCCTATGATTGTAGGTACAACAGCATCGAGGCAAGCTACTTGTATCCTGCTTCTCACGACCGTACGATCTTGCCTTGCTGGACGACGCCATTCACAGCTCATGTGAGTTCTATCAAAAGTAACTGGTTGATTTTGTAAATACTGTCATCTAAGAAGGTTGAATACTTCACGATGATCAATCGGTACTAAAGGCGATCAATGTATCGTCCTGACTAGCTCGACTCGCTGTGTCGCTTGGCTCAGGAGAAAGTAAATAAAAGCCGTGAGCCACTTTACACATGACTCCCTAATTGATCAAGCAATAGACCCATGGCCAATCTCTAGACTGCCTATCGTGTCCCTCCTTTACTTGAAGGTGTCCTTGTCGTTCTTGAAAGCAGCGTCGAAGGCGTCGATGCTAGCTTGTGCGGCGCCACACGAGAGGAAGCTCTACTGCTGTTGTTCAAAAAGAAGCAACGATGTACGGATAAGGATCTGCAATGAACTCTTGCACACAATTAAGAGCAATTGCTTCTTCGGCTGCCACTTAAAAATGTCGCTTCGATGCGTGACGATTTGGACTTATTTGGAAAAGGGAGTCAGTATACAAGTCTGTATGTTGCTTTTGAAGGCGATAGCGAGAGGTGAAGTATTCTTATAGCAAGAATAGGGGCGACCAATTCGTCTACTGAACCGTCGACAGCTGTTATTGAGCAAGTCTTACTGCGAGGCATGGCGTAAGACATCGAGAGAACATGCGCAAGAGAAAAATAATTCAGAGACTTCTATGGTTGACTTGACTTCGTTTCACTGCGATGGGCAGAAGCTGTTGAATTGAACCAAAGTGCGCATTATTTATCTCAACCTGGCCGGTAGGGAGTAAGCAGAAATGATGCACAAGAGCTTCTAATTAGTCGTCCAGCGGGAAACGATTTGACGTGATCACGGAGCATCACGTCAGAGTAAGAGTTGGGGCCACAGCTCGTGGCACACTTAAGCGAAATTGTGTCCCCACCTCAATTTCGCACCCCCTATCTTTAACTCTCAATTGTAATTTAACCTCTTAATCAATTCTTTTAAAATTAAGTATAACAACAAATATTCTTTTTTTTTCTTTAATCCATAAGTTAAATTAAAATTAGCTTACACTTAAATGAGTTAAAGTTCGCTAAGTTCGTGCAAATAAGAAATTGTAGAATCAAATCTTTCACGAATTAAAAGTATTTTAGATAATTATATGACGTATTTGTTAAGCTAAATCAAGTCGAATAACTTGTAAAGGCAAGTAATATTAATAAAGAAAACTTACTTTAAAAGATATTTGTTAAATTATTAAATATATCGCAAGCAATTACATAACACGAAAAGCGACTTTTAAGCAAATTAAACAAGCTCTTAAAATTTAAGCTTTTGCTTGTATTATTTGCTAAAAGTTATATCGGAAAAGTTATTGATAATATATTGCGTACTCAAAGCCTTTTATTTTTCGTAAGCATGCAAAAAAGCAACTAGCTTTTGCTAAAAAGCATTGCTAATAAAGTACAAGTGATTAAGTAGCTTTTTAATTAAAGGAAAGGGATTAAAGAAAAGTTAAATAATTAAATAAATGCACATTTGAGTTTGAAAAAGCTAATTAAATTTGAGTAACATAATAAATTAATAAAAAAATGTTTTTATTGTATTAAATTAATATATTGATTAAGAAAAGTGTCAATTATAATATAAAAAGCGATAAATTAGAATTAGAAGTCACTTATTGTGTTTCTTAAAAAGGAAAAAGGCTTAAAAAAAGTCAATTTAAAAGCGTATTTGCATTAAGCTTTTAAGCTAATCGTTTTTCCACTTTTTAATACGCTTGATCTTGATTATATCTTTATAAAAAACGACTTAAAGATTTACTTAAGATATGCTTGATTACTAAAGCCAAAATACAAGATCTAAGGATTCAACTAGCCACTTTTTTTATCTGATTTAAACGTTTTTAAAAAGGTATAGCAATAAACAAAAGAAAAATTAAAAAGATTGCTATTTATACTAACTTTTATAAATCAATTAAAAAGGGAAATTCAAAAGCTTTAAAACCAAGTTAATCCACGTAATTATCAGCCATATATTAAAAGATTAACTTGCAAGTTAAAGGATATAATTTCATTAAAAAGATTAGCTATTATCTATTAAGTTACAATATAAATTTAAAAGCAATCGAATGTAATACTACTAAGTTATAAAATATCAAAACATAAGGGTATGTAAGGGGCATCTTGCTTATGTGTGCCACGAGCTGTGGCCCCAACTCTTACATTCTCTTGTACATTTTTCTGCTAGTAGGTATACCAGGATATGTCCCTTTCCCTCTCCCAAGAAGTCTTTCTTACACATGTGGGTGGGCATGTAGATGCATGGTTGCTGCCAATTGGAGACATTGCTATTTAGCCTCCAGCTGCCACTTTGACGCTTAGAGACAGCCTTCTAGCTTCCCTGCAAAGAAGACCCATTACGCTGTTCTTGCATCAGCCATACGCCATACGCAACAGCAGGGCTGCCTCGAGACAAGCGCTGTAGAAAGGTTAGATCCTTCTGGTTTGGCTCGTCTAAAAATGGCATGGGTTCCTGACTCCTGATTCAGGCTACCCACAAGGCTGTGTGCCAGCCAGGTTGGAACGCCATAACTACAATCTGACTAGCTTCCATGGAATATTAGGACAGACATGATTCAGACACATCACTTCTACGCTTCATGGCTGGATACTGGATTCTGTAAAAACGGAAGTACATAGGTTAGTTGTGAACATTCTTTTGCCAGGCTCTTGGTCTGTTCAACATGGAGCGAACCCTCTGGATTTGTCTCGTGGAAATGGACTTCTGGGCGAACAGAAACCGAGACAGGCTTTGAAGATACAGACAGGGGTTCGCGTGTGAGCATGCTCCCATAATATGTTCTGCGACCCAGATATCTTTCGATCACAACAAAGTGAGCAGCAGTGAAGGAGGAAATTTGAAAAGGCTCTCTCTACGTATGACCACAGGCTCTACTGAATGCAACAATGCTGAACACGGAGGGTGGATCCTCGTAAAAAGTCGTAATGTTGAGGCACTTTAAGGTCAAAGGCTCTGCGCCGCTTTTGAAATTCTTCGGGAATGAGGCAACCTTCAACGCGTGATCATCCTCAATTGCCATCCGATAACGAGAGCTCATCGAAGAACAGCGTTTGAGGAAGCTCGATTATGCTCTGAGGAATTGGAAGACTCGTCATTTTCATACCAGTTGATGTGGTCTATACACTTTGCACTCTCCTCTCACTCAATTTCTGATAGAGGCTCGGGAGGGAATTCTAGAGACGAAACAGGCTCTGCAAAACTAAATGAGGCGTTCGAGCGACATACTGCTCCCAGAAAGCAAACCCTCTCTAGGGGCCGCGATTAGGCCATATAAGCAGCATTAGATTGACGTTTACATGAATCGAATGATCACAGAACAGAAAACAAAGAAAGGATGGTGTTTGACCATAAGAGAATAGAGCGGGTGGGGCGGCAGGGATAACATTGTATCGTGTTGTAGACGTCGAGACATCGCTGAGGAGAACCCGAAGTGGTCAAGAGGGTCGTTTCTGCACTTATATAGAACGCAGAGTTTGGTTTCTTTCAGCACTGCCCAGTCGGTCAAAACACAGAATCAGCTGGCACAGAGATAAGCTCCGTCCAATCTCTGTCTACATGGGCACGTATTTTCAGCTGAGATTAAGCGAGAGCCAAATAATAGAGCGTTGTTCAAGCCACTGCGCAAAAGCAAGGCTTTCACCAAGAAATATCGCATCATATTGGCTCGCTTATGGGGTTCAAGACATTCGTGGCCTTGAGTGATGAGCTGGCATTCAAGGAAAAACTGCCTGGATGGTTCGGACTAAAAATGCCCACCACTCTCCGGGTCTGAGCAGGTTTCCTTTCATCGTTGCCGTGCTTTCCGAACTGCTCAATTTCCCATTTTTTTTGTCGCCTTCTCAATTTCCAAGATATAGACTGAAAAGCATATGAGAATAAGGCAACTTCTACCACCTTGTAATGTGATCGTCGTTCCCATCGGGCGGCATTCCCGGACTTGTTTTCGCGCACGTTTCCTGACAAAGGTGAGCGACCTGAGCTGAACACAAGCAACGTGCAGCCTTACCTTGAATCTGACCTGACATTTCATTGCCTAAGTTTTATCATTATATCTATTGTCCGTATTCAATTCTACCGAAATCATTACCAATGAATAAAGACGCATTCTTGCATCTACGAACTCTCGATCTTTTGTTGCCTCGTCAATTTCTAGCAGGAGTCAAATATGCCAGCCCAAACTATAATTGCTACGCTCTCGATGCACCATAATTCTTGAGAGAGGTATCTGAACCGAGATACTGCGTGACGCTTTGCTTATATACCAATTGAAATGCACAGTACCGAGTGTAACTTAGCCTCCCGCGTGCAACAAAGCGATCGACTTCAGTCCCAAAGCCACGAAGCCAATCCTGAAGATACTTCCTCACGAAACGGCCAAAAGCCTGTTTACTTGATGACGTCTCAGAGTGAAATACCAAACGTAGATCTATCAAGGCTGACATTGGAAGGCAATTTGGAAGCGATGAGTCTGTGGCGCGGATCGAGGCAAGTCGCGATCGCTTGTGGATTTGAGCCTTACGAGGCTGACAAAATCTTCGAGGCATCACGGAGAAAGTACCTTGAGAGAATAGTAAATACTCCTCAAATTGCAGCTGCTAACAGAATGCTGAGAAAGCCCACATTCAAATCTACTTAGGGCATATTTTCCACCCTTGTCTGAGCTTCGACATCCCCTTCAGCACTTTCAAGCAGCTTTCGTCCGCCACATCCACCCACCAAGCTCACGAGCGCCTGAATTTGCTGTCGAGACGAAGCAATTCTAGAGAAGTCTTTGTCGAAGCCTTCAATGGTCAAAGCAGCCTTTACCCGAGCATCATCAACAGAAACAGGATCTCGTAATCCCAGCCCAAGACCCAGGGGCTCTACAAGATTCTCGAAGCGTCGGCGCTGGTCCTCTCGAGCTTCCTCGCAGCTGCTTTGCGTGTTAGAGTGGTGTCCATTGCCAAGGCTGTTTTTCAAGTCAGGATCACGTTTTAATAAAGTTGGCACGGAGATCACAAGCCTGAGGCAACCGACCTTTCAACTGATCCGTTGGTGGCGGCGAGAGATGTTTGATCTTATTTAGTTGCCATACTTGCCACTGGTCACGTTTGGTAGTTTGAGCGTAATGAGATGTAGAGGTTGGTTGATTTTGAAGGAGCAAGGCCGGAACGAGCTGGGGAAGCGCGAAGCGCCTCCTTATGGTCATTCTGTGTGGCAGGCTTGCCTCTCTCTACTGGTATTTATTTTGACAGAATACGTACTGTTGTGATTGGTTCTCTCGCTGACAGCTTGCATGCACAAAACAGATGAATAGGTGGATCCGCCAGTGTCGGGACGAGCTCGATTGGCCACCCGGCTCATTATCACGAGGGTGCAGAGTTGCTAACGAATGAAAAGTGGCGAAACCTGGGGTCATTATCCCATGTATACATTGAAGGGGAAGTACTAGCCAGTACATTGGCAGAAGCTTTTGTCTCTCATTAGATACGTCTAGTGTGGTTGTGATACGGGTGGTCACTGTTTGACATGTCGGATTCTGCCGCCCAGTTCAGAAGGAGTTATGAGGCAGCCCGAGATAAGATCATCTTTCAGTTGTAAGCTAGAATTAGGAGCCAGTCTAATTAAAGAGAATACAACCTCTGCTTTTATGTAAAAGAGCATGAAATAAATTTGTCTTCGAGTTTCGAATCGAGGCAACGGGAATTTCTTCAAATGATGAAGAACCTCTTTCGTTCATGTTCTGTTGAGTAAGACAACTCGTGCTGATCCAACCTGAGCATTCAACCCATTTTATGTCCGTCGAGTGTTCCATGGCTGTTACTTCACAGCTGTCTCGCGTGGGAGAACAATTACTTCTCAAAAAGTTCAGCTGCACACGATGGCTGACCTACCAAAGTCCCGTTGTTCGTTTTACTCTGGCCGATATCAGCTCTTAGGGTAGTACTCAAATGTTTTTATTCGACGTGTATGTATATCTTCATGATTCATACCTCGCGCCCGAGGCTTCACACAAACACTCGGTTATTTCGCCCCTAAACTTGGGCATTTTGATTTGTTTGCCTTGTCCTATTCTTCCACGGCTCGGCTTCACTACACCGTTATGGATCTCCAGAGGGCCTCTAGGGAGGTTTTGAGCCACTATTTATATTCTCTGTAATCTTCCGCGTATTACGGCCAGGTGATCCATTTTGCTCAAGTGTATGGGGAGGCGAAGTCTCTCGCCACAATGCCAAGCACGACCCTGCGAGTATCTTAACGGGCAAATTGATGAGCATAAAAGCACCAGAGTCAATGCTGATCACCATCTATTACCTCGAACTGCCGCGAATGAATTTTTTTCTCGAAGCATTCCTGACTGGCAAGATATCAAGAACATTATGACAAGGCGAGGGTATTGTGATGAGGAGCCAAATAATTAAGCGAGCAACTAAGGGAGGTCGATTGCCACTCTCTCTGACTACCTAGGTATCGTCCTAAGACATGGGGGAAGCAATGGAGCAATCCTTGAACTGAACATTCTATTAGGCTGAATAACATTCATTGATACTAAAGTCCACCTTCATCTTCTTGTCCTATTTAATGATGGCTTGGTTCAATAGTTCTATTGCTGGTACCTGGCCTTTTGGTGACGGTAATATTGTGCCCATCCGCTGTGACTCCAGACCACTTAACTTTTCCTACCAGTGCCAAATATCCTGCTCGCCCAGTGAAGTGTACCATAGGGAATCGACCCGGATGTGAAAGATACATGAGACCTTTGATTGTCTGGTCAGCGGCGAACAACGAAGTTGAGAGGGAACAAAACTGTTCAAAACTAAAAACTTCCTGGTTAGAATGCTTACCTTACCCTAGATGTGATCACTGTGGACATCATTTCATTCGACCCAAGGCAGACATTCCAGTTCGTAAACCTTCACTTCTTACTCTTGTCTTTACAGTCCTCCGTGTGGCGCCGGTCAAAAACCTTATCAAAGGAGGCAATTCTAGCAGCGGCAGCGTCGCGACGAGCTGAGATAGCGACATCCGTGTCACACCCTTCCAGTGTGACGAAAGTAGGTGTAGAAGTCTCGAATAAGAACGAGGTGATGCGTTGAGTGGCAAGTGCCTCAGCCGCTGCGATGTGGTCGGGTGTATGGGGGTGAAGAATGACGGGAGGTGACACGAACCTGGCAGAGATCTATGTCAGCTATGGTAATTCCCTCATGAATCTGGGACGAGGGCAAGGGAGGTCAAGGGAGACATCTGTGTGATACATCCACCGCAGGGTGTTCGAAACACATACCCGTCTGCCGACCCATGAGCGGCCGTGGTTGAAAACTTGCCCGACGCCATTGAGCACAGAAAGGAGGAAGACAAGTACCAGAGGGCGATTGTGGATGCACGCAGTGGACTTTTCTCGGCCGGACAGAATCTTGAATTGAATAAATGATTGGACAAGCCAAAACCAATGGCATGTAGTAGACGACGAAGTAAAGTGAGGAAGCAGAGTACGGGCACGTGACGTACAAGGGGAAACTTAGCAAGGACGGGACAGCAAAGGATTTGGAGGGGAGAAACGAAGAGTTCTTTATACCTTGGAGTCATACGGTCCATGAATGAAGAGACTGCCATACTTTCGCCGCCTCTTTCTGCGAATATACGGCAACCCTGGTTTTACTCGTCAAGTTTGAATGCGAAATCACATATCAGGTGCATGATCACTCTGGTCACGGTCTTCTACGCCCATCAGCCAATAGCGTTACGCCGAGGTTGGGCGAGATTGCCAGCTTTGGTCTGCGGCATAGAAAATTGCATGGATCCGAAGCAGGAACCTTGCAGCATCACTGCTTGACAACTAAAAAGAACTCGCCTGCCCTGCTTCGGGGATGCAGCATCGCCATGAGTATCAATAGCCACTTCTTAGATCCTATCACATACAGAGGGTAAGAACCACAAAGCGCCAGAGTAATGCTGATCGAATGTACGGAAGTACGCTAATCGAACGTGCAGAAGTACGCTAATCGAACGTGCAGAACAACGCTAATCATACGTGCGGAAGAGCGGTAGACGAGTATGCAGAACAATGCATCGATAAACGACAGACTGGAACGTGGCAAGGCTGGAGGATCGATGCGATCTCACCACCCAGTCTCTTTGATTAAGACTGAAGGCTAAGGTGTATAATAGAATCCAGTGGCCCTTTTAAAGACAGTGCCTAATCCTATTTTGTGCAGTGTCCTAATACTTTATGTATGACACGGATTGATGATTATACTTCCTCCAGGCCTCCAACCTAAACCTCCTCACGAAAAGGCTCCCGTACTCTTCGATAGCCGATGAAGAGAGGCTGATAGTATCATGGTGAACGAGTAAGCCTGTAGTGAGGTAACATCCGACCCCCATCCCTTTTCGTAAGAAAGCAATGAGAAGATCAGAAATATCTTGACTTCCTACCAAGAATTCACTGGAACCGGTTTCCTTTCACTGATGTCTGACCTAATATCCAGCTCGTCGTCGTACAGTTTTTCAACACGGAGACCTTCCAAACCCCTCACCGCAGTTTTGATTCCTATCACCTCAGATTTGGCTTTGGGCAGCCTCATGGAATGACAGAGACTGAGCCTCAAACTTCTGACAAGTTTAAGTAGTCAAATGTTCACTAGCATAGTGTTAAGGTATGATTCCCTATCGCAAATGTCGGCTTCGGCGCATTGTGCTCAACAATGCATGCGTGATGCCGAAATCGTACATATATGAAGGATCAACTTCCACCTGGGAAAGCTGAGCTGTTCAGAGAGCAAAATTGATATGTACTACCTGAATCCTTGACGCTTTGCCATAGTCCAATTGAGTTTGCATCAAGTCACGGTATTTTGAGCGGTGTCGTAAGACGAATATCTCGGAGGAGGCAAAGGGAAAGTACTCATTGACCTTCAAATTAAGCGAGATCCAGGTGAGTCCGCGGATACTGGAAGGTTGGAATAACAATTCAATTGTTTAAGAGTAACAAACCCTCACTCCATACTACCCCCCAAGTCATCAGTCAGTCAACAATCTTATTTCCCACCCAGGTGCCTTTGTATCCCCATGCCCTCTATCCATGTCCTCACTTCAGGCGTCTTGTACCTCCGGCACCGCCCTTCCTCTCCTCATTCTTCCCATTAAAAGCCAAATTGGACGCTCCAATGGCAGCAGCAGCAGTAGCTTGATAATGATCTGCCATAGCATTATTATTCCCGTCCCCATGTGTGTTGGCCATAGCGAATAGTGGAGAAGTGTCTGCCATAAATCTTTTCTCTCGCTCGAGAGCCATCGCTTTCTCGGCTTCGACTTCGGCAAGTGTCTTTGGAGCATTGATGGTAGGGGAGGGAGCGAACCTGAGAGAAGATACGTTTCAGTGGAATGGTAGTTAAGAGCATTGTGGATAGTCGTAGGAGTGATCATACTCGTCCGCAGAGCCGTTGACCGTGTTGGTCGAGTAAGTGTCGGGGTGGGCCATGATGAATGAATTGGTCTTGGGGAGGGAATATCGACTAATTGCCAGTGCGGAGAGTATATATTTGTATAAGATATGCCGCAACGAGATATGTTATAGACGATATTGGATAAGGTAATTGAAGTCAATGTCTTGATGGGCCAAAGGCACGTGACGAGGGGGACTACAAGACGAGAGTGCCGAGAGAGGAAGGCAGCTGCTTCAAGTCAATTGTCGGTTTGGTCTGAGGTGCAAAAGAATCGATGCAACATCTGGGAAAGCCATGCCTATATGCACCAAGGGCGACTGTCCGAAGAGTTCTCTCTCACCATCGTGAGACTGCTTTACTTGCTTGAAAGACCACATACGGGTGGTCAAGTATGCGCATCGGGTAAGATATTACCTTATTGGCTCCGCGAAATCGGTTTGGCACGCTGCCCATGCTACCGTGAGGTAACTTTACACTAGCTTATTGCCTTCCTGTTTGCCTACTTTTATCCATGCTTGATGTTGACTGGGCTTGCTTCGTGCTGGGTTGAAAATCCGCAAAAACTGACCAATGCCATTCTTACGCTGAAGACGCGAACCAACAGGTTCGCACGATTGAGCCTCAGCCCGCAGGAGGTCGACCTAGTGACGCTACAGCACAATCATGTGAGTGGTCGTGCGGGTAGCTCCCCCAAACGACAAGAGCCGTGATATGGTAGGCTCTCCGTCACTCCGGCACCAATTATCGACCAGCCCTGCTTTGAGCCAAGGCGCCAGGGGGTGGGATTGGAGTAGAATCGCGGGTCAAATTTTGAGATCTCGGGAGCAAGCCATTCGGGGATTCCAGAACCACCGTGGGACTGACCTGCACAATCGCTTGTTACTCCCGCACTTCCAAAAAAGTGTCAGGCACCATGCTGGAAATCATCGCAGCCACCCCACAGTACCTGTATGCACAAACAGCCTATCACCACACCTTCACCAAAGTCTTCAACACAAGCCGCTGTAAAAAATTTGATGCACAATCAATCCAACTCATTATAAACAATTAGCCCAGCCTTGTAAGCTTTCAAACCCTTAGAAACAAAAGGAAGAGAAGACGCAAAAGTACACATGCTATTCTATTCATTCTCGCAGTAATGGGCCGTACTGAGGATGAGGATATGCACTTACAAGCTCTTTCCCAAATCAAGTAAAGGGTTAGGGTTCTTCCTCACCTCTCCTTTTCTCGCAGCCTCGCTCACTTGAGCATGACATCGCCCAAAGAACACGACAAAAATGAGAGCGAAACCAGAAACATCATAACAACAAGCACAAAACACAACACACACACCCCAACTTGGATTATAATACTTTATATTCTCTCCTCTCCCCCTTCCACACACTCTATCTCTTTCAAGCCAGCTAAGTATATTCTACCACCCAACCCAAATCCCCAAACCCCAAGAAAACGCCATAATCCACAGGCAGGCAGTCTTTTCCTGGTATATATACATGCCATAGCTAATCGCACCAAAACACAACCAAGCAAGTAAGCAAGCACTCATCAAAGCCTCTCGACGGAAGCCGATGGGTGTATGGTACGCCGTACTCCTTTCCATGCCAGCATGCTGCATGCTATTATGCGCAAGCTTTCAAGCGATTCGAGCTGATAAAATGCTACAACGTCCTCCTATTCTCGACGCGAATCCATGTTGCCGATACCGTGCTGCGTCCTCTTCTCTCGAGTCTTCTAGCAGGCTATTCAGTCAAGCCGGTCCCATCCAGCCGAGTCGTTTCGTGTATATCTTTCCTTCCCCTCCACGGCTCAAAGTCGAGCCCGAATCCGAAAACAAAAGAAATTTCCTCCAAACCCCATCTCCCCCTTCGAATTGTTTGGGCAGAAAGGTGTCTGTAGCGTATCACACTCATAACAAATCCCCCACCCACCCCATCTTATCCCTGTGATCATCACTAATCCTCGCATACTCCAACAACAACCTCAACACATAGATCTGCATATCCTCCCTCCTCAGCACCTTATTCGCCCACTCCTGCCCCGCCATCGCAATCCTCTCCGCCTCCTTATCGTGGCCCTCAACCTTGACATTCTCGCCCTCGTATCCCAGGAAGTATTCCATGATCCCCCAGAAATCCATGAATCGGTTGTCCATCGGAACGAAGTGCTTCCAGGGTACGAGGCGAGAGTCGTGCCATTCGCGGAAGATGGTCGCTTTGATGGGAAGGGATGTGGACATTAGGAAACCGCGGTAGCGGCCGGAGAAGGAGTTGCCGTCGATGTCGGGGAGGAATTTGCGGTCGAATTGGTCGGCCATCTTCATCCCTGGGGTCAGGGAGAAGCTGGGGGATGTGTAGTTGCAGGAGCCGTTCACCTGGGGAACAACGCACATCAGATCCACGAATCCAGTATCTGCCCACTCTCCTGTCCATTCTCCTAGTCGGTTTTCCTGCTGGGCTGCGAGGTTGTAGCTTGATGTTGGCATGGCCCAGTTTTTGGGGACTTGTCTCCAGTTTTCCGCAGCCGAGACTTGCGTCGCGTTCGTCATGGCGACGAATCTGTGGCGCTGGAACCCTTTCCAGTTGCTGGGCTTGTTACGTCCTCCTGTTGCGACGCCTCTCCAGATTACTTTATCCATCTTCTCCAGCCAGGGTTTTCCATGATCATCTCCACCTGAAAATCGCTCTTCGTTATTCCAGTACATTGGCGCAGGAAGGAGAATTTCGTTGTTTGTCGGAAGCTTGGATCCACCGAAAAGGGGGAAAAGAGTTTTGGTAGAGGATACTGAGAGGGGATCAATCATCATTCCGTGGAGACCCTGTAAATCTGGTTGGTGGCAGAAGTCGGTGGAAAGTGTGTAGTTCGAGACATAGCCTTTGAATGTATGGGGGATCGTATGCGCAAGGGAGATCTGAGGAGTGTTCGAGAAATCGGTCTGCTCATCTGCTTTACGCGCAAGACTGTCAGGATGACATCCTGCCGCAGCAATCTTCCAGAATGGTCCTGGCACATGTCAGTAATCATTCACAACCCGTAAATGTAGACATACTCGTATCAATCCAGTCCTTGTCCCGTACTTCCACATCTGGATCTGGATCATCTCCTAGAGATCCAAACTCCGAGATAACTTCAGTAGGAGGCGGCATAGTCTTGGTCGTGCGCTCAATCTCCATGAACTTGTCAATCTCCTCCCAAGGAACCACAATTCTTGGCTCGTCCATTGCATTCAGCGCGATATCCATATCTGGCAGCAGATGTTCAATCGTCTGCGTCATGTTCTGCCATATCCTCGTCCAAAACCAGCCGCTTGTAGTCGAAGCATTGTGATTCCGAACATTGATAGTCATCTCGTATGCGTGCGCCTCCTTTCGCATCGTAGCAGGTGGCAGACCCCAGAAAGGTGCAAGATCGTGGTAGATCTGGTCGAAGAAGTCCTCTACCATCACAGCTCCATTCTCCTCTGCGAACTTGTACCATAGGTCGAATCCTGGTGGTGGATGTCGCCCTCTCCTTTTCCTGTACTCTGCAGCCGCCCCCTTAATATCATGGCTCTCCTTCTTCAGCAGGTCGTCGAACACGTTCCCTGCGTTCTCAATCATAGCATCGATTGGATGCGCTGGTTTGGGAGCCTTCGCGACAGGCTCGGTGGGCTTTAGTGGCTCTGCTGCTTTGACTGCTTCCAGGGGCTTCTCGCTGCCTGCTGCTGGCCTCTCTGGTCCTGCAGGCTGTACATCTGGCTTTGCTGGGTTTTGTGGCCCAGGTATACTTGGCAGATGCTCTGGGGTGACGGCGACGGGTTGGTGCACTGAGCTGAATGTCGGCGACGTTCGTCGCAGGTAGAATAAGATACCGATTATGCCTACGGAGAGCACTAGATATCGGACGATACCTCCGGCGCGTCGAGGGGGACCCGAGAAGGTCATTGCGACGGGCGATGATATCTTCATGAAGGATTTGTGGGAGTGGAGGAAGAAAATCCAGAGAATGAAAAAAGTAGTGGAAGGTCGTGCGAGCGATGATGGAAGGGTTGGTGACAGCGGGTAGGTAGTGCTTTGGTGGCGTGGCCGAAAAGAGTGTAATGATGGGGACGGGTCCCAAAGAAAATGGACAAGCGCTGGACGGGAATGTATCTAATCAAATCGCAAATTAAGAGTTGAGCGGGATGTTGTACATAACGTCTTCGTCGACGACCGCACGGTTTTCATAAAGTCGTGAGAATGAGGACGATGGGGAAGATGGAGAGGATGTCGTGTCAAAGGAAGTAGAGGAGGAAGAAGGTGGTGTGAAGGGGTGAAAATAGATACGAAGGTTTGACTGTTGGTACGTGATAGGCCAGGATAGTGCTGACTACCTGCACCAACGGTGGGCTGCACATGCGCTGAGTACGGCAGCCTTAGCCTATCTCGGGTAGGGTGAGCCCACTGCACCCACTGAACTGTCCCCTGATGATTTGATGATTGCCCAGCCCAATCTCAGCCCCTGACCTGGCAATGCAATTTCAACGAATAGGGGAATGCAGGTTGTCTTTGGCGAGAAGAGACGGAACTCAAACATCGAGAAGAGGCTGAGTCGAGGGGAGAGGACAGGATTGGAAAGGGAGGGGAAACATGCAATTGTTCTTCATCCGGATCAATCTGATACCAGCCCTATTGATGTTAAATGGACATATCACGGATTCCAAGAGATCTAGAGAACGATGCTGAATTCTACATCAACCCTTTATCGCTTCATCTTTCTGTCAAATTTCACACACGGCAGATTCCTTGCATCTGATCTCTTCTTCATCTCATCTCTAATTTCATCCCTTCTCCGCCCCTATTTCCTCCAACCCACAAAACGCGCACATCACATCCTCGCTTATCACAACAATCAGTGCCCACCACCCCCTTTTCTCAGCCACAAAACCTCGATCGGCTGATAGACTCGTAGACGCCGATACCCGCTCCCAAGTTTCACTGCGTAAATCAAACCGACACGCAGCAGATGCGGGCAGTTCTTTTAATTAATCAATCGAGATCTGCAGAAAGACATCTTGGGGTTTGATTGGTTCCGGCTGGGTATGTCTGAGATGTCTTGTGTTACAAGGAGGAATGCGCATTCTTCAACGGCGGCACCGAGTTGGTGGTCGATGGCGGGGTCGAGTCGTTGGAAGACGACGTTGAGAGAAACAACAAATCTTCAAACAATCCTATCTGCTATTTTTACATTCCCCCTCTCGTCTCCAGTGTTGATACAATCGGTCCGTACAATCTTGCAGGACCAGTCTGGCCCTAAGTTAGATATCATGAATCTAGGCTCTCCCAGTGACTTCTACCAGCTCCTTTCGCATCAGAAGCTTGACAGAAGTCAAATTAATGAAGTGCAAACTCGAAAGCAAATCGGTTCATCTGGCAGTCAGGAATCAAGAATAAATAGAAAGCTTGTCTGTTTCATGCAGGGAATATGGATGCGGTACAGAAGATTCCGTCTGTTGGTCGTTTCAGGCCAGATGGGGTGAGATGGGATGATAATGATAAGTCCGCTGCAAGCTATCAACCGGAGCGAATTGGACACCCATATGTATCGACAATCTTGAATCAACATGAAGCTCAAAAGCAGAGTATGAGTGGCTGGACAAAGTCTTAGCCTCGTCCGTACAGCCAGTTTCTCTTAGTATGGTCAAAATCATGTGTCTCTCACGTGAGCACGTCCAACCTTGACGGCTTCCTTCGTCATCTTCTGTTCTGCCAGCAAGCTGGACTAACGAAGTGAACTCTCGGTTGATGGCAAATCATCCGATTTGAGAAAACTTCACCTTACAGTACATATAACTCGTTCAATTCATTTCGCTACCCTCTCATCTCGCCTCACTCCATGCTTTCTGCCACCCAAACCTTTGACATCAAACAACATCGAAGTGAACAAAAGACCAAGCTCAACACCACAGATCTGTAGAGAGTTTTACTGGTGTTCTGGTACAAACACAACCTTCTGGACCTGCATCTTGTTGAAGATGTCGTATCCCTCAATAGCTTGGCTCATGGGCATGAACTTATCGGTCATAAAGCTATTTCCTGTCAGCATTCTATCCACACCTCTTTATAAGTGCCTTACTCGAGCTTGTCCTGATGCTTCTTCAACATCTCCAGCGCTTGTGGGAAAATACCTGCAATCATATCAGCTTCTTCTCCCCACAATCTCAGCTCAGGCTAGAAGCTTACTTCGAACAGGACATCTTCCCATTTGTATTCTCAGATTCTTGCCATAGGCTTGATTTCCAGTCCATGGAATTTCTTCGTTATGGACACCAAAACTGGAGATAACACCCCACGGGCGGAGGAGATCAAAGCCAGTCTTCAGAGCATCGGCGTGACCAACTCCTTCGATGACGGCATCTGCTCCTCGACCATTTGTCAATTCCTTGACTCTTGCCTCAAGACCTGTTCAAATCAGCACACAACCCCATTCTGTCGGGGTAAGAGAGAGACCCACCAGCTCTATCCTTCTGATCATTCCACGGCTCCGCCCCCAACTTCTTCGCAAGCTCCAACCGACTCTCCACCCGATCAACAGCAATCACAACCTTCGGCTTATACTCCAAAGCATTGATCAACGCACATAACCCGACCGGCCCACACCCAATCAAAACAACCACACTCTGCCTAATCGTATCCTCATCAAACCCCCTAAACGCATTCGCAGCCGCAAAATACCCAGTCGGGAAGATATCAGCCATCAGAACCAGCTTCTTCTCATCTAGACCCTCAGGTGCTTTCACGGCCGTGGCATCGGCGAGTGGAACGCGCATGTACTCTGCTTGTCCGCCGTCGAGGAGTGGACAGCCGAACAAGAGACATTTCTCGCAGCGGGAGGAATACCCACGCTCGCAGTAGAAACATTCACCGCAGGAGACGGTGAAGGGCATTACGACTGTGTCGCCTTTCTTGTGGACTTTGACGGATGAGCCGATTTCGACGACTTCGCCGGTTGTTTCATGACCCTATAATTTATTGAGTTTTCGATTCGAGTCGAGGCATATGAGAGTGATTACCATGATGAAATCTGTCTTGCTGGGTTGATGACCTCGGAATACATGGAGTTCGCTGCTCCTGTCAGATGATGGACCTGAAAGTGGAGAGAGGATGAGAAACATACCTTCCACATAGAGCGGAGTACTTGACTTTGATCAGGATATCCGTTGGGTCTACGATCTTGGGAATTGGCCGGTCTTCGATGACGACTTTCAAGGCGCCCTTGAAGACAACGGCTTTCATTGTATCTTTCGACATGATGGCAGTAGTAGGGAAGACTTTCTGGGGCAGTTCCTTGGGTATTAGACGGTCAGCTTCACACAATCGTTTCTGAAGACGTTCCTTGAAGCTGGTTAAACAAATAATCCTGAGAAGGAGATGTCCCAGAGTTAAGTCAATCACTCAAAGGTAAAAGTCAATTGAAGATATGAAGTTTACCGGTAAAGCAGAAAGTGAAGCTTCCAATGAAGCCGAGAAAATGCGGGGTAGTAGTAACGGTAGCTCCACTGCCATTGCCGTCCAACCCCTCGGTGAACATTAGCTCGGCTCGGTCGCTTCTCTGCAGTAAGACATCATCGATCGCCCTGTACTTTCTCTTAAATATTTCTCCATTTCGGTTACATATTACAAGGTCCTATCCGTCAGGTCGGGTGTCGCTTTGTCTACATTCTCTTCCAATGCCACCCCTGATTTGAAACTCTTTTTCTACTCATGTACAGATACGAGCGTCCACAAACGGCGTACCATTCCCCACCCTTATCGGCCTTTTCGCCAAGTGAGGGGTTGTTGATACCTACGACTGGGAGGTCTGGACGAGGCGGATTCTGGACGCGGGAAACCAAATCCGTCTTGCACAGACAGGATGCGATCTGAGGATATGTTGTTACCAAACAAGCCCAACCGTAAGGTGGGTAAGACAAACGGGGAAATGGAACGGTAATAAGACATTCTACGCTGGTGTCTCCGGTGATGAAGTGGGATAGGCCACCAGCACCAACACCAGCACCACGTACAAGTGGGACGCCCACGGTGCGCCTAAACGCCTCGTCAAACCCAAAAGCTCGAATCCCGGCGTCGAGACTCCTAATATGACGAACGAGATGAACTATATCTCCGGCACGAACGGGGAGGCTGACCAAGTTGCCTGCGTCACAATTGGATTGGATGGGGCAGACGGTAGATGGGGAGGGGCAGCACAAGACAGGGTGCGGGGTTAATTGGGAATCCGTACCCCATATGATCTCCATCTTTCCGCTCTTCCAATCGACATTCTTATCTCGAACTGGATGATCTACTCACAAACAAACCTCATAATTCAATTGCGAACAAAAATCCCAAAATCAGATTCCGGCTTGAATAACTCCTGGACATAATCTACTCGGAGTCAAGATGTCAGGCATCCAACGCGCCCTCGACGCCGGCGCCGTCCCCAACCACGTCTCCAACGTCTGTCCCCCAGGAACAAAAGCCTACCTCCTCGAAGTCGGCTGGCTCGAATGCGACGAGGGCTTCGTCGTCCGCGGCGGCAACACATCACTCAAGTCCACCGAAGGCGAAACCTTCGTCAACAAGCGCCGCGAACTCCCCATGTACTGCGTACTCATCGATCATCCGCACGAGGGCGTCATTCTATGGGAAACTGGCTGTGGAAAGGATTATCCGGAGGTTTGGGGTCCGCAATTGATTGATGTTTTTACGAGGATTAAGTATGAGCCGAGACATGAGTTGAAGGCGGCGATTGAGGCGACGGGGCATAAATTGGAGGATGTTAAGAAGATGTGAGTTTACAACCCTCTTCAGGAGGTCAAAGCAGGGAATTGATCAGAACAGTATCCTCGGTCACATGCATCTTGATCATGCTGGGGGATTAGATATGTTCATGGATCGAAAAGATGTCGAGATTTGGGTTCACGATAAGGAATTGAGATCTGCTTTCTGGTCTGTCGCTACGGGTGCTGATGTTGGTGTTTACATGCCGCATTATATGCAGGTGGGTCCTCCCTGGTTTCCCGTCCCGAACAGAGCTGACGTTCGGGAAGTTGGGATTAAATTGGAAGACTTTCGATGAACGAGCTATGGACTTTTGTCAAGGCATTACACTTCATCATCTGCCCGGACACACGGATGGTACGTACTCTGAAGATATACGAGACACGAACTGACACAATTCAGGGCTCATTGGCATGCAACTCAACCTCCCTAACAGTGGAACATTCTTCTTCATTAGCGATCACTGCCACGTAATCGAGAATGCAAGTTCCTTTTCCCAATTCGCTCCAGCTATTTATCTAACATTCAACAGTGGAGAGACGGTATCCCCCAAGGATGGCTGGCACGGTAAGTCTTCCCTTTTGAATTCTTTCCAGGCATCTGCTGACAGCAATAGTGACCACCCAGCCTGGTTCCAAAGCACGCAAAGGTTGAAGCGTCTCGAATCAACGACGAAAGGACGGGTTATTCCCGGTCACGACAAGGAGACTTTCCTGCAGCTTCAGAGTGAGATTAAGGATTATCTAAGCTAGGTGATAGTCGCACAGCATCTGCTTGTGGTTGTGTTTGTGCTTGGGACTTGGCTTTTTGCTGAAAAGGGAGTTGGGGCAATGCAGTGTATCAATACTTGAAGCAGTCAGAGCTAGTTACTTCTCGATGTGATGTCAATGGACAAGTCTCTGGAAGATCTTGAACACAAACACACAGCAGTTTTTGCGTGACACACAGTACCAGATGACCCCAACCCACAGCTTGCGGATGTGATTCCTCCCTCTCAGATTTCACCGTTTCTCTCGGAATTGAAGCCACATACGACACCCTTCCAGTAGTCCCATATCCGGAACTCAAATCCCATGGGATAACATAGCCCCGGAAATAACTCCTGGGTCTTCAAATGACGGGAGTCCAAACTCGAATTACCCCACACTTCCTTTCGTTCTGTCAGTGTCTGGAGCTATCAACCCCGCATGCATGACCCCGCACCAAGACATCCCCGAATTTTAGGAGCTGAGCTCGAGACATGAAAGGGATTGGCTTATTTCCGCTTGATGGGTAGCTTGATATCAAATCGGATGCAGGATGAACGATTTTATTGATCATCAGCAAATTTCTAAACACCTTTGGATCTCATGTAGACATCATCTCATATTATATTCTCACTCAACTTGGAATCTAATTGATCTGGTACTTCTGTGTAAGCGCAAACGACCTCGAGACATACATCCCAAGACACAGCTCACTATTAGCACTAAAGAAAAGGAGTTTCACTGAGCCGTGTTCGCCAACATCTGCTCAAAAATTTCAATTGATAGTAGACACAGAAAAGCTGAGAAGAAGTAAATAAATCAAAATGGCACCTACGTCCCTCTCAGACCTCAAAAGGAAAGATCTCCTCCAAACCAAAGGCTTCATAAACGGCGAATGGGTCTCAGCAAAATCTAACAAGACCTTCCCCGTCCTCGACCCAGCAACCCTCACCCATCTCGCCGACATCCCCGAAATGGGCGCCTCAGACGCTGCACTCGCAGTCGACGCAGCCCATACCTCCTTCACCACCTTCCGCAAAACCACCGGCCGCGAAAGAGCCCGCCTCCTCCGCAAATGGAACGACCTCAACCTCTTACACATCGACGACCTCGCCCTAATCCTCACCCTCGAAAATGGCAAGACCCTAGCAGAAGCCAGAGGCGAGGTCCTCTACGCAACTAGCTTCCTAGAGTGGTTTGCAGGCGAGGCCGAGAGGACGTATGGAGAGGTTATACCGAGTGCGAATGTCAATCAGAGAATTGTGACATTTAAGCAGCCGTTGGGCGTGGCGGCTTGTTTGGCGCCGTGGAATTTCCCCATTGCGATGATTACGAGGAAGGTTGGGGCGGCGTTGGCGGCGGGGTGTACGACTGTGAGTTTTGAACCGAATAGAATCTCCTTCTCTCAGATTCGAACTTGGACCTGAGATGTAAAGCTGGATGATCAGATGGCTGATGTGAAGTGATTTGATATTCAGGTCTGGAAACCAGCCGGCGAAACTCCCCTCAGTGCCCTGGCTCAAGCGGTCCTCGCTCACGAAGCTGGCTTCCCAGCTGGATCCATCAATGTCGTCACAACGCTTGATCTTGTCGCCGAAGTAGGCGAGGAGCTCTGCACCAACAAGAAAGTCAAAAAAGTCAGCTTCACAGGTAGTACGCGAGTCGGCAAGATCCTCGCGGGACACTGCGCTGGCACGGTCAAGAAAATGAGTTTGGAGCTCGGTGGCAATAGTCCGTTTATTGTCTTTGACGATGCGAAGATCGAGACGGCGGTGGAGGCGTGTGTTGTTGCGAAGTTGAGGAATTCCGGGCAGACGTGTGTGACTGCGAATCGCATTATGGTGCAAAAGGGGATATATGATCAGTTTGCGGAGGCGCTGAGTAAGAGGATTGGGGGGATGAAGGTTGGGAGGGGGACGGATGAGGGGGTTGCTATTGGGCCGTTGACGCATGAGAGGGCGGTTGAGAAGGCGATGAATCATATTAATGGTGAGTGTCCTGCTGACTTACAGGAGTCTTGAATAGTACTAATAACTGGGAACAGATGCAAAGAAACATGGCGGCCAAGTCATCCTGGGTGGCGCTCCAATTGAAGGCACGAAGGGATACTTCATCCAACCCACCATCATTAAGAACATGAGCAAAGAGATGTTAACAACCCGGGAAGAGACATTTGCTCCTGTAGTTGGCTTGTACAAATTCGACACGGAAGAAGAAGCCATCAATCTCGCTAATGATTGTGATGTTGGCCTCGGAGGGTTTATCATCACTGAGAACATGGCGAGATCCTGGCGAGTAGTTGAGGCCCTCGAGGTTGGTATGGTGGGTATCAATCAGGGCATGTTGAGTGCGGCTGAAAACCCCTTTGGTGGTGTCAAGGAGAGCGGATATGGTCGTGAAGGTGGTGCACAAGGCATTCAGGAGTATTTGGCTGTGAAGTCTATGTTGATTAATGTTTCTGTTTAGAGCTGGTTTGGGATGATTGTGTGCCTCAGCTCATCTCTTGATCCTGTACATTTCTAGGCGTTGGTCTTGAACTCTTGAGCCAGAAAGTATTCCCACAAATTCATTTTTCTTCTACCCTACATTTCCAGTTTGACTGTGCACTTCTTGTCCTAGGAGAGACTTTCGAGATTTCGAGTCTCTAGATTCTTCCGTGCGCGAATTGACATCCAGGGGGTTCATCGCGCGACCCTTTCGACAAAGTTGAAGCTTCATGAGTAAGCTTTTATGAAATGTTCGGGCGCCAGCATCGCTATCCGTAAGTTCCTTGCTTCGCAGGTACTCGTCCGCGACGTCAATGATGTTGTTGAGTGGGCTGCGGAGCTGAGGCTGTCAAAGCTGTCAAGAATCTTGGACGCGGGCATGCCCGAAAATCATTCGTCAGCAGCCAAGTCCAGGGCTTCTCTCAGCCTTCTCTTTTCTCCATCCTCACAGCTTTCAATCCGAATAGCAACGGCACGGCACGATCACAACCAGTATTTTCGCGAATCCAGTTACACGTGGGGGATTCTCTCATTTTATCGGCCTCCCCCGCAGCTGAGTCTTCCATTTGAACGCCCTGCGGGACACCAGCCATGCTTGATTCCAGCCACCAACTTGGCATCCAATTCCACAGCGAATCAGCCCCAAGCAGAATGCCACGGTCTCAACCACACTCGTCACAGCTCCCCTCGATTTCTTCCACAGCTTCGACAGAAAAAGTGCCTCATCCCTCCCCCTCGGCCCTTGGCGAACAGGTTAAAGCTCCCCGGTACAGAGATGCAGCAATCATGATGGCTGCAACGGGCAGGTACACAGTGAAAGTTCATCGTGGCTGCTGTAGCCAAGACGCTGCCAAGGGACTTTCTGCAGACACGTGCGATGGTTCTCCTCGTTGATTCATCGTCGTCCAATCTACGAGCTGTCACCAAGAAGATGTGCATCCCAAGAGCAGAAACCATCTTCACCAAAACTTGGTTCAATCCGGACTTATTCGATAGGTAGCTACCCTTGCTGATGGCGTACCTGACGATCGGGACCGATGATGGCGGGTTCATATAAAACGGAGTGACCTTGATGTCTGCAGCAAGCTACAGCTCCCAGCTTCCAATTGAGTTCAGTCAGCTGTGACACTGTCTTTGCGCCCACCCACAGCCATGGTTTCGGTATCCAGAATCGCTTTGGCGGTCTCGTCGATCGTTTCATTGACAGCTGCACAAACATTCCAGCGTCTCGGAGGATGTCCCAGTGAGTACCAGCTTTCTCCAAGCTTCCCCGCAGTGCTAACCCCGCCATGAAGCTCTGGGCTGTGTCCTTCCTCCTGATCAGACCGATTTTCTCGCTGGACAATATTTTGACATTCGATTGGAGGTTTGTGAAGCCAATTGGCTTTCGATTGAGCCATCTTCTGACATGGCAATAGGTCCATGCTCCAGTCAATGGGTCCGAGGCAAATGGTGGCATCCCAGATCCAAACTTCAGCTTCACAATCGCCAAAGCTGGTGGGGCAGCTCAGCCAGCAACAAGCTTCTTCAAGCTTGCCGAACCAACTCTCGAACGCTGGAACTTCACCTGGTATGAGGATCTTTTCGCACAAGATGCCAAGACTCCATCGGTCGTTCGCGTCACTTCCAAGGCATACAGAAGAGTTGCGCTGTACGAGCCAGGAGAGTACACTGCAACTCTCAGCTACTACAACGGCACCAAGACTGTTGCCAATTGGGTCGTACGCCCACTTCAAGAGCAGAAGCGTGCTAAGAATGTGATTCTGTTCATCGGTATGTTTAATTTCCAGACCATATGAACAGCAGTCTAAGATTTTGCAGGCGACGGTATGACTACCAATATGATCACTGCAGCACGCTTGATCGCACACAAGAGCATCAATGGAAAGTACCAGAGTACAATGCAAATGGACAAGTTCCCAGTGCTTGGACATCAGATGGTAAGCATGGCAATCGGCTTGAGGAATCTCGCTAACAGAACAAGACACATTCCCTCGACAGCTACATCACAGATTCTGCCAACTCCGCATCCGCACTTTACTCTGGACACAAGTCAACGGTCAACGCAATGGGAGTGTATGCTGATTCCAGTGCGGATGCTTTCGATGACCCCAAGGTTGAGACAATTGTTGAGTTACTCACTCGTATCTGGGGAAGTGCCATCGGTGTTGTTAGCACAGCTTTGATTGCCGATGCTACACCAATCGCATTGACTGGACATTCGAGGTCTCGCTACGCATACGGAGCTTTGATTGATCAAGCTCTTCGTGGAGTGACAAACTACACGTGGACTCCCTTTTCTGGACCGGATGTCTTCTTTGGTGGAGGTGCCGAGCAATTCAACGCTGGATCTGGATCATATCAGCGCAAGGACTACTTCCAGGAGTTTGAAAATGCAGGCTACTCTGTTTCTAAGAACAAAACTTCCCTCGAGGCGCTCACTGGCGACAGCAAGGCTCTTGGAATCTTCTGCACATCCAATTTTCCTGTTTGGCTAGACCGAAATGTCTACAAGGACAATCTAAACAAGACGACCAATGACCCCTCTGGCAATAAGCAACCCGCTCTTGATCTTCCTGGGCTCAAAGATATGACCCTCAAGGCTATCGACATTCTTCACGAACGTGGTGGAGACAAGGGTTTCTTCATGATGTCCGAAGCTGCCTCCATCGACAAGCAGATGCACGCCTTGGATTATGATCGTGCATTGGGCGATCTTTTGGAGTTAGATGATACAGTCAAGGCTACCATTGAGAAGCTCACTGCTCTTGGCGAGCTCAACAATACCCTGATCATCGTCACTGCTGATCACGGTCATGGCTTCGACGTATTCGGGTCAGCCGACACTACATATCTGAGCTCCAAGAGCGACGATCGCGAGAAGCGAAATGCCATTGGGGTCTACCAGAACTCAGGATTAAGCCAATACACAGTCACTAATGCCAGTATTTCATACAACACTGGAGTCAACTTCCCTGTCAACTGGGACCCAAGGTATACTCTTGCTCAAGGTGTCGGAGCTCACCCAGACATGAGAGAGAACTACAAGGTTCACAAGTCTGGATCTCGTGTCCCTGCGACAAACGTCACCGGATTCCCGTCGGATGATTACTATGTCAACCCGAAAGATAATCCGGATGGATTTGTTGTGAATGGAAGCCTTCCAACGTATGTTTGCACACCCCCTTCTATGGACCATTTGCTGACATCCATATAGAAATGAAGCTCAAGGTGTCCATTCCCTCACTGACGTCCCAGTCTTCGCCATGGGCCCCTGTCAAGAATTGTTCGGTGGTGTCTACGGAAACATCGACATCTTCTTCAACATGGCAGAATGTCTTGGTCTCGCTCGTGGCAGTGATGCCTCACCCAGCAACACCACTGTGACCAGTCCTTCCGCATCTGCTAGTTCCGTCTTTACCGGTGCTGCTCCAGTCAACACTGTCCAGAGAGGGCTGTGGATTGGCATGATTGCGTTCCAGATGGCGATTGGTTGGTTTGTGCTCGGATTGTAACGAGCGATAGTTTGTGAGCACTTAGAACATGTTATCATACATAATGGATAATGAGAGATGATTTACCCCCAGCTTCTTTCACATCTGATACACGTTGGCTGCTCAAGCAAAAGGCAACTCCTTCGGCATTCCATAATCGTCGCAACTCGCGAACCTCCACGCCCCTTTCAACTGTGGAACATACCACCACCTGAAGATTTGCCCTACGAACCACGGGAAAGGAGGAAACCTCGGACCGTGTATCCCACCTTCATACGTGACATCCGCATTGACAATCAGGAACGGGACTTCTCGTGCCTGTATCATCGTTAGATTTAACCATATATTCCGCAATGTCATGATGAAACAAACCGACAACGAAATAAGGCAAAAGAACGAAGCATTAGAAAACATGGATAGACCCACCCTATCAGCGACCCTCTTCGACTCCCGCGCCATAGTCTTTCCCAACACCTCCCAATCAACCCCCTCGTCCCTTTCCAATCCCAGCAAAACCTCCACTTCACTCCTCAAATGCTCCTCTAGTTCCCTTGCAAACCGTTCAATAAGTCTCCTCAACTCTCCTCCATCATACTCCCTCTCCCCCTTCTGCGCCTCTCCGATCCACTCATCAAATCTCCCCAGCCCCTCTAAAAATCGTTCATGCTCCTCATGATTCTTTTCCGCAACTCCTTTATTTTCAGACCTCACCATCGACTCCAGCAGTGGGAAGTAGACACTCTCTTCTGTCCGATGGTGTGAGCGCAGGGTTAGAGACCAGCAGGTGCAGTAGGTCAGGAAGTCGGAGATGTCTTGAGGAGATGAGAGGTTGAGACATTGGTTGTAGATGCTGTTTAAGCCACGGATGAGGATGTTGTGGATCAAGGCCATTTCGGTGGCGTTTTTGAGGTCGCCGGTGAGGGGTTCGTCCTTGCGTTTACGTTAATTGGGCTTACTTGCTTTAAGAAACTCCTTGAGCTTGTAATCTCAAGGTGGGCAAGGTACTTACATTTAGAGTAGCTCTCGGTGTAGAAAGTAGTTTGAAAGGCTCATCTGCCCACTTCTTCTTTCCATCTGGAATTGCAGTTGTATCTGATGACATTGTCAAACTTGCTAGTTGACAGTCTTGGAGTACAACGAACAAATCCGACAGAAAGACAGAAAGAAAGATTGCGGATACTAGACTTATACCATACGTTAGCGGTATACTCCGTAGATAGAAGATGACGGCAAAAATGGTAGCAGTCAGGAGATTTCTGACGTGATGTTGACATTCGAGTGGCACAGGCGAGCTCAGGGGCATCACGTGGTGGCGGGGTAATTCTTGCCAAGGATCTCGAGGTTGGGTTTGGGGCTGTCTGGTTAGAGCCTCTTCAATCAACAACATCGACGCAAACCTTCAACCCAACAGCGGCAGTCGCAGAAATTCTGAAGCTGTCTGCAGAGTATCAACATACCTCAATGTGATCCCGAAGCGGATGATGATGCGTTCTGCCAGCTCCAAAAAGCCCGACCAACTTCGATGTTACGATGACCGACTCCCTTCGTGGGAAAGTTTGACTTCAGTTGATCCCACGCGTCCTGCATCCGCGATTAGCATCAGAAGAATCCGCACTTGAATGTACATCCGAGGCATATCTGCGAAGGTGGGCGGTTTTGCTGGGCTCGAGGAACAAGTGCTGCTCCCATTCCGTTGTCAGACTGCTCGGAACTCGTGGTGGGATACTTGCTCTCGAGGAAGAACCGCCAACGAAGCAAAAACGACTGTGCTGATCTCTCCTGATATGTTCGAAGATACAAGTGGACGTACCAGCTCATTCATGTAAGAGGTTCTCCAATGCTACAACGAAATGGACAAGTGTGAAGTCGCATCATCCCCAGCCGCAAACACCTCATTGTGGGATATTTTGTTACTGGCTCTAAAACGAGTCACTGCGAGAGACTTTTTGCTATCAGCAGCCAGTGGAATACCTACGGTAGGAAAGATCGGGATGGAATGCTCTGCCCAGAGAGCCCACTGTCATCACTGTCTTGCTGCCTACCAAGTCTTTGGGAACCAGAGACTTTCTGCCAGGCTGGTGTTTGGTAGTGTCTCCTTTGCCCGTGCTACTAAAGTCTGGTATCTGTACTCCTGGACTTCGAAGAGTGCAAGGCAGACCAGCTCACTGCGAGCCGGGATGCCTTGTTATAGTAAGCATATTTGCCAAACCAGAAGGTTGTGTGAGTTCAGGTACCAATCAGTACACTCGTGACTTCCGCACGATGTTCTTTGGTTTTGTTATTTTGAAGTTCCGAATCCTCCCGTGTATCATCCTGTCGCCTTCTTATTGTACAAGGAAATTTGTTGAGATCGAAGAATATCTTCACGGGGAGTCCTTGTGTTGTCACTCATCTGGTTATATCGCGAAACCGGATAAAAGTTGGCCCCAGTCCTTTCCCCAACGCATGCTTGACTCTCATGCATGGGATTTCTCATCAAAGATCTGCTTAAAGTCACGAAGATCGATGCATGGAAGTTTCCCAACACTGTCACTAGCGATTGGCTAAGATGTCCGTTTCTGTTGTCATTCTTCATTCATCCAAGCTGGCATAAAATGCTTGATTTAACCACACCGTGCCTGGAGTGAACCATCCCGAATCTTCAATCCCGAGGCAAGCGTTGTCACAAATCTACCGTCTTAAGAAGATGAGATTACCCATTTTCCCATGACCAGAGTTGACGTGCCTCCCCGTGGATATGTCGCACAGGAGTATATCAGGACTCATCCCAGGAGACCTTGGCTCGACGCCGTTCAACACAGTCAGTAGTGAGTCATGTTGCTACTATCGATTCTCAGTCTGATTTCGTTGGCCTCGGCCGTTTCGCCTCTGGCAGTAGGTATTCTATTTGTCGCTTTCTTATCTCTGCTGACTCTGTCAAAAGGGAGTCAACATCGCAGGTTCCGATTTCGGGGTGGACATAATGGTACTCTCAGCTTGGCAACTTCCACACATGCAGCTCTGGCGATCAATCAAGGGCAAGGCCATCTTGGCAAATGCGAATCCTCCTTTTGCTCAACTTGGGTTTAGTGATGGTGCAGCTCAGATGCAGCACTTTCCTAAGGACGATGAACTTAACATCTTTCGCATGCGTAAGCTATAAGCTATATGTAATGTTTTCCCAACAATTGCTGATGGGAGAGCGAACTCAGCGGTCAGCTGGGAGTTTCTAATCAACAGCAATACTCTTACCCTAAAGGCAACAATACAGCGAGCAGTGCGAGTGGGACCTTGGACGTAGCCAATGCGAACAAATACGACTTGCTTGTCAAGGTTTGTCTTGCGACCGGGGCTCACTGCGCCATCGATATTCACAATTATGCTCATTTTGAGGGCAAGATCATTGGGCAAGGCGGACCTTCGAATGCAGACTTTGCAAATCTCTGGTCTCAGATCGCAACCAAGGTCGGTGTCATTGTTGTCTGCAGCGACATCGCTGATTTCTCCAGTGTGCGAATGAATCCAAGGCCGTCTTCGGCCTTATGAACGAACCTCACGATATTCCGGACATGAAGCTTTGGGCGGAAAGTTTTCAAGCGGCAGTGACGGCAATCAGAGCAGCCGGCGCCACAACACAGATGATCCTCCTTCCAGGGAATGACTTCACTGGTGCACAAACCTTTGTCAGTAATGGATCGGCTGGGAATCTGAGCACAGTACATAATCCAGATGGCTCAAACACAAGCTTGATCTTTGATGTGCACAAGTACCTCGACGTTGACGGAAGCGGACAACACTTGGAATGTGTGTCGAATCACATTGAGGATACTTTCATGCCGCTGGCAAATTTCTTGACTGCGAATAAAAGAACGGCTATCCTGAGCGAGACTGGCGGTGGCAACTCTCCATCGGTACGTAGTGCGATCCATTTCAATATCTTCACTAAGAGATCAGTGTCTGACTAATGTTTGCAATATGCTGATGTTCATCAATGCAAACCCAGATGCGTACTTGGATTATGTCGGCTGGTCAGCTGGGGGATTTGATACCAAGTACAACTTGACGGAAACTCCTTTCGGCAGCGCGGGAAACTTCACAGATCAGCCGATTGTGAAGCAGTGTATTGTGGGAATGCGAACTGGTGGTGGAATTGCAAGTAAGAAAAGGAAGCATTCGGACGCGAAGGGCACATAGCGTGTAGATTGTACAAGGGGTTCCGTGTTTGAGGACCATGTCGCCAAGCAGCCATACGCGAGAATGAGGCTGCCAGCGAGAATGAAACTCTGAAGTCAAGGCCCAAAGCTTGCCTTCCGGCTGAAGCGGATAGTTCGATGTCTCGTTATTACTGAATGTATTGAGCTACACTACCCCTTTTCATGTTCTATACGTATCCGATATTCGGGCAACATCTTCTATGCCTTACAAGTCTACCCCCTTTGTCATTTAAAATCGGGTACTTGGGTCTGTGCCAGTGGTCCAGTACCCATTTCGAAGACTGCTTCGAGACAAGCGTCGATGTCAAGATCTTACCCACAAATACACGGACCAGCATTATCAACCTCTCCTTTTAAATCCAAGGTCAACCGCGCAATACATTTTCCAGCTCATTTCTGAGAACTGAAAATGTGTTTTCAGGTCAGATATCTTCGAAGGCGTACAAGTCAATTCCGGGTCCAGAGGCTGTCGTCTCCGAAGAATCTGCCCCAGCAACTCTGAATTTCTGTTACTATTCCCGGAATTTAGCCTACCCCAGATTTTTGATTTTTCTTCTCGTGGAACATGCCCAATTGGGAATCTCATCTCCGTCCAAGCATTTCTTACCCCACAAAGTTCAGACTATCGTCTCAACAAACTTACTCACTCCACTGAAATTCATTTGTGATGGGTCACTTGATTCTCCTGGCTAGTTGAGCCATCCACCCTTACCGAGCCAAATGATATATATTCCCAGTGAGTCCTTTCCTTCACGATAACTCACTTCTCCCCAGCCTGCTTCGCATTGCCAAGTCTGTCGTTACAAGTTCTCGTCGTTTGCCATGTTTTCTTTTGTCCTCATTGCCTCCGCGCTTTTCTGTGGTGCCATTGCAAACTCAGCATACGCACCCACGCCAGCGACATGTCCAGCGTCTCTTGTTCGAGTGGCGAATGGCCTTTCCAGTGACGAGAGTGCATGGCGAACTGCGCGGAAGTATCTAGCAGACGATGCTCTTCGGACATGGCTCGAGGCAACTGACCCGGAATTCGACACAAGTGGCGACCTCCCAACCTTGGGTCTATCCATTAGTGGAGGAGCCTACCGTGCTTTACTCACTGGAGCTGGTGTCATTCAGGCCATGGATTCCAGAGACAGTTCAGTCAGTACTAGCGGTCTCTACCAAGCGATCACTTACACATCTGCCCTCTCTGGTGGCTCTTGGCTTCTTTCGTCAATGGCCGATCACGATTTCCCCACCATCAGCAGTCTCTTGTCGAGTCAGTGGAGCTCAGCTTTCAACAATGGACTTCTCGCTCCAAATGGAATACTTGCCGTTTTCGCTTATGCACAAATCTTGAGCGACATCAAGGACAAGGAATCTGCTGGCTTTACATCCACCTTGACTGACCTCTGGGCTCGTCTGCTGAGCTATCAACTCTTGTCTGGCTCGAAAGGAGGAGTTGCAAGCACTCTTTCTGGCATCCAGAGCAAGTCCAACTTCATCTCCCACAACACGCCTTACCCGATCATTGCAGCACTCAACACAAACATCAGGACCGAGGCATGCGTCCCAGACACAAATGCCTCTGTCTGGGAGATGACACCGTTTGAGACCGGATCTTGGGGGGCTGATGTCAACGCGTTCACGCCAAGCAAATATCTGGGTTCTTCGCCAAATGGAACCTGTTTCACCGGATTCGACAATCTTGGCTTTGTTCTCGGAACATCCTCACACATTTTCAATGACCTTGCTGCAATCTACTCCTCTCTTTCACCAGCGCTGGATACTTTCTGCACAGCAAGTCTAGGCTTGGCCGACACGAGTGATCTCGGTGAAGCCATCACCGCTTTGGAAACACTCTTTCCAAGTTTGACCGAGGATCTGGCAGAGGCGATTGATGCATTCTATGCCTTGTATCCAAATCCGTTCTATGGTCTGTCGTCGGCATCAGGAGTTTCCGATCAGGATACTCTGCATATGGTTGACGGAGGAGAGTCTGGTCAGACAAGTCCCATTCTACCTCATCTCATCCCTGCTCGAAATGTCAGTCTGCTGATCGTCAATGATAACAACGGAGATGACGCTTCTCTCCCAGCATATCCTAATGGAACCGCTATCTACAACTCGTACCTGGCTGCTGTTTCTGCGGGATTGACTCGCATGCCAGTCGTCCCATCACCGGAATCTTACCTAGCCAACTACACTTCGGGAGAGCCAATTTTCTTTGGGTGCAATGATCCGTCTGTTGCGACTTTGGTCTGGGTTCCCAACAGAGCAGATACCTATGAGAGCGGTATCGCAACATTTACAATGCAGACGTCAAAGACGGTCACAGCGGCGCTGATTGCGAACGGAAATTCAGTGATGAGTCGGGATAATAGCAAGGAGTGGGCACAATGTCTCGGGTGTGCTATATTGGATGCTGGGAGCCTTGATGTACCGGATAGCTGTATGGTTTGCTTCGAGGAGTATTGCTACCGAACATGATGTATAGCCTTTTTTTTTTTTTCAAACAATGGATGACACTAACGGCCGAACCAACCCGATCATTCTTTCACTTTCTCTTAGTCCTTTACCAACCACTTATGTGTTTTTAAGTGCGAGCTCCTCGGTTCCAGAGGGTTACTGGGGTTCATTAGATATCTCCAGCCCCTGATATGCCACATTCACAATCGGGTCCTGATGCAAGGTTTGTCGGCCTGACCTACATTGTAAGTCTAGCAGGGTTAGACCCATATAATGAGTGAGGATACAATCGGTATACCGGAGTCGGCAGTTACAAATGGTATGGTCAATGTCAGCAAGGGTAGTTCAGTTACACCGACCAGGCTTCCACGGCTTACATCTAAGCTAATCAATTTCCCTAGCTGAACACTACGCATGCCCGACTTGGTTGCTTTCTAGCTACCCGTAAAGGCGAGAGACATAATCTATTTGTGTCTCCTACACAAAGCCTGGCACCTTCTGAGCCGAACACATTCTGGATTGCGAATTTCAATGATTGATCCGAATCCGACGGCAACCAGAACGGATTGTCAGTTACTCTTTTCTCACGCTAGACATCGAATTAAGGCAGACAGAAATATGGTAGCAAAGTTGTAGCTACGTTCAAATCCTGGACCAATGGCGACTCAGACGGGAATTGTTCATCTTGGACAGCGGACGGCTCTGATCTCTGTTGAAGCCTCGAAAACTAGTGATTCATTACTCACGGTTTGAGATGGCCAGCTTTCCACAAGGATAACTCAAGGTCGACCGAACTCAGTTAGGATATAGTGACTGTCATGACGACAGCCGATGTTTGTGCAACAGCGTTCTTTTCGTACAGGGGCGTGCCACTGATACATGATGATCAACTAGTGATTCTGGGTTACTACCATCCGAAAGAGTCTGAAGGTCAGGTTGTTTGCCGGTATTGCGAATCGAAAGCTGCCATTAAAAGTAAATGAGGCTATATCATCTCCAAAGCAAGGTTGAAAATGTGGGGATGTTGGTGTGAAGAGCGGAGACAACAGCTCCATCTTCGTGTTGGTAACGGAGGCTTGTCTGCGCCAGCCGATTGGGTAAGAAGGAAGTAAATTAAGCTCACATGATTACCTTTTTAATGCTTCTGGATCCTCTTATCTTTGCCGATACTATTGAATTGCTATTCGTGCCCAAGTCTATCCTTGAAGATATATTTGAAACCAATGTCTATTCCAGCAATCTGAACGCCATTTACTTAAGAGCCAAACAGGAAACAAGCTTTGTTGTATCATCAACAAGCGTTATGCATTGGTGACCACGAGAGGAACCGGCGGTTTCATGTATAGTGGGCGGCGATGGATCAAGGCTATTTACACACATTCGCGAGCCCTTTGCCATTTCGTACCTGAGACAAGAATGTACGTCACATGAAATTAAACATTCATTCAGTGGATTAATCTAAATCACACTCGTCAGGATTGGGAATTCGTAGTGGTTTTTACAAAACTCCTCTTGAATTCGGGCAGTCTTCAATGTCGTGTTCGCTGATCGCTTGGACCTCTCATTCGCTCATTATCCAACGGTCAGCATGCGAGGCAGGCGCAACATATGTTCACGTCGTATTGGAAACTGTCAAAATGTCTTTATTTTTTCTTTCAGATCTTTCATACTTGTCTCCTCTAGACCCTATGACACTGACTCCGGTAATCTACTTGAGGAAGCATCGGCATCTAGTTCCGAACTTCCAGTAGGGCTATCCACATTTTCCTTAATATGTACTAGCTGATATTCCCACAAGCTTTAGAGTTACATTGCAATTCACTTCTAGATGAAAATCTTTCCTCTGCGGACCGCTTGATTAGGGTTAGGGTTAGGGTTAGGGTTAAGGGTTAGGGTTAGGGTTAGGGTTAGGGTTAGGGTTAGGGTTAGGG
>Ga0207886_10092_pt1 | contig 156766 bp, 146 predicted proteins | sample LinPmetageLP35_FD_184048 | JGI IMG/M metagenome (GOLD analysis project Ga0207886, IMG submission 184048) | Marine viral communities from the Pacific Ocean - LP-35 (SPAdes) | ecosystem: Environmental > Aquatic > Marine > Oceanic | place: Pacific Ocean | collected 2009-08-31 | reverse complement strand
TAGTAGCAAAATCAGGTGGGAAACCTATTAGAGGCCATGGATGGTGATGTTGTTATGTAATATAGTCATTTAGTCAAAAAATCGTGCTTTTGGAACCTCATTATATTTTGGTGGGGCTGACTAATCCGCACAGAATTCGTGCACCCACTGTTGCAACCCTTCCAGAAGCACCCCTTACTTCGGTTGGAGCTCGGGTAACAGGATAGACGGTTCGCTTACCCATGTTTTCCCCTGAATTTAAGTTGAGTGGCAATCCATGTTTGGATGTACGAATGCAGGCAAATATTGGGAGGGGCTGACGACGTGGGGGAGATACCAATGTTTGAGAGGTACAAATACATGCTGTGGAACCTGAAATCTTTTGATTTGGGGGCCGACTTTTCACTCTTTCAAAGTCTTCCCGTACTGTCCCATCATGCTTTTCTTACTTACTCCTTTGTTGTTGGCCATCACGGCAAATGCAGCTGTGATCAGACGTGACAATACGACGCTGTTAGCAGCATCTCTTCCACAATTTGCAAACATCACAGCTCGAATAGAAGCCATCAGCATCAAACGTGAAGGATGGCTTTACGGTCCGTCAATTCTAGGGAATGCGTCATTCTTCCCTACCGGCGCCCTGGGCACAGCGAGGATGCAAGCAGATATGGCACTTTTCTCAGCTGAATCTGCATATATCGGCCCAAAAGCACAAGCAGATTTAGCAGCTGTGCAAGCAGCAGTCATTGCCGTGAGTCGTCCCATATCTCGGTCAGCACCATCTAACAACTGCAGAACGGTGGCCTCAACAGTCTAGACGACTACGCACACGTCCTTTACGATGGCCAATGGCTAAATTCTGTGCCAGGAGGAATTGGAAAAGGCATCTTGCAGAACTACACCCAAGATCTTCTCTTCTCCATGGAACGCCTCTCTCTGAACTGCTACCCTCTCCGACGTCTCCAACCCAACGACCCGCTTCCGTTCACCCTCGATCTCAACACCTCCACAGCAATCAGCACCCTTTCAGTCCCCGAACTGCTTACCTCCGGAAGACTCTTCGTTGCTGACCACAGCTACCAACTCAGCTACACCAAGGGAGCCGGTAAATACGGCGCGGCGACCACAGCGCTATTCTTCATCCATCCAGTATCCGGCGACTTCCTCCCGCTGGCAATCAAGACGAATGTTGGATCTGATTTGATTTACACCCCACTGGACGAACCGAATGACTGGTTACTAGCCAAGATCCTGTTTAATGAGAACGACTTGTTTCATGGACAGATGTACCATCTGGTTGCTTCACATGATGTAGCAGAGATTGTGCATCAAGCTGCGGTGAGGACGTTGAGTGATGAGCATCCGGTCATGATACTGTTGGAAAGACGTACGTTTCCCTCGAGATCACCTTCGAAAATCCTGCTGACCGAGCTCTTTCAGTGATGTATCAAGCCTACGCTGTACGACCGTACGTTGCTACTCCTCCTTCCCCATCTCAAAGCTTGATTGACTGACAGAGAACAGAGTAGGCAACGCAGTCCTCTTCAACGACGGCGGCTACCTCGACCGAGCCTTCTATGTAAATCACGTCGGAGCTGGTCAATTCGTCGCTGATTTCTACCCTACCGTCGGCGCATTCCAAGCCAACTACCTCTCTACGGATCTCAAGACTAGAGGACTGATCAATTCGACTTTTGGACCGGAGTTGAAGCATTTCCCATTTTATGAAGATGCGAAGGGTGTTAGGGATGTGATTTTTGAATTGTGCGTCCATTCTCCCATTTTGCCCTATCATTCTCTGAGAGCTCGATCGGACAGGTTGTGCCATTGTACGAGGTGGAAAGAACAAGTAAAGGAATACTCAGCTGACGAGAATACCCAGCATCTCAACCTTCGTAAACACCTACTACCCCAGCGAAACCCTCATGACCACCGATCCCGAACTCGCCGCCTGGTTCATCGAAGCCAGCACTCTCGCCTCCGCAATCGATTTCCCCTGCGCGCCTAAGGACGGCAAGCCTACGCTCTGCGATCGGAAGACTTTGATTGAGGTATTGACGCATATGGCCTACCTCTGCGGAGTGCAGCACCACGCCCTCAACACTGGCGATCCAGTCTACAGCTCCGGAACCCTCCCCTTCCACCCCACAGCTCTCTACTCCCCTCTCCCCACATCGAAAAACGTCTCCTCTTCCACCCTCCTCTCACTCCTCCCTCCCGTCTCAGAATCTCTCTTCCAGATCTACCTCCTCGCCGTATTCAATCGTCCGCACTACGAAGCGCAGAATAAAACGCTTGTGCATCAATTCTCTGATGAGGGGTTTCTAGAGAACTTCGGGAGTGGTGGGAGAGGAGAGAAGGTTGTGCAGGCTGCGGCGTTGTTTAAGGGGAATATGGAGGGGATTAGTGCGGGGGTGAGGGAGAGGGGGTTTGATGAAGAGGGATTGAGTCAGGGGATGCCCTTTGTGTATAGGAGTTTGGATCCGGGGACTATTCCGTTTTATTTGGCTGTCTGATGTGGGAAGTTAGAGCCAGAGTCGGGAGTCGGGGTTTGGGAGGTGATCTCATTCTCTGCAAATGATTGCTGATTAGGGAGGATTATGGCAGGATTGTGCGGTATTCCAAGGGTGAATAGAGGCTCACGGTAGCCTGGGCGTGGCAGGTTTGGATTGGATTGGATTCGGTTCTTGTTTATACTTGTTGATAGCTGGATTTTGGCGACGAGGACTGGGGTTTAGGGAGCTTGCGATTGGAGATTTACACGGGCGTTTCTTTGGCGGGTATTTCTTAGGGACAAAGGCTTGGATTCAAGATAGGGAAAAGGTCACAGGAGTTTCCTTCTTACACATATTTATTCATGAAAGTCAGTATTTATTGTTTCTTCCTCAGCGCATCTCGATTTATCCAGTGACTCAGGACAGTTTGCCTCCCCTCTGTCTGTTTGAGAAATCCGAGGAGATATACCCTTCAACCTTCTCATATTGCAACTCCTGCCTATCTTTTCGGATGCTTCCATCTTTCGCAGACCTTCCCTCTCATCAAATGAAGTACTATCGAGGTTCTGCTTTCTTCGCCTGGGCAAATCGAAGCATGAAGTCGAACCACCATCTCACATACTTTCTCCCCTGTATCCCCTACTCTCTTTCCTTGTCCTTCGCTCACGCCTTTCCATCGTTGTTGGAGCTTCCATAAACTTGCATCTAGCCAGTATGGTCCTCATTTGAAGTCGCTTGACCATCGCCTTTTCATTCTCCCCATTCCAAGGGTTCCGGATTCTCGCATTCTCTTATACCCTTCCCTCCTCACCCATCACCCGAGTCCAAATCCTCCCCGCCACCTCCGCACTCAATTCCGACGTGTCAATCCTGAAGAACCTCACCCTCCCCTCTTCGATCCCCAACTCCTTGCCAACTCCTTGCCCACAACATCTGGATCCAGTAAGTCGAACTTCTCTCTAATACTGCGCAGGACATTGGGATCAACCAGCTTGCCCTTCTTTTCGGCCTTACTCTCAACCTTTCCAATCCAAAGTCCGCCTCCCCATCCCCGTACCCGTCTCTCATCTTCACCTTCCAAAACAACTCCACTCTCAAACCCAGCAATGTCCCCGTGCCTCTCCCTCTCACCTCCTCCCTTACCCTCCTTTTTCCTCTCTCTCTTGAAATCCTCCACACCCCTCACCCTCTCCAAACTCGTCAAGCGTTTGGTGTTGGTACTCTCATCGCATTCGGCAGTGACGAGGAACAGCACTTCATAAATCCGTCTGGCAAGATCGATATACTGCGAGAATTGCACGCAATCACCTGGCCACTCCTCCTCTCCCTCTCCTTTCTCCCTTCCCTCCTTGCCCTCTTCTTCTCCCTTCCCCTGCTCCTCCTCTCCTCTCTATCTATGTCTCTCCTCATCGTCTTGACAACCAGGAAGATCCACCAATCCAGGCTCAAACCCATGCACGAAACAAGCCGTGAAGATCAGCACCTCTTCTTCTCCTCCTTCCCCTCCTCCTTCCCGCCCTCTTTCTTTTCGTGTGAAGGTTTCATCAACAATTCGCTCGAATACCCCTTGCCGAAACTCATGTCGAGCTCGGTAGTGAGCGGCGTTTCAAATTGGGTGGGCTAGTGTGATGAGGTCGATTAGGGTGTGGTTGGCTAGTAGACGGACTCGAACTTGATCTTGAAGTCGTGGGGTAGGTGAATGGGATAAAGGACTGGTAGGTGAAGTCTCGGTAGAGGAAAGGATGGATGAAGGTGAGCTCTTTGAGGAAGAAGAAGTGAGGAGAGAAGCGAGTTCCTTTGCGATTGTGTATTTTCCCGTGCCGGGGTAGCCGTTGAGTAGGATTACACGATTCTGCAGCGGGTGTTGTCTCTATACCATTTTAAATATGTATAGGTATCTTAAAAATAAGTTCGAGGTACCCAAAGATATCTGATTCCATATGTATCCCAGTCTAGGTTCTGTATACTGCAGTACGGTAATGGTGTCGAGTCTTGGAAACACGAGGAGACAGACTCATAAGGTGACCTCGAATTGCAAACCTGAAGAATGAAAATTTGAAGATCGATGACGGATTCATGAAAAATGTGAGATTGAACGACGACTGTTGAATTAAAATGGCGTGAGTCAATGATCTGACCTTTACCATGATATCTTACGCCTGGGTGGTTCCCGTTTTGTTGTTTGGGACCGACCGAACGAACGAACGTTGAGTGGTGATTTAGCGAAGCGAGATCCCCTTGTCCCTTACTCTTTCAAGCCCTTCCTTCCCGTGTGCTGGCAATTCAGAATTACTTTATTTAAGATCTACGAAGGTGAGCTGTAAAAAGACAAAAGGCGAGTGGGAAAGGGACAGACATTCTCGCAGGTGAAGGGAAAATCCCAAAGGAAACGAAGATGTGAAGTGGCAAATTCAAGCAACAGCAGAAGAAGGATGGATTACTCTATGTAGGGAATATTAGAAGACGGATAAACAGTGCGTTATTCAATGCAGTTCCATTCAAGTCATATTACTATACATCTCCTCTCCCAGTACCAACTCTGTCTAATGCACCCCATTAATCGACCCTTTCAACCCCCCAGTACTCACAACCTTCGAAGCATGAGTGCCCTTCACCGGTGCCCCATTCGCCTCACCTCTACTCAACTGGACACCCTTCGCGCCCATCCCATTCGCAACTCTATTCTCCTCCTTCCTCGCCATCCCATTATGCGTGCCATTAAACTTCAAATCCGCAATGCCCGGATATCCCTTGATACCAGTAGCTTTTTCTAAACGGCTGGCCAAGTCCTCGCTAACCTCCCTGAAAATACCAATCTGCCTCTTGATAATCTCATCCTCCTTACAATTCGCCATATGTCCCGAAATATTCGAGATGAAGCGCTCCTTCGCCTTCGCATCAAACACCTTTTCCCACAGTGCCCTCGGAGCCTTGAAATCCTCCTCGCGGATCTCACTCAAGAAAGTTACGGCGTTACTAGCGAAATGCGCGTGCGTCTTATCGAGATTGACTTGGCGCTCTTTGAAGCTAATCGGTGCGATGCTAGAGATGTAATTTGGTCTCGAACCCTGGTTGAGGAATGCCATCGCGCCATCGCGCTGGAAATTGCCCATGCGGTAATTCACGCGTGGTGCGTTGACGGGTAATTGTTGGTAGTTGACGCCGACGCGGTGACGGTGTGTGTCGGGGTATGAGTATAATCTGCTTTGGAGGACTGGGTCGGCGGAGGGCTCGATACCGGGGACCATGTGTGCGGGGTTAAAGCAGATCTGTTCGATTTCGGCGAAGTAGTTTGTGGCGTTTTCGTTGAGTTCGAATTCTCCTACCTTGCGGCGGGGGAACTTGGAGTGGGGCCAGACGTGTGTCAGATCGAAAACGTTGATCTTGTCGGTTTCCCAGAGCTCTTCGGCTTGCTTGGGGGTCATGGTTTGGACTTCGAGAGACCATTTGGGGAAGTCGCCCTTCTCGATGGACTCGTAGAGATCCTTTTGGGAGTAGTCGGGGGAGTAGTTGGCGGAATCTTCTTGGGTGATGAATTTTACGCCTTGTTGGGATTGCATGTGGAATTGGCAGTAGACCCATTCGCCTTTCTTGTTGATGAGCTTGACGGTATGGCCGAGGTAGCCGTGCATGTGTCTATATCCGTCGGGGATACCACGATCGCCCATGAGGATCATGACTTGGTGGACAGACTCTGGGTTCTGGGAGAGGTAGTCCCAGAACATGGTCGAGTCATCGGCGTGTGTAAGATGGGTTGATGGATCGCGCTTTTGGGTGTGGATGAAGTGTGGGAACTTGGCTGGATCGCGGAGGAAGAACACGGGTGTGTTGTTTGCTACCAAATCCCAGTTTCCCTCATCGGTTCTGAACTTGACAGAGAAACCTCTTGGGTCGCGAGCACAGTCGTGAGATCCAGACTCGCCACCAACAGTTGAGAAGCGGACTGTGATGGGACATTCTTTGCCAGGTTGGAACATGTCTGCGAGGCAGAGATCCTCGAGAGTATCGGTTGTTCGGTAGACTCCATGAGCACCACTGCCCTTGGCATGGACGACTCGCTCCGGTATTCTCTCTCTGTCGAAGTGAGAGAGCAGATCAATCAAGTGAAAGTCTTGAAGGAGAAGAGGACCATTCTCGCCTGCTCGTTGAGCCTCGTATGGATGGGGAACAGGAGCGCCATTTGATGCCGTGTAGATAGTATCTTCAGCCTTGGCGGATCTGTCGTCTTGATAGTTGCGATATTGATCGCCGGAAGTATGAATTGAACCCATTTTGATTGTAAATATGATAAAGTGTTTGATGAAAACAGTAGCAATTGGAAGAATAGAGAGAGGTGAACGTTGATATACTCCTATCACACCCTTGCCCCAGAATGACTTAATGACTTCATGATGAGTATAGCTAGTCTCTCATTCGTCGATTCGACGGCGAACCACATTTCGAAGCTCAAGCTTCCAAGCTTGATGGCGGCAGTTTGGACGGGTGTTAGGAACGTTATGAATGTCAATTAGAAATCTTGCGACTAGAAAATGTGCTATCTCGATATTGATTGGGCCGTTGACGACGCCTTCCTTTGCTCAAACTCAAAATAGATCATATCGCCCTCTGATTCGTCATCCCCAAGTCGAGGCTCTTCCGAAGCATCTCCATACTCACTCTCAGCCAATAAAGCGCATGGAAATAAGCATGGGAAAATGAAAACTCGATCTCACTAGACGGGAATATCGATATCGTCATAGGGTTCGTCGATGGTGGCGGAAGGTGGGGTCTAGCTCGGAACTCAAGCTTCGATCGAGATTTGATGCACCATCGGGATTGCACCTTCGCTTAGAAATCGCTTTTTGCAGTCTCATCTGTGTTCTATTTTCTCTGCATGGTGCAGGTCGAGACTTTCCTCGATTGTTGCTGATAAAGAGAATTGATGGTTACCAGGTTCCAGATCTCGAATCGAAGACGTCAGTGAGCGTCGGCTGTAAGCGAGGTGGCGGGATCATGGTCCCCACGTGGTTGTCATACCAAGTACCTGGTAACCTGGTACCTTAGTACTTCAGGTGCTGGAGCTGGATTGAAAGCATAGATTATTCTGGCAGAAACTTGGATAACCTCGTGTTCGTAATCAATTCTTCCTTGGCTGCTTTCGATTTGGTCAGCGCACGTGAGCGACTTCGAATGCTGCTGCGACCTGAGCCGAGGAATGAACATGATCGGGCAGAACATTGGCAGAATATTATTCACATATCGCAGGAAGCCAGCGTTAGAGGTCAGAAGGTAGGCTGTTGACAATGTTCTTAGTAAGACCTCACTTTGAGTCCCATCACTCTAGATATCCATAATATCAAGCAAGAAATGGTAAAACGAGACATCAATATCCGCCTTCCGCTCCCGACAATCCCTCAAAATGGCACAGTATTCCTCGCGATCCTCGGCTGCACTTTCTCGGTCCAATTTCTTCCTAAGGAACAGGTTCAGCTGAAGTCTATGACGCTCCAAGAGACGTTCTGCAACGATCTGGAACGCGCATTCCATGAAGTCTTTGCTCTTCGGCCGAAAGTCCAATGCGTCCAGCTTGGTTAGACTGGTCTTTGCAATACCCCAGAGTGACGCTTGCCTTGCTGAGCGCCATACTTCCACCCATTCAGAGGCTGCCGCTGCGTTGGTCCCAGGCTGTTGTGCTTTTATATCTGCTTTCAACAGGGTTCTAGTGAGGAAAATTCGGCATTCTCGAGGCTGACGGGGTAAAAAATCAAAAAGACTTTCGCCAACTGTAGTTGTGATCGTGCTAGATGCTCCTGCTTCTATGAGAAGTGCAGTGACTTTCATCAGGGTTGCTTGTGGCCGAGAGCTGGTGAGCCAGACTTCCAGCGGAGTTTTGCCCGCTCTGTTGGGTTTGTTCACATCGACTTGACGAGCAATGAGCGTCGAGGTAACCTGGCAGTATTGAAAGCGTGAATCACTTCTCCAGTAAGAACTGCTCCTGTTGAGCACTGAGTGCAAGGGATAATCTCCATTGGATGCAGGAATATCAAGATCGGCCTTCTCGAGAAGATGCAGAACAAAACTTCGCGAGGCGGTCACTTTTCTAACGATACTGCTGCTTTCGAGACAGCAATGAAGAAATGGCTGGGAATGAAATGTGACGTTCGGATTGGCGCCGACAACCAGGAATTGTTCTAAGCACCGAAATCCAACCGACAACCATTCTGGAATATTCCACCTGAACCTGTCTTTCTGTAATATGTTGGTGTTCTCCAGAAAGACCTCAAGCAAAGCCTGACCATTTCTCATTGCGGTTGTTACATCGGGCTTGCAATTGAGGAACTCCAGAACCATCTCCATATAGGTCACCGATTCCGGTATATCCCTATCTATTATTCTGTGTAATGGTGAGTCGCCTGCTTTATTCCGGATGTTGATGTTCGCGCCGGCAAACAGGACCGATCTAATGGCGACTTGGTGCTCGGTATGTTCCCACCAGGAGTACTGGCGGATAAAATAATGTAGAGCCGAATCTCCTTCGTCATCCTGAAGAGATATTTTGGGATGGTATTTCAGCAAGAGCTGCAACATGTTCTTGGAAGCAACAGACAGATGAAGAGGAGTTCTCCCCCTGTGTCCAGAGGCATCTACATCGGCGCCGTATCTCAGTAGCGCATCTGTCATGCCAATGTTCCCTTTTCTGATAGCCACGTGGAGAGGTGAATCGTTGAAATTGTCTCGAATATCAACAGACGCCCCGGATGAAAGTTGTTCGAGAAGGTCCGTTGCCAATCCTTCGTTTATTGTCTTGAAAATATCAGGTTCTGATGACCATCCCACCTCTCTGTCTAGTGACATATAGGGTACATTGGAGCTGTCATGAAGTGAAGGCGTCGGTAGACTCGTGTCGTTCAGAGCGGGGAAGTTGAAGCCTTGCCACAACGTTGCGTTACTTTCAGGATGTGACGAGCTGGAGGACTTGAATTAGAAGTATTCCGCAACACTTGGGGAACTAGTCTTATACTGTACTCACCTAGGCATATTATTACTCTCAAGCAGGTCTGAGACATTATTGGAAGAGTGAGCCCCAGATGAGGCACTGTCAATATTGCCGGTTCTTGCCTTGGGTCGTGGACGATTTTGAGCTCGATGGCTAAGTGGAACTTTGTTCTTCTTCATTCCCCAGTGTTCAAGCTTCATTCGATAGCCTCGTATGCTAAAATTGTCAGATGATTAATCGCAGGAAAGAGGTTGAGACTTACGAAGCATCAAAACCATGTTTTCCTTTCAAGATCCGTCGAACATCGTCCAGGGACTTGCCATTGGTGATGTAGAGTTTTTCGATTTCGGTCTTGTATTGGTCCCAATCCTTTGTCATGATTGAGTTTTGAGTCTAGATTCTTCTTAACTTTTGTGTTGTGAGAGAAGGAACCTTGATCGAAGTAGGCGCAACTGAGAGGCGGAGAGAGCATCAATTGTCACGTGTTACTTCGATGTGATTCGATAGGTAGAAACCACGGCCAATGTCTCTGATGGCCACCTTTCCCAAGACTCCTCAAATTTAATACTGCTTGTAGGAGGTAATGCTGCCGGTGGCCGTTCTCTCTGTGCTGCCTCGAGGTATCGCCGTGGTGCGGTGGTGCGGCTCTGGGACATTGCTTGCTTGAAGCTCGTGGGGTATTTAGGATGATTTTGAGTGGTCGCACGACGTTGAAGCCCCAGGAACATCGACTCTGATGGGGGCCTAATACTTTGTCGACAATTCCCCCTGGTGGATGCTCAAAGCCCTGTCGGGTGGAAATGCAATAGACCAGAAACCCCCAGGCTCAAAGCCTTCAAGATCTTTTAAGTTGGGCGAGTGGAGATGGAGGTGTGACCTGGCACATGCAGCATCAACATGTCCTGCATCGACCAAATGGATGGTGATAAAGGTGAGGAGGATTCATGACTGATGTGGCGGTATCTGGAGCCTGTTATTGATCAAGAAGGGTTGTCGGGAGGTCGGACGCCGCGCAAATGATTGTGTCTCCCAGCGGTAGCAGCAGGGCTGGCTGCGCCGTCCTCATACAACTGTGTCTCGATAAGGCCAATTGTTACTGATTTCCCAGCAAGAGGCCTGTCAGTTCCAATGCAATGCCTGCCAGACTGTGGCTTATCATTCGTACGGTGTCAGTCGGCCAACACGGGATGGCTGTTCTGGACGGCTTTGAAATGTTGCTCGAGGCGGTGGGAGGTGCAGTAGTGTGCCTAGGTCGTGCTTGGCGAATCATGTGAAATGCACAAAATCTGCACAAAAAGGTGCAATTTGCACGTTTGGCAAAGACTTGACTTTTTCCCCCTTATATCCGCCAGTTCGGTAAGACTGACTCAACTTTTGACTTCGTGGGCCAAAAGATGCAAATTGCACCTTCAACATCTGCACATCTAGAAATTGCACATATCCTGCTTGAACAGCACTTGCTGTACACGAGTTCTGTCAGCCAACAATGAAGTTGAATAATTGTAGGCATTGCATTTCTTTTTGGGTTGCCTTATGATGATTCGCATTATGCTGTTCAATCTTCTTTATAAGTTCCAGTCAATGCCCCCTTCGTCTCCCTTTTCCGTGCAAAGTGCTTCCACTTGTTTACTCCCAAGACCAATCTGCGGATCGCCAAGCATTTCCTCGCATCGACTTCTAAGGACCAGTTCGACTACTTACCTCGCAAATGCATTCTGTACACTCAGCAATTCCGTCTTATTGTGCAAACCCTGCCAGGTAGGCTACCGAATGGATATTTGTTGATGCAATGTCTGACAATTGTTGTCTTCCAGTGATGAGACTGCCTCGCTTGCGAATGATGCGACCACCCCCTCTGACACAAGTCACCATGCATCCCAACCAAGATTGATCACATACACAAGGCTCCAGGACAGCAAGGAAGATATTCGCGGAGCACACCAACGTCTCAATGATACATGGACTTCGCAGTCCGTGGGTTCCACTGCTCAAGTTGACGATGCTGGTTGCGATGCATCCCTCCTCACCCAACAAGCACTCCATCAACACAACGCCGAGAACAGACTTGCCAACTTCAAACCCACGAAGAATCACTCGCATGAAAGCTATCATATGTATTCAGGCTATCAAGGCGGTACAACTAGGTATGCATCCATATTGGATGGACATGAATGCCCGAATGAGCATGTGGAGCCATACTCATATCCTCGTCAAAGCCCAGGATTTCACCTTCCGTTTGCACTAGTAAAGGGTGATGGCCAGTATGGCGATGAAGATACCCAACTCCACTTTTCCCCGGTCACACACCAAGATGTCCATCCGTACCCGACATACATCACTGAGGCCGACCTTCACGACTACTTGGCAGATGCTGGTGTCCACAACGATCTTTCATATACCAAGTCGCTGTCGACTTCCTCATGCCCCAATGAGGGATACTTTCAGCAGGTGTCTGTTGCATATGCAGGCATTGGGGCACAATTCTCGTCTTGAGTTTCCGGCGTTGAGTCTTTCTGATCTTGAGCGGGAGTAGGTAGGGTCAATGGCGGCAGGGAAAAGTGGGGCGAATTGGCAAGGTCATATGTTTTCTCTTCCGATAGACTTCAAAATGGAACATTTCCCTTCATCTTGCTGCTGTCGCTTGACCATTCTCTCTGTGAAGTTGAAATACATATAAATTTAAGTGGCACTTGTGAAGATGTGAGAAGCCGTAAGTTGTCTACGTGCTGGGGACAGAGGCACCAAGAGCCAGGGTAAACAGCACAGCTAGAGATCCAAGTGAGGTGCGCAGTACTACCAGCGCCCTACCCTCAGTGACGCAAAATGAACTTCCCAAAGAAAGAACATGTGGGAGGTATAGAAGTGGCATCGCAGACGACCAAACCTCGAAACTGTTATCAGCTCACAGGCGCGGAACTGCAGCCAAGCGGACCCTGAAAACCCAAAACCCAAATTCCACGTGAACGGCAAGAAACTCAGATGGATGGCCCCAAGCCGGACCCCTGAAGCTAGCAAATGAGAAACGACCAACTGAAGCGACTCGAAAAAACGATTACTGGACAGGGCGATGCAGAGTGAGCAGCGACCACAGATAACAAGGACAAGCAGAACCATGCGATGCAAGAAGATAAGAAGCTGCGAAAGCAAGCAAACGCAATACAGAGATAAATGTACGGGCTGAAGGGAAAGATCTTGATAAATATCGAACACACGCTTCAAAGATAGGGGTGGCGAATCAATAAACCTTAAAGAAGCGGATGTGTCGAGGATTGCATGTGGTTGTCGATAGCGAACAGGAAAGGCGCAGGTCTGGTGATGCCCGCCGAGAAGCCCCTAAACCCCATGTCCTCTAGCCCCTCGCATCTCCCCGCATTTCAACACTCGCCCCCCCATTCAACACCCAAGCTTCTCTGTTCACTGGACAGAGTGGAACGCCTCAAACATGACACTTTCTGCAAGGCCGGATCTACCCCTCTCTTTACTGCATTTCTGACACTTGACCTCTTCATGAGCAGAACCTCCCCTCTCGCCATATCTCTCGCTCAATCGTGCGCTCTTTCTTTCTCTTTGGATCAACATTCATACTGAGTTGCAGGCTTTCCATGATTTCCCGGTAGCACGGGGGAGAGCTGTGAGTTGAGTCGTGCTGTGCAGTGTAGTGTTATGCTCGGTTGAGAGGCTAGAGGCTACAACGCAGTCAAATCGGGGACATGTCTCCAGGAAGCAAACCAATAACAGGCCGCCGTACGGTGTGTGACCACTGTCGAAGACGTCGTAAGTCAGAGCCAGACATTTACATTCCTCGTGCAGTTGAGCTATCTTATAGCTGTTTATTCTGCAGCATGACGCTGTGCTATTCCCCGCATGAAGCTTGAGCTTGAGCACTGACCATCAATAGGAATTAGATGTGATGGGGAATTTCCCTGTAATCAATGTGGAAATGCTTCGTTGACGTGTAAGAGAGAACATGTTCCTAAGAGAAGAGGACCGAAGAGAGGAACGGGGAGAGTCATCAACGAGTTGAGAGCTCAGGATGGCGATGAGTTGCCGAATGTAAAGGTTCCAGGTTCGAATGGTTCTGGTGGAGAAAGTCAGAGTTCTGGTCCACCATCGTGAGTACATCTTGCTGGTCTGAAAGGAGAGCTTGATATCAATCATGTGACCCTTCACCTCATCTCATCATGCTCCCAAAATCCATTCATACAATCCTCCCCACTGACAAAATCTCCAGAATCGATCAATGGATATCCGACTCCACAGACGCCATATCCCCAACCCTCCACCAACAGCGATGGCACCCCATAATGTCCGAAACCTCACACTCCCTCCCCGAAGAACCAAACAGCATCTTCACAACCGACCAATTCCGCCCAACATCCCCCTCCTACCTGCACCTAATCCCAACCTGCATCGACCTCTTCATGGAACACATCTACCCAATCATGCCGCTCGTCCACATGCCCACGCTCCGCGAATCCATAAAGCGCCCGCTAGAAATGTACGAGAAAAACCTGCTGTACTCCCTCTGCGCATTAACCTCCACGCACATGTCCGGAAAAAGCATCTTAGCACCCGGTCCGCCGTCATGGGAAGCAGCAGGGCGGTTCTTCCTGGATGAATGTATCTCTGTGCGACAGAGCTATGATTTTGTAGAGGATAAGACGTTGTCTGCTGTTATTAGCTCGTATTTTGTTTCGACGGCTTTCTTTGAGTTGAATCAAAATAGGAAGAGTTGGTATTATCTCAGGGAGGCGTTGACGATGGGTCAGGATTTGGGGTTTCATGATGAGAATAGTTATGTGGGGTTGTCTGCTACGGAGGCGTTGTGTCGACGGAGGACGTTTTGGATTCTTTATGTGACGGAAAGGTATCCATTCCCTCCTTTCTTCAAGTGTGAACAGATTGCTGACACTCACTCTCAAAGATCCTTCGCCATCCTCCGCCACAAACCCCTCACCCTCCAAAAAACACCCTCCTTCCCCAGCACTCTCCACAGTTACGAATCCCCCGCCATCCACAGCGGCTTCATGCACCTCGTAAACAGCTACCACCTCCTGGACTCCTCCTTCGTCGACTCCTGGAACGAATCCGCGTCCGCCCCAGCCTCAACCGCAACCTACACCTCTTTACAACAACAGCTTTCTCGCCCGCACTCCGCGTCTATCTCGTTGACGAGTATTCAGAAAGCTGATATTTTGGTCACGCAGCAGTGGTTGAGGTTGATTGTGTGGCAGAGTAGTATGCGGCAGGGGCTGCTGAGTAGTAATGCGGAGGATGAGAGTATGACGTTTCGGTATCCGTTGAAGATTGCGCATTCGCTACTTGATGTCATCTCCAGCCTTCCAACACACAGCATCGAAGTCCACGGGATGGGGATCTTTGAGAAGATCTTTGAGATTGGGAATACGATGCTGGATGTCATGCAAGCGTGCGGCTCTAGCATCCCGAATGAGAGCTATGGTGTTGTGCAGGACCCGTTTGAGGTTTTTGTGAAGACGTTGAGTCAGACGCCGAATTCGCAGCGACAATACGCAAACCTCCTTCTCGCTAAAGCGGCGGAGAAGCCGGAGATTCAGAGGTTTGGTATTTCATTGAATGGCCCCTTATCCGCGGTCTCTGGCTCGGTGCATACAGAGGGTTCCATTGCGGAGGGCTTGGTATCGCCGATTGAGGGGGGTTTCCCATATTTGGGAACTACTAACGGCAACGTTTCTGGTGAGGAGTTGGATGGAGGGATGGAGGGTCTTCCTGTCCCTCGCGGCTGGCGCGGTAGCATTGTCGGTGAGATTGGTGAAGGGCTGGATCTCGGAGGTGGGTTTGGAGCTTTAGGTGGCGGATTAGGACTCATTCCTCCTCCTGTTTCGACGACGACAAGGCAGTGGAGAGGTAGCATTGTCGGAGAAATCGGCGATGATGGTGTGTACAAGGAGAACAAGGAAGTGGAGTCGGTGGATTATATGAACGGCAATGGGAATGCTAATGGGAATGGGAATGTGCATTGGACAGACGAAGGGCAGGGCGATGATGTGTGGGTTGGTGTTGATGAGAGTGTTGGGGGAGAGGAGGCGTGGTTGAAGATGGAAGAGGGGATTCTTTGATGTGTACTGTATTGGATTGGAGAATCCCTTTCTCCCCTACATCTCGTCTGAGGGGTTTTCTGCTTCGATGATTTGGGTTTTGGTTTGGCTGTACTTGCATGGGGCATTTTGGACAGTTTTTCGCGCTTGAGAAAGGAGGTGGGCAGGTAGGGGCGGGTTTGGATCGGATCGGATTGGATTGCTTCGGGTTGGCATGGGATTGATTTACAATAGCTGGATGGTGCATGGAAGGACTGACAGGATGGGTTCTGGTGCATATAGGGAAGTGTGTATGATATGCTATACTTGCTACGACTTAATGTGATTATTGATATGCATTTACGATCATATACGAGATATTGGAAACTAGTCCATGAGTATCTACCAGTGTTCTATCACCGCAACTCTTGGTGAGGGTGGTAGTACTTGTTGGAGAATAGTTGATGTATGGTATCGGAACGAACATTTTGGACAAGCTCTCAAGCCTTTGGCTGTGAGTGTTGACTTGCCGAATGGAATGGCATCGATGCGCTCAGCATCAATGGTGCACTGGTATCGAGGTAGTTTGCAGGGAACGCCAAGTCATTTGCCTTCTTGCTCACACGGACCAGACATTTAAAGTACTTGAAAGATCAAGTTCTAGATGATGATACAATTGTCATTGGGTGTCCTGACTTGAAGTGGGATATTGTAGTCTTCTTCGTTCATTTCCTTGTATTCTACATTTGGGAGCAAGAGGTATATAGACATGCCTGGATGCCTTCTCATGCCGTCTTCCAATCTTATGGACCTTGAATGTATCTAGAACTCCAAGCCCGTTCCTTGACCTTTTCGCGTGGCACATACTGTCCAATTAGCGCATTCCATCACACTCTCTCGCTGCTATATATAAAGGCAAAGCATAATAGCTGCTTGTAGCCGTTGACTCGCCCTGGACCTGCCATGTTACCCGGCCTTATTACTCCAGTCTATGCAGACCTGCAGTAACAACTCGTCCAGCTCGCCCCTCACCTTCCTTATCCTCTACTTCCGCAATAAAAAGCTCCCAGCTCAATAAATCTCTCCATGCCCCTAAAACGCCCCCCTAAACTGATCAACAAGCTGTCTCGCCAACGGTCTCCTCCTCCCGACTTCCCCTCCAAGCCGTCCATCACTCCCCGTCGCCTCCGCCTGCGCACCTCCATTCTCACCCTCCAACCTCCTCCTCAACCCCTCAAAATCCTCTCCTCTCTTCCTACTCGCCTCACCAACAACCCAGCCCGGAACCCTCCACCTCGTCAGTCTGCCGGGTAAAACCTCGTTCCGCCAACTATATCCCACAACCCAACCTACCACGGCGCAGAGTAACGAGCCTGGGAATTGGGAGAGCGAGAGTTGGAGAGCGGGGAGGTAAACGTATGATTTGTCGGAAAAGGTGAGGCCTGTGAAAGGTTCTGAGGCGGTTGGAGTGGGGTTGGAGGGGTAGGGGGAGGCAGCGATTCGGTACTTGTAGACGTGGGGGATTAGGGCGTGGTATTGGGCGAGGAGGGTGAACAATAAGGGGGTGGGTCCTGCTGGGAGGTAGTTGATTGTGTGGAGGGAGAGGGGGCGGATGAGGAGGGTTAGGAGGAGAGGGGGGAGGAGGGTGGTTAGGAGGAGGGAGATGAGGAGGAAGGACTGTGTATGTCAGCTAAGAAATTGACCAGCAGAAGAAATAACAAAGGGAATAGCACCAGAAAGCAGATGAAAGAGAGTGAGAGAGAGAAAACGCACAGCAAACTTCCTACTTCCCCAAACCCTCTCCACAACCCTCATGTTATACACTGTCATCGCCGCAAATAGACACTCGGTCGAATTCGTGTAGCATAATTGGTAGATCAACACACGCCATAGCTGATGATATCGCCATATGTGCGGGTCGACTTGGATGTAAAAGTAATGTTTTGTATCGGTGATGCTGGCTAGGAGGGAGGTGGCTACGATGCCGTAGGCGAGGCTGCGGGAGACGGGTGCGGATGCGAAGCCTGTGGAGAGCATTGTTGGGATGGATGAAAGGATGTGTAGATGATGGGTTGGTTGCTGGTTTTAGAGGAGTTGAGATGCTGGTGGTTTCATTGTTTGGAAAAAAGTGTGGATTTAAGGATGTTGGATGCGATTGTGTTGATGTGAGGTGACGGTGGGGAAGTGAAGCAAACAATGGTTATGGTTCCTGTCGGCTTCAGCCTCCTCGGCCGATGATGTAGCGTGTCCTGAACAGGTACAGAGCCGGGATGGACGGGGATGGGATTGTCTCGAGGATGATTGGCTGGCTTGGCAGTCAGGAACTTTTGGATTCGAGGGACTTTTTCATGGTTCTCGATAGGATCTGGATCTCATTTTGATAGTCAGTACTAGATGATATTTATGTAGCAGTTGATAGGTGAATTATTGCAAAGGAGTCTTGAGGACTTGCGGGGAATATTGATGTCGAAGATCTGCTTTGAGCTTCATCCCTGACGTACTGATAGCAGCGGCCATCGTGCTGACCAACTCGTCCAATGCCAGTTCATCTCCTGGACACGGCTCACTTTGACATCGAAGCTTGATTCGTTGAGTGTATATCTGGATCATTCAAGTCTGGATAATGAAGCTACCAAAAAATAGCAAAAGCTAGGCATCTTCATCTTCAAAGTTCGCTGAGTGTATCGAATGGGTAGCATCGGTAGTTCATTTGACGTGATTCCCCAGTGTAAACATTACTTTCACAAGATCATTCATCGTCAGGGGAAAGGAGTGATTAGTTGCAATGCTGTATGTACATGTCAAGGTAACAGCAACTCATGAAAAAATAACATAAACTTCCAACTGTAACCGCGTAAACCTCTCCTTTGTCATCAAGCCAAAAGTCAACAACGGCCGGGGTCGGCAATTATCGAAATCAGATAAGCGTCAATTCTGCCGATTCTACTCACCGCCCGCCGCCAGCCAAACCAGCCCAGCACCCAGCTCAATCATCCGTACTCTCTCTCCTCTCCTCACTCCTACAACACTCAATACACCTCTCCACAATTCAGCAGTGGCTTCCTCTACTCCGAATCAATCCTCAATGTTCTCCACGAGCTAAGAAATCACTGCTATCCTCTTTAACCACTGTTTTTGCGTGTCGCACACTCCCACAACTCCTCCTCTTCATCATACCTCCCTGGTCCACGAAAACCCTCCACCAACCATGAAGACCGCCAAACAACCTCCAGTCGACCTGGCATCGAGTCGCAGAGCTCAACCCCTTCGACAGACACGAAATAATCCTCCAAGATCCTCAATTTCTGGTGCTCGCAACTTTGGTTCAAGAGGCTCTCTCGGTGGAGGTATGGAAGAAACGCCCATGGACATCTTCCCCGCGATCACACATTTCGCCGACGCAATTACTGCTCTACCAAAAGAACTCGTTCGACACTTTACACTCCTCAAGGAAGTCGATGCGAAAATCTTTGCGCCAGAAGAAGAACTTGGAAAGCTCGTCGAAGCTGCATTAAACGCCCCTCTGCCCAGATCACAACAACCAGAACGTCATCTTGCTCTCGGTCCAACATCTGCTCCCATGAGCGCACAAGGAAGTCTCAACGGCTCCATCGTAAATGGAAATGCTGGGTCAGTTCACTCTGCTGTTGAGGCCGAAGCTTCGAATGTGTGGGATCCAGAAAATATCCCACGACGACAACTCTTCCAACATTGCGCCTACACGATGCAGAATATGCTGGTATCACTGGACGAGAAGAATCATGTCATATCCACGGCGAGTGAAGCTCTAAACAAACAACTCGCGCGCATTGACGAATGCTTTCCCTACATCGAGCTCGAGATTAGTGAGGAGGCACGGTATGGTAGTACTACACATTGGGCATATCCTGAGAATCGACAGCCCAAAGCGCCTGCAGGTGTTTCAAGGAGAGAAATTGCTGCGGCGAATAGCTTGTCTGCAGCTGCTCAACAAATCGCAGAGGAAGCCGCCGCAAGGAGTGACGCGCGAAAGCAAGCTATCCTCGAGAGAAGGAAAGGAAAGAACCAGCAAGCCGAATCCGACTTTGACGAGGAGAGGCATAAGGAGAAGAAGGTTCATGGGAATACCAAGGGCCGGAAAGTGGCTGATACTGTTGGATTGGGAATTACGAATGGGAATGGTAACCCTCCTAAGCGTCGCAAAGTCGAAAAGGGACCAGCTGGTGGCGTGGTCATGGAGAAGTCGTTAAGTTCGGTATTTGCGAATGGCACAGCAAAAGGAAAGGCAGCAAGTCCGAGAGGGACGCCGGTACCTGAAGCTAAAAAGAGGTCGAGAGCTACAGCAACGAATGGGCATACAAGAAAGAGGTATGTTTTGGTCACGGAGAAGGAATTAATTGCTAATAAACTTAGGAATAACACCGTTACTTCTGCGATGTCTCCATCTTTAGCCTCTTCACCCGTACGAAGCACATTCCCAGAAATCAAGACGAAGGGTACGCCACCACCAACGAATGGCAGACCTGCTGCAAGAGGAAGGCAGAATTCTACACAATCGACGATAGAGAAGAGGCCACAATCCTCTGCATCGAACATACCAAATGGAACAAATACACCGGATCTGGTAACAGCTGCTACAGTTACTGGGCGAACAGTTCCCGAAGTGAAGGCTACAATGAAGGAAACGGCCAACAACTCCAAAGAACATCTCCTCGAAGACGTCGAACAAGAAGAATCGGCATTAATCGGTGGAGTCGTAGTCGGCAACCGCAAAGACAGCGTCGCCAAAGACGACAACCCCGAGCCTATGCAAGGCATACAATTGACATCCATAACCACCAAAAGCGGCCGAGCCAGCAAACCCTCTACGCCAGCTATCCCACAATTTCCCGAGCCCGTCCAACGCTCTCGATCCTCTCGCGCGGTCGAAACATCGAACTCAAAAAGAAGTCACAAGAAAGGCGCTGGTCAAGCGGCACAACTCGCTGCTCAGCAGACGCAGAATGGAGACGATGAGAGGACGCCAGATGTTGTGGATGAGGATGAGGAGATGGAGGTTGGTGAGGATGAGCCGACGTACTGTTATTGTAATAACGTCAGTTATGGCGAGATGGTGGGCTGTGACTCGGATACGTGTGAGAGGGAGTGGTTCCATCTCGAGTGTGTGGGCTTGAAGGTTGCGCCTGTTGGGAAAGGTAAGTTTCTTCTCCTTTCTTTTCTCTCTCTTTTGTTTTCAGATAGAGGAAAGGAAACTAACACGAAGATAGCGAAATGGTACTGTGACGACTGTAAAGAGAAGATGAAGCAGAAGCGCTTCAGTACTCGCTAGGGATCTTGTCAGCATTGGAACTGATAAAAACACGGCTCGGCACGACGCGGCACGGCGTACATATGAAAGGCGGAACGGACTGGACTGGACATACGCATCTGACATAACATAGCATGACGGCATAGGTAATGAATGCTTGGAGTTCTGGGCCAGGAAGGCATGCCAGGCAGGCAGGCAGATGGATTAATGACACAAAAATGGCGTGCAATCATCTATCTGTATACCAACCGGAATAGAGGGTCCATCTTTGGAGAGTCAAGTCATTCATGCATGCATCTGTTTGATTATGGTGGACTTTTGGGGGGGTTGGAAGTGCCAGGCATGGCATAGGATGGTCATAGTACATGGATGTTTACGGGTTTTTGATCGAGATTTTCTCATCTTGGAGTGGCGTTGGGTTTCTTTTTATTTGTTTGTGTACTGAGAGGTGAGGTCTAGAAGACAGCACAATGCAATGGATCTTACTATCACCTGGCTGCCTTCCTTTGGTTCGATGACTTTGTCTGTGGTGTCTTGGTGACGGATGGTTATTTGATTGTGGGAGATGAGGAGGAGGAAGGAAGAGGAGGAGGGGCGATAGTGGAGCTGGACAAGCAGAGGATGAAAAGGAGGGATGGAGAGAGAGCCTGACTCAGCAAGGAAGGCGTAAGAATGAAACGCATACACCTGATAACGGATTGTGCTACTTTATGTACCTACCTTGGTATGATATGATGCGTTGAAGCTCAGGAAGCATAATCCGCCAATGGAGGCTTATGGTGATGGTCACGGCCGTGAAAAGGCGAATGAAGGAGAAATTTGGCAGGATAGGTATGAAGTCTAAAGAGGCAGCAAGCCTCACCACGTTACAAGGCTTTCTTCCGAGCGAGCGAGCGAGCACAGTCATCTAAGGTAGTCAGCCTCGTCCTGCCAAGTACCTGCATGCATGTAACGATCGGTCCATTGTCACCATCTGAGATGATATGATGCGGACCGGGATCCGGGTATTTGGATTTGATTTTCCAGTGGGTCACTCGACAAGAGTAATCTAGACAACCCTGGTATTTGAGCCACATAAGGTATCGACTGCTAGAAAATAAGGAGACTTTGCTAACGAGAGAACGGTAGCTATCTTGCTTGATGGTGCCGAAGTATCGTAGCCTACTCTGGACCAGCTGTTGAAAAGTCCCATTTAGGCTCGGGTATACAGGTACATGTGATCAGTTTAGTTTCAGCTTCCTCTTCATTTCGGAATCTTAAGTGCTTTAGTACTTACTTAGCTCAGACTTCCGACCGATACAGCTCTAGGCCGTTTGTTATATCGAAATCCAAGTTCATAAGCTTCCTTTTTTCCACACAGAGATTAAACTAGCATTCATTCTACCAACTTTCCAAAACAGGACACCATTACAGCATTTTACGTATTCGAGGGGTAGCAGTCAAGTCAAAATGCCTCTCTCCTCCTACATCGCCAGAACATTAACATATCGTCTCGCATCAGCAGCGCCGAAAATTGGAGAAGCAGCTATGATACTATCTATTGTTGGGATGGCTGCTGGGGGATGAATATTAGATTAAATGAGTTGTTGGAGAATGGAGGGAATTAGTGGGATGGGATGCAGGCGGTGGGGGTTATGTTTTGGGGGTTTGAGAAGAAGGATGAGGGGAGGGAGGGCGATGGGGAGGGGAAGAGGGGTGAAACAAAGTAGGAAAGGAGAAGTCGAGGCGTGGAGGCGTGGAGACGACGATAATTGAAGAGGAGGAAGGGCTTCACTTATTCTGGCTGGAGTTGGTGAGTTGCTAATTCATTCACAAGGATGACTGTTGGCCTTTTACTGATAAGTGCGGTGAAAGTCATCCATCGAAGTTCGAGTTCGTGAATGCTCTTGAGTGGAGGTATAAAAATACCGAGTCCACAGCTCTCTGATTCCATCTTCCGAACCTCACATCGATCACAACATATCAATACAAACAGAACCATGGCAGCTACTCCCCAGTTCCACATCCCGCCTCCCATCGCAGATGAAGACTTCGAATGCGGCCGTCTCAAACCCCTATTAAACAGCCCAGACGCCATCTCAGACGCCCTGATCAAGTACAAAGTACATCTCGCCAGGAAGATGTCATGACTGGAGCAAATTCTCGGTCCGCCAGGGACGAGCGATTACCAAATTCCAGGGCCAAGGAACTTGGAATCTTGGGAACCCGGATACTATTGAGGATATCAAGAAGTACTTTGAGATATTCAACGATGCTTTCTTTGGGGGGTCGTTGAAGCGATACTGCAGGCTGGAGCTGATCGCTAACCCATGGATCATTCGAAGGTTGGGCATCAAAACTGGAGGGTATTGCACCCGCTACCACCCTGGTAAGGGTTGTAATCCGAGATATCACCTCGAGAAGCCGCATGTGGTCATCACATTGGTGGAACATGTGGAGCTCTTCAGAACCTGTCACCGTTTCAAAGCGACGGCCCGTATTGAGGAGTATCTTGATTTGTCTGTTGCACGAGATGATCCACGCGCTCTCCGATATCTATAGCTGTCAATGCAAATATGGTTGTCAGTAGAAGACTATACGAGAGGCTACCCCAGGAGGTCACCATATGCCTTGGCAGTTTGCTGCTAAAGCTATTGAGTTAGTGAACAGTGGAAGACCCTCTGGTACGAGGTTCCTGCTTGGATTAGAGCTGGACCTGAGGCGGGAAGGTGGTTTGGTGGGGGACTTGCTACTGGGCTGTCCGATGCTAGACGATGAGACGCCGAAGAAGCTCAACTTTGACAACAAGGAGCTGCTGGATAAATTGGAGGATGCAAAGTCGGATAAGGCTGATGCAGAACGGCGATTAAAGCGAGAGCTCATGCCCTCCAAGTTCAATGCATGTGTTCGGGACGAATGTATTGTGGATGGCTGGGAGAAGTCCTTTGGGTATGCCAGTCGGGATTGCGATCGTGATCAGCATGTTTATGATGAACCCGTGGGTGATCTTGCGGTTGAACGATGGAAGACAAGAACCATCGAGACCGAGTATTGCGATGAGATCTGGGAGCTGTGGGATAGTTTTGATCGTGAGCGGGCGATATAAGGTTTTGTACTGTCTAAGCAATGACTTTTCGACTATTTCAGACCAAATCTTGCGTGACGTTTGATCGATTCGCTGTCGTAACCATTAAAGTCGATAAGCGCTGGTCCAGATGTGCGTCACGCTCCCAGCTTCGTCGCGGTTGCTGAGTTGGAGAAAAGAAGCTATTCCTTCATAAGCGAGAAACAACAAACTGCAGGTGCGCCGCACCCCTCTCAACCTCAACCTCACTTCTCGCTGCAGCCAGGATCTTCTTCTCCTTCAAACACCAACATCTATACACCAAACATCACTTACGACACAATACCGTCATGGCGCACACATGGAATGGCCCATTCAGATGGGAGGACCTTCCGACTGAGGCTCAATGCGTTGTAGCCGAGCATGTACCAGACCTCGTGACGTACAATAATCTGGCGAGGGTCAGCGAAGCAGTGTACGATACACTTACTGTTCGGATAGGTCGAAAAGTTATCTTTCGCTTGGCGAAACAAGATACCAGGATCAAGCAGTCGCCGAAGAACCTATTGCGCCATCTCAGATGCATCAAAATGAATGCCCCAATCGTGTACGCTGTTCAAAAGAAGTTCCTCATCGAGATCTACTTCTACGAGCATCTCTGCGGTGCTCATCTGTATGCTTGTCATACTCGAGTAAGCAAATTCTTGTTACTAGGAATGCAAGGGCTGAACTCACGTACATGTTGTTTAGCTCAACAATCTTATGGCCCAAAGAGCTGACGAGTTGTCAAACCTTTCAGCGGTACACTCCACGGAGCCCGATCGGTCTCCACAGTCATATCTCAGCATCTTTCAAAGCATAGAACCACTCATGGCCACGCAGATTTCAAACGGTACCTGGAGCTCCACACTAAACCAAGAACGTTTGAGGAAATGCCAGGAACTTGTATGGCGTTACATTGGACCCTTGGGATATGACATGTCCCAGTTGACTCATAGAAGATCGCCTTACGTTCCTTGGTCGATAACAGCCGAATCAATGCTTGCTCCGCAAGTAGAAGTACTTTCTGCGGACTCACAAATCACAACGCAGGAGACTTTGTGCCTAATAGAGGTATATATAAAGTTTCTTTCCTTGGTCGAATATCCATGTCCATGGCGCGGGGCCAATGGAATTCAGAGACTTTGTTACTTCCAGAAAGGGGCTTTGCTACATCTTGAACAAGTTGAACAGATACACGTGAGGGAGTTGGGATTGAGGCGAGAGTTTCCGAGGTTTGTACGTCGAAGGTCCACCAAGTTCCTCATCCAGGCAAATTGACTTTCTCCAGGTCCATTGCCGTGATTATTACTACAACACTTTGAAACCGTGCATCGACGCATGGGAGAGACTCGACAGAGAAGAATATACAGCTACGTGTATTGTGCTTCAAATACTTCACCGGGAAGGAGAACGGATATATGACCCTGTCAATGATCCGAAACTTCTCGATCGCGTACATGACTTTTGGTTCAGTTGGAAAGATAGTAAAATTGGGATGTCGAGCCACTACTTCAGGGAGCGAATGAGTTCCTTTGCTTCGTTTGTGGCAGACCGCTTTGCTGTGATGGGAAATCCGGAGGATGCAATTCTCGTCACTAAGCAAAGTATGGAGCTCCAAGATATAGTTCCCCATGAGAATGTGGCTGCATCAGTACGATGGAATTTGCTTGTATCGACGCGTTACGAGCTTGCTGGGTATTACATTGTCGCTGAGAGGGTTGGCGATGCCATAAATGAGTTGCAGACGCTGCGGTCTGAAGTGTGGACTCGGCTGGGTGGCGACAACTCCCTACTACCAGACACACTGGAAGAATTCAGGACCATCGCAGATATTATCCTTTGGTTTCAAAACGACTGGTGTAAAGGAGACCTGGAAAAGTACAAGAAGAATTTCCAGGCCGAATTTGTGAATGCGGATGGGGACCAGCGAGCAGCGGAAGCCATGCTGCAAGATGCCGGGCTCTTAGAGGCCGAGAGGACTTTATTGGAAGACGTTTCTGTGCGACAGATGGCTGAAGTATTCACGCAAAGGCAACATGGAACGGTCATCATGTGGGACTTACCCTGGCAGAGTCCTCCAGTGTCGCTCCTCCTTAACTCAAGCGAGGAACAGTCTCGTTGGAAATGGCTCAGGTCGAAGTATCGTCTTCAGTTTCGCATACAGCATTATATTGACCGGCTATACGAGATATTCAGGGAAGAAGATGATCAGGATGACTAGTCAAACGTGATGGTTCACTGGCCGAAACGTTTTGGTAGACTGCAATAACAATCGCAAGAAAAGAGCAGATTGATGCCTTGGGGAACGAATGGAAGCCGTGCTCTCGATGTGCGTCTTGGGATATTGGACGACGGTATGGTATGAATCTTGACCGTGGGAATGGATTCGACGGATCAGATATCTCATTGTTCATCAAACGCAGCACAAGTATTCCTGTCTGAGAGTCCAGTGCAATCCCCTATTCTCTCATCAACCTCCGCCAAAATGAAATAGCCCATCTCGAGGTAGTCCTTGTCTGTGAGTAATATTTATATGAGCCATCTACATATCCTTGAAGACGCAACGAAGCAGAAGAAGCAAGCTTTCGTCTTATGTCCAGTTTCACGATCACAACGAGTGAAACCGAGGCGCTTGCCCCGGACTCTCGTCCGTTGTGCAACACCAAGCACTCGCAAACTAAGGTTCTTCCCACAGTCTGTTCGCCTGCACGACCTGATGATAAGCGTCGAGACTTTAGATTTTGATACAAGACAAGAAAGTCACCTTGAGTGAGGTTTGAGTGAGCTGACATGAACTCACATCAGCCAGCTTTGGATCCTCTGCTGACAGAGCGAGAGGGCACGTCGTTGAGTTGTGGCGGCTGCGCATGCTGGCTGCTGGCTCAGCCCCTGAAATCCGCCAATCAAGCGACCATCAGCGGCTGGCTGGCCTAAATCTGGTGCCGGACGGAAGCCCAGCGGGAAGGCGACGGCAACACCAGAATAGTTATCTGCCGTTTCAACGACACCAAGGAGGTCTCCCTGCTTGAATTTGTCCTTCACGCTGCCCGGTACTCCCACGTTGGAATTTGCCTTGTCTTTCGACCGACTTTGTGGCTGGGAAGAAGAATACAAGGGGAGAAAGGACAAGGCTAGGCTGAACCGAACAAAGCTTTCGAGGGAAGAGGGAAGAGGGAAGAGCAGGTGCCGACGTCGATCATACAGGAACCCGCAAAAAGGGGACGGCGATCCAGCTATCGAAATCTGTTCCTGCGAAGATCACATTCCTCGCGACCAAGGGGCAAGAAATTCCGAATTCCCAGATGCATCTTCTCTCTTGTCAATAAACCTACGAGGAATTCAGCCATGTTATAATCCCGAATTGCAGTCACGAGAATCCGGACGGAGAGACAGCTGGTCAAGGAGTTCAAAGAGAAAAGGAATCGCAATCAATAATGAATGGGGCTGCGGCTAGAGGCAAGGCGCTTCCAGCCCGGCCTAACCAGGATTTGAGCTTTGGCGGTCAAGGGCCAACAAATTATGGATCGAATGGGTCGAATGGGTACAGGAAGGAGAATGTGGATCCCAGAGCCAACATGCAGGTGCAGAATAATGGGAGGAGGGGAGCACCAATGTCAGCGCCTCAAGAACCAAACGGCAGGACGGTCCTCGAGGGCTACAGGAAGGACGTGATGAATGGCTTCGAGGAGAAGCCCAGATACAACCCGGTGAGTGGTATTGGCGCTGCTTGTTGAGACTCGGCGCAAGGGACAAGACAGGAGAGCTGGAACTGACGGCAGACTGTAGATGAATCCTACGAGACCGCAGAGCTCGACGCTCCTGAATGTCAATGATCCGATCCAGATACACCTGCTGGTCGAAACCGCGCTGGGCGACAGCAAGGAGTACGAGATCTTGTCACAGGAAGAGGTGGATGATCTGAAGAAGCAATGTCAAGTCCTCACCCAACGAATCGAACAAACGCGCCAGAACCTCGCGATCCAGTCCAAATACCGCGATGCTGCGATCTCCATGGCGAAGTTGTACTCGCCCTCAGACAAGAAGGATGGTCAGGATGGGAGGAGGGAGAGAAGGAGTATCTTCGGGCATAATCGCAACAGCAGTGATTCGGTCAAGGAGGCAGACCAGGAACGGATAGCCAGCGAGAAGAAATGCGAGGATCTTGCGCTGGAACTGTGGTCTTTGGAGAAACGACTTATGGAGCCACAGACAAGACTATTGAAGCACACCGCGGGTATTCTGCAGATGACACACAAGGGACCGAAGAAAATGCCTAAGGGACAAGGAGGCTCGCAGCAGCAAGGCATTCCCGGGAGTCCAGAGAGTATGTACACGTACTCGAATGCCAGGAGTAGTATGGAGCCTATTCACGACGAGATCTTCTTCGATGAGAGGAGTTTCTACAAAGCTGCGGATCGTTTGGACGGGTTCGATATTGGGGGAAGGGATAGCTTTGTTGCTTCAAAAGGGCCGTCGAAGGAGCAGATGCAGATGATTGCCAATACAGAGCAGAAGTTGGAGAGCTTGAATAGCCGGTTACGAGAGGTCATCATTAAAGTCAACCCAGAACGCGAGGCGACCTATGGAGCTCCTCCTTTCAATAAGACTGATCGAGATGGGAAATCTGCGGAAGCTGGAACGACACTACAAAGTCACCTGGAATATCTGGAGCAGGGTATCAATGCTATTGATCAGGAGAGTGCCGGTCAATCTACGAGAGTCCAGGTGCAATCTGAGGCTGCCATGGAAGAGACACTGGAGGAGCTGAATGGAGAAATCCGGAACCTTCTTCTGCCATACGATCCAAGTCGACCAGAACCGCCAAGACTAACTGGCAATGGATTGAACGAGCAACTAGGGTATTTCCAGGAAATTATTGGAGCTGTGGAAGTGGAATTGTCTCGGGCATCCAATACTGCAAACAAGAACACGGGCAATTCGGACAATCTGGAGCAGATGCAAACAGTTATGATGGGGCTTTGGGATATAATACAATCTGGCGAGGCAGATCAACGGCAGAGAAAGGCAGAACGTCGCCAGACTCGTACTGCTCAGAACCTTCCGCAAGACGAGGAAGACTCGCCTGATGAAGGGGATGATCCAAATGAGAAGTTCTCCATTCAGGGCTTTTCTACAAAGGTCCAATGGCTGTACGCTCAAGCTACTCGTTTGAAGGATCAGAAGAAGGTCTTGCAACGTCAGATCAAGCAACAACGAGAGCTGAACAACAAATCTGATGCAGCTAAAGATGCTGAGATGGTGCAGAAAGCTGAAGAGTTGAGAAGGACTCAGGATCTTCTCACTCGGACTGAGGCAGATGCCGATAATGTCCGACAGCAGCTGAGTGATATGATGGAGAAGCTCGATGAGACGAATCAACGAGAACTCATGCGTGATCAATCTCGATCGAAGGATGAATCAGTTGCTATTCAGCAGGCTCAAGAGGAGCTTAGTAGTCGAGCCCAGAAAATCCAGCAGATCGAGAACGAACTCAGTTCGCGCAACAAGCAGATCCAACAGATTGAGAGCGAGCTTCAGTCCCGAGATCAGACCATTCAGCAAGTTGAAGATGAGCTCAATGCTCGGAATCAGACGATTGCTTCTCTTGAAGAGGAATTGCAGGATATGAAGGACGACCAATCTATTGGCAACGCAGAACTCCAAGGCAAGATGGCGGACTCAGAATCCAGGATCGCAACCTTGACACAAGAGCTAGCAGCCGCCGCCGCCGCAAAAGCTACATTCGAAAAGGGCGCCCAAGAGAAAGCACAAGCTCTCGCCGCGAAAGAAAAAGAGATGGAAGAAATGAACATGGAAATCGCGCGCCTCCAAACCGAAGTCACCATCGCCCGCGCCGAACTCGATGGCGCGTACGGCTCTCGCGCTCAACGCGCCGCTGAAGTAGCTGCCAACCCAGCGATCCAAAAAGAAATCGACACGCTCACAAAGAGTAACTCATCTCTCGCCGCTGAGATCGCCGCTCTCAAAGAGAGAGGCACGGCTGCTCCTGACACGGACGCGAAAATGGCGACGCTGAAGAAGGAGCTCGAGGAGACGATTGAGGAGTACGAGCAGATGACCAAGGCGAGCATTGAGTGGGAGAAGGAGCGCGAGAGCCTGGAGGGCACGATTGATAAGTTGCGGGACGAGAGGGAGAATCTGGAGGCGCAGCTTAGTGATGAGAAGGTGAGATGGCTGGGTATGAGGAGTCCTGGCTTCGAGGGGGGTGCCAGCGCGGGTGGTGGACTGCCGCCGGGGTCGACCAGTACGACGGTGCTGAAGAATGAGTTTAAGAAGATGATGAGGGATACTAGGGCGGAGAGTGCGAAGGCTTTGAGGGTATGTTTTCTGCTTTCTCATTCTATCTAGTGTGGGATATTGGCTAACGTTTCTTCTGCCAGGCCGAACAAGCAGAACGCCGTAGACTCGAAGACGAACTCCGCGCGTTGAAGAAAGCTCAAGGGCCGGGTAAATCAAGTCTCAGTCAGAGCTATGGCGCTTGATTTTCTGCATCGTTTCCTACATGCTTCGAACTCGTGCAATTGAGGTCTGGTCTTGTCTGAGAGAGAGGTGGGAGGTGGATGGACTCGAAGTTGTATGATTATGATGATACACATGATTTGATTTTGATTTTGATTTTGATTCGAGTTGAGCTGGCTTTTTTTGTGCTGTTTTTGTTCTGGGATTGTTTTATTATATCATATTTCTCGGGGCATGGTGTGTCATTGAAGAGAAAAGGAGTGTTTTCGTTCTTGGTCTCGGTCTCGGATACGGCCTTAAGGGGAAGGTCTAAATGAGAATTAAGGTCGGGCGGGATGGTTTTCGGTTATTTACTTACTTGAGGGAAGGGAAGTGTAGAGGTGTGAAAGAAGAGGAAAGAGTGGGATGAGCTTTGATTTCGATGGGTGTTCGACGAACGAGCGAGGTCTGGGAAGAGGAATGAGCGGATGAGAGATTTGAGTGGGAGAAGTGAGAGAAGTGTATTTTATGCGTCGCATCTGGATGAGTGGATGAATGTATTGGCGGTATTGAATTCGACGTGTTTTGCCCGTGTATTATGATGTTTGTTGTCTGATTCGAAGGATTGAGCGTGGCAAGGTAAGTGAGGTGAGGTCCACTGAGATGTGAGGAGAGGTACCGACGTCCATATCTGGAGATGAGAAAGAGACGATGAGTTTTGGATGATGTATGACGAAAAGAATAGAAATTTAAGAATGGCTTGAATAAGATACATGAGCTTCTAACATCCTCTTAAGCCTGTTTGATATCTTTCATGCCGTTTTCGTTGATCTTGGAGTTTTCTCTCAGCGTTGTCTTTTCACCTCACCTTTCCATTCCTGTTTTACCTGGTGCTTCCATTTTCGTTACTGTAGGAAAGCATTGCTTGCTTGATTTGGAGTATTCAAGCTCTTCTCTTGTCTCGGCAGGTTCATGTCATGTTTCAAAAGCTGCTCTGATGTGCGAGATTGTTAGCTTGAGCTATTCTGCGACAATCTATTTACTTGTTCATGGATTTTATTTGATGATAAAGGTTTGAAACTGTCTCTGATCCATACCACCTCATTGGATCTTGTAGATGCAAGACACAGGGCGGTGGCTCCGCTGTTAATGAGGTGTTCGGCTGCTGTTTACTCTCCCTCGTTTTCCGACAGGCGGATACGCGAGATGCGTTGTTGTCGTGTGATGCACATTCTCAAGGGAAGTGTAGATATTTAGACTCAATTTCAATATGGCAATTTGCTTGCCTGATGGAGGTGTACTTGTAAGTAAATGGAAAGGTGAAGAGAAATGCGATTCGCATTGAGTACTGGACATCAGTGGCTTCTTCCCTCTCTCGCTCTTCATTTAGATATATGTTTGATTATAGGTTGAGCTCAATATATGCTCTTTCTATGAGAACCAAGCGAACAACTTATCTTTGTTTGTTACTTGTTGCAAAAGGGGGAGTTAGACGAAAGTGAGGAGGTGAGAACGCCTGCCAGAAGTTCGAGTTGAGCTGATGGACTTCCCCCGATCATTCACTCACTCGGGGTCTTTCCTAAGCTTTTGGAAACATCTACGCGTTGCGCCAGCAGTAAGAAGACAATTTTTTCATGGTGACACAAGGGTGAAGGGCAGCCTTGGCTGGGGATGCGAAGCTCTCAAGGAAGTCACTCCAAGCTCCGTTTGAAGGGTGTCCTTCGATTGTCTTCCAACGAAACATCACTGTAGAATTATGATGGGTTCGCATACAGACGTCTCTAGGTAACCTATTGCAGCTTTCCATGATATTCTCGGGGTTGCAGAAAAGGAGCGTGGTTGGGGTTGGGCAAGTGACTGTCCACTCCGTCAAGCCCTCTGAGCCCAAACGGCAAGTTCAAATGCAGGCGCCGAATCCAAAGTTGAATGAAAACCTAATAACTACCATGAAGAGGTTTCTGCTCATAATTGGGAGAGTTTGAAGTGACTTCTTGATGCACATGGAGAGGAAGATGTGCTAGTGAGAACAGAGATTGTTTTCGGATGGGGATGACAAGAAAACGGAGCATCGCAAAGCTCTTTTGTCCAAGCCTCCTCGACGCAGTGAAACTCAATGAACATCTGACTATTCACCATCTTATATCCCGATGCAAGAAACAATTGTACTTGGTGTTTGACGCGTTCTTTGCAAGCACATAGGTGGCAAATCAAGAAGCCTGGCTTGAATTCTTTGCCTACTTCACGATCTTGAAATTTTGACATTTGGGTTCGCTGTCTTTTATGCCAGACGAGAGCACTCGAAGTTTTTGGAAACGTAATTTGGGCTGGTTATTGGGAGTTTGTGGAGAAGAACGCGGCGTATTGAGGTTGGGTTCCGAGTCACCTTTAACTTTGCACTTCGCCTTCCGTCTCTTAGGAGCGAGGATATTGGTGACAGCCAGCTTCTTAGGACAAGCCCAAAACCCTTGTGCTATCAGAAGCTTTATTTATCACTGGAGTTTTGTGATCGTTGGTAGTTATCCTTTAAACATGGTCTCAAGGCAGGATGTTTTGTCACGTTGAATGTCCCTCGTCACAGCCAGTCAGTCAGCCAGTCCCAGTCACTTGAAATGGACTGATGCAGCTTGCTCTTAAAGGCTCAGCAAATGAGATGAACAGGATTAACCATCATAGAATTCAAACATTCACACGCGACATCGACTATGTTAGGTAGCTTTGTATATGGTCTTCTCGTTGAGTTGCTTATCGCCCCTTTTCGTTGTAAAGAGACAGAGACGGCTTCACCATCGCACAACACTTATGAACAATAATGAGTACTGGACAATTATTCTCAAATACAGTTTAGCACTTAGTCAGATTGATCATTTTTGGGCAAACCTCAGTAGAGGCTACGAGGAATATTCCTTGCAGGGACGACGAATTGAGGAAAGTCCTATCGAGACAACAAACCTGTCATACTTTTACCCGGGAGACTGGTCCAAGAACATCGGCAAATACGATTAAGATGAAATCAAAATGCAATCATACTTTGTCCGTTCGTCTGAACACTTTTGCTTGTCAGTTGTGAAGGGAGGAGGCGTGGTGGACCATGTGGAAGCGAATGTCAACAAAACAAGCATCCTCTTCGCCAATTTTCAGTGGCAATCCTACCCGGGGACTGCGAATCGGTTGACAGAGGTCTCATCTAAGGTGAATACCCCGTGGACTTCGACTTGGGGCTGCAAGACGCTACAGATTTCAGGCGTCGTGGAGTGAATGTGGAGCTGGATCAATCTGCAAGTGTCGTTACCTCATCACTTCAGACACATTCATGGTGGTGACATGGGACCGGAGAAAAAGCAGTCATACATGATCGCAAGCTCTACTCAGAAGGGTACCGAAGAAATAATATTCAATTGAATATTTCTTGAATATTTTTAATCCGAACATATTTGCCTACGCCTGTTGACTGACATGTCGCCTGCATCGAACCCTGATATCCGACTTGGTGATTCTCCACCATTGCTCAAACTCCATGATTTCTTCTGCTGTATCATTTCTTATGTATTATTTCTACGATAGTAATATATTGTTTCCTGCCGTCAGTCGCATCTTCTGCCATTCGAGGAAGTGATGAGCTGAACTCAAAATCTGATAAATGTCCCGCAATCCTCTAAGACACGGGGAACTTGTTTTTTTCTGACCGTCGGCCAATTGGATGTATCGGGTCCAGAACGCCACTTTTCCTATCAATTCTATCATAAGTTTCAGCTTCGAAGTCCAAAAAATGAGCGATCTTCGGGGACAGATTGAGGCGTGCGAATCAGTCCCGAAAATAGATTGCCAAAAGTAAACAAGGACAACCGCGAGAATCGATCTTGTCTTTGGGTCATGGTACGATATACGCGGGACGTCTAAAGCCTCGCGTTCAAGATGGACGACCGTGCTTGGTTTGTTTATTTTCCCCCACACAAATTCCACGATTTACTGTTACTGGTTGGGGACATTCTTGCGAGAAGCATGATAGCAAAGGGTACGAAAAATCGACGGGTGGCGTCTGTCAGTTCCGATGTGCAACCCTCATCGTGAGGAAGAATGCCTCCGATGCGGAGAGACGACATGCAGGAGGTGATGCAACAAATGAAAACGCTCAAACGTTCTGTAACTGCGTCGACGCGCCTGCAACCAAAGAAAAAGCAAATTCTCAACGGCCGCTCCAGATGTACGGCAGATCACCATCACATCACGGCCACGGACTCTCGTGGTGGCAGCGCCCTGGGGAATTGTCAGTGTACTACCCCCACGAGTTGAGGGTATAGAACCATCGTAGATTTTTTTCATGTACGGCGGTTATAGCGTCGCAGTGCAGAGAACGTTGCAGCAACCTGCATATGTGCGTTGCTTTGGTGATACTTCCCCAATTCTCACCTGTCACCCTCCCCTCGTCTCTTTCCACCCACCTCATCCCGCGTTCCTTGAATGGTAGGCCGTTCTCGTGGAGTCCAGACTCCATACTCTTAGAGAAGGATCTGATAGGATCATCTATCGGAGATGGGCAATTGTATGAAAACGACGATGATTGTCGTGATAGGGCCGACATTCGCTGTGCCACAGCCAATGACTCTGTCACTTCTCACCCCAGGTCAATATTTCAGCCTCTCTATGAACCAGGTAGACGGAGCCTTGGATGGTGGGCTGTTGATGGAGGGGTGATTCGAGTCGAGAGCAGGACAAGAGTCAAGACCCTGAGGAACAAGGCTCATACAATTCATTCGGCAGCAACTCTCATTGCCCCGAAGCCCTAACAACATCCCATCCTTTCCCCTGTCCATTCACCGTTGACTTCTCACGACCATCCACCGTCAACATCCGTGCAGTGCATTCAACCCACATCCACCTTCCTCCAACTGTTCAGCGTGCATCCGGTCCAGCATCATCGAACATGAAAGACATCACCATTTGCCTCGGAATCGGAACAGAAGCTGCAAACCTCAAATCCCAGTCCTGGCTCGACAATATGCGACGACTCCCCCATTCATAACATGACAATGACAATGACCATGACATATCCCACTCATGGAATGTCCCGAGCAGTGGAACTGGATCCTGCATATCCCGCTGCCAGAGCAAGCATCCAGCATGATGCAGCCTCACCAAGAAGCAGCCTGCAGGCCCAGCTTCACCAGCATCCCATCGCCTCCACGCCTTTCTCCACAGTCTTCTTCCCTTCTCGCATTCGTGGCACATGGAGATGAAGTGCCAGAGCGGCGCAACGGGTCGGCCAAACAGTACCCCTCAGGCAATCCACGACCGAGACATGGCCTACAAGGGCTCGACAAACCCTAAGCTGAAACCCTTACGAGGCGATATTATATGGCTTGTTTAGGCCCAGGTGTAAGCGTCGGCAGCTTGTGTGTTAATATGGGGAGCCCTGTGGCAACGCCGGGAAAGCCTATCTTGCCCAGAGGGGACACAATCAAATTCACGAATTTGGCGAATGAGTGAGAATAATCAATTAATGATCGACCCAAGTGGGTTGACTGGGTTGATTTGATTGTGGGCTGGCTGCTGCAGCTGGATATTCTTGGGACGAGGCAAACTGCAACTCTCATGCAAGTCCGCGCCACGATGCTGCAAAGGCCTGCACTGCAGTTCCCGATCTGTCAGACAAGGACCTCCATGGCTCGTCTTCTCGGCATAGGCGACCCAACGGCCATTCTGATATTATTGCCAGGAGCAGGGAGCGGGAATTACATCGTCGAGAAGTTGCTTTTCCAACGTCGTGTTATACAAAAGAAACGCAACGGTCCCGCCAGAACAAGCTTCTATCACTTCTCATATTTCGAATTGAGGAGACACCCTGGGGAACTGGACGGATGACCGCAGCTGTCAAAAACAAACCATCGCCGGACGCCTAGCAAAGTCTATCCAGAGGGCATCAGCAGAGTTTTTCTTTTTCAAATTCTGTGCCGCGGCCAGTGGAAACTCAATTGGACTGATTCTGAAATCCGAACCCTCTTCTGCCCCGCTGATTCTCACGTTCGCAACAGCGCACAGAGGAATTCGGATGGGACGATAATCATTTCGCAACGCACGTATTAATTAATTGGAGCAAAAGGAGGGGTATTCCGCAAAAAGGAAGAGGAAAAAATGTTGACCGGACCGGCTTCCTGACAGGATCCTGTCAACGCTTTGATGATACATGGGTATTGGAATGGCCGTGCAACAACTCCTGAAGAGAGAGACGTTGCAGCAAAAAAGGACTTCCTCCGAACTTCCCATGTCTCGCCCCTTTCTTTCATTCGCTGATTATTCTCAGGAAATAATCAAATCGGACCCTGGTTCATAACAAATACTCGTCCAGGGCCTGTCAAATCAAATCCACAAGGCGTCAGAAAAATTGAGAAAAGGCCCTTTTGGGAAATTCCCTTTCTGGCCATTATTTCCAGAGATCTATTTGTATAGCACCCTGGACCTGTGTAGATGATCTCCAGTGCTGTAGGCGTGCAGTAGGCCTAACGTCCGGTGTCAGACATCGGAGAATATATCTGCAGAAAGCTCTCCTGCGCAGCGCGAGCGTGCATGCGTGCGTGGAACAATTGGAACAAGTTTTGCAATAACAAGAGCGGAATATTGATGGTGTACTAGAACAGTGCATTCAACAGTGTTACAGCGCATCGCATGGCATTGCCGTTGCATGAACCATAGCAGTGCGCATAACCAAGAATGCACTTCACTCATCGCAGCTAGAATTGTTCTGGTGCTGTCTCGTAAAATCTACGAGTGCACGCCCACTGGGCAGCAGCCTGGCAGCAAATGCCAGCCAGGCCTATACAGCTGACTGCGATCATCATATCAGCGCTTGGTCGTTGTTCCTACTCTAAAACTCCTTTTTCTTCAGGGGCTGAGTGAGGTGAGATCGCCACCTCCGAGGAACGACCCGCACAGAAGAGAAGGACAAGAGACAAGAATGGAGCCATGTCTCAACGGCACCTGGTGCCTGAAGAATGAAATGACAAACACTTCGAGGCTGAGAATGGCATGGAGTGGCCCTGAAAGTCCTAGACAGCAATCAGGCACTGTGATCGGCCTGGACAATAGCGCCCAGGATTTGGAAAGAGAGGAGATTTACACTTCCTCAAGCGACCATCAGCTCGTGTTGGGCTCCTCAAGGACATCTCCGGTGTAGCTGACGACTCACTCGAGTCACAGTGATGTGACTTAATCAAACAAGCCGCGTGGGATTCGGAACTGCGGACGAAGAGATTTCGCATCACCAACTTCGGAGAATGAGGCTGCATTTCCAAGACAGTTTCTTAACAGATGTGTGATATGAGAAACGACCCGCACTCAGTGTGTGTCAATGTCTTACGGGACGGCTTCCCCGTGTCTTCAGCGTGGAGTGACTGAGTTCTGGCTAGCATTTCGACGAATTCGACACCAACACCGTGAAGCTGACAACAACAGCCGAGTGGGAATTTGCCCTTTCCGTCCAATGACTCTACTGGATGGATGCAACCACCTGATCATTTCTGATACCAACTCATGCGTACCAGGGAATATAATAAGCCGTCTTGGTAAGAGCAAGTGTGCAGGCTGGGAAACCGATCGACGAACCATCCCAGAGAACAAGCGAGTTCGGTTAGGCGCCCCTTAAGGAGTGTCTTAACATCAGCACCAAAACCAAAATGCTGAATGCAGAACGCAAACTTAAAGTCAAGGTAAACAATCTGCAGATGAAGATGCGGATGTCTCGGCAGTTTGTTCGTGTCTGCACGATTTATTGCCATGCTTCCAGTGTTATTTCCGAGGAAATGCCTCGTTGCATCCCCAACTACCGAATGGACACCCGTGAATGAAGTGCAACGCAAGTTTGCAGCCGCTCAGATGTGCAGGCAGAATACGAAGTGCCAAGCAGAGAGACTGTGCCTCTAATATAGACAGACAATGATGTTGTGCGAATGGCCCACGTGAAGTGATGCTCTGGGCCGTGAGTATCCTAAAGACGTAATCTCAAAGCGAATGAAGCTATTCAGAATCAGCTATGAACGTAAGGCGTAGGAAGAATAACTAAGCAAGTACTGTGCGACAGAAGATAGATAGTACATGCTTGTAAGATCTACTCTAGAGCAATGTCAAACCGTCCCTCTAGATACTTCTAAAGCAATCACAACCACCTTCTAGTCTTTCTAGAGTATCTGTGGCTGGCCATGACAGCAGCACCGTCGTCGCATCATCAGCCTGGCTGTCTCCCTGCTAGCAACAACAGCGGAAAGACGAGAACTAGAATCGCAGGACAAGATTGCTGATGAAGGAAACCACGCCGCCGTGCTCCTCGTCACACTTTCCTTTTATCCAAACCGCTATCTCCGGTTGTATTCTACCGTGAACTCTAGATGGCAAGTGTAGTGCTCTGGGCGCACAGCCATCGTTCGTGACATGGTCTTTAGGAAGCATTAGAATCGCGACGGCGTGTGTCAAAATGCGCCATCGTGAGAAAGCCAGACTGATAGTATGGCCTTCAGAGCCCCACCAGAAGGATAAGAGGGACAGAACAAGCTAAAAATCCTGTGCCACCATACAGTACTTGATGTGAGAATTGTCCACCTACTGGTTCTTGATCCAGAGCCCGTTGAAGCTATGTTCTGAATCGTGGTTGACGATCTGGATGGGGAGGAGAGGAGGGAGAACGCTAAGCGAGAAATCCAGTGGTTGAGGCGACTTGCGTGATCGGAGGTTTCTCCGCTAGTTTGGTGAGTGAGGGGAGGACGATTCGCAGCGATCCGGCCGAAGGAAAGGTATTGATTGAAAGGGAAATAGACTAGAATGCTTTTAGAAATTTCTCGCGATTGCTGAAGATTTTTGGGACTTGGTGGGGAGCGAATAGATGCGATTTGTAGATTTACTCCGAAATACTCGGAATGGTTCGTTCAGCTTCGGATTCTGGTTCAATGGCATGATCGTGACCCATCGGATTTCTCTTGCCGCATTTGGATGGAAATGATGCAGATTGTTCTTGATTGCGGGATCGTGAATCTGGACTCAGAGAATTTGTCAACAAATTCTTGGTACGGAGAGAGGCTTGATGTGATGGAAGAACGGGTGGGTCGCACGCATCATATGATGCTTTGATTATGGGTCCGATATAGCTGTTGAGGAAAGATGGGAGAAAAGAGTTTAGAAAAAAGTGACACTACGTCGCACCTTTATCTGGCTTCTTGGAGTTTGTATGCAGGGAGAATTGCTTTGGGATAAGTATATCATCAAAATGTGATGTCTGACTCGTGACTGACTGCACATCCAGCTGGCAGAGAAAATGTGGCTGTGATCTAACTGCGTATCCCGCAGTTCAACCGACAGATTCAACTTGGCCTGCCAATGACACCAGTCTCGAATCCTTAGGTGCGACTACATCTGTACTAGTTGGTTTCGAGTATTTTTGCAAACAAGGTGGCTTGTTCTCGTACTGGTTCATGTTAATCTGCTGTCCTTCGTACTTCCTTGTTGTCAATTCTCCTAATTCCCTTTCTCCTTATTCCTGCAATTTTCCCTCAAGCCCGTACCTGCGAACCATACAAGCAGTACGTAGAGCTTGAACAACGTGTGGAGATATACTTCCGTCGAAGCACGGTAAAGTTCGTTCCCCGGAAAATCTTACCCAACCTATCATGACAGCACACCGATAAGCTTTAAGTCCCTGATACTTAGAGGCCATGATGATCTACTTGGGTACACTAAGTCAACGGTACTCCAGTCGCTCCGTGACCGTTATGTGGGATTAGTGAACGCTCGCTGATCTGATGAAGATCAGGATCATGAACGCAATACAATCTGTGCTCTACATTTAAAGGTGAGCTACTGTCGAATTACTGCAAAGCCCAGTGCCATGACAGAAAGCGGCTCAACGAAATACAGAAGGGGTTCCCTAGCAAGTGAAGGCTTGTGAGGTCCTGAAGCTCCGATTGAGGTTGACTGATCGAGATCTCCACAGGGATAACCCAGAGATCGTCGCAGGGGTTAGCTCGCCAGAGGTTAAGCCTCCAGACTCGAACCTCACTGGCTCGCAGACGCCACTGGCCACTTGCCAGACGCAGTGATACCTTGCGATTGCATAGCCTCGCTACCCTGGCATGAACTTCGGCATACTCTGTTTCTCCAGAAGCCGCCACTAAGTGACATTCAAAAGAATGGGAAAGTGATGATGCCTAGCATTCTAGACTTAGCGGTGGTCGAGGCTTTACAGTAGGCCGCTGTGTTGCAGAATCGTCACTAGGCTAGCTGCAGAGAGCGCCACGAACACTGCGACTACTGCTAGACAGCACTGATCGACATTTCTTTTCCAACGGGCAATGGTGCTGGTCTGTTTCTCATTATTATTTTATTTGTTTTAGAGTTAGCTGGACAGAAACCCAAACTCCGCTTTTCGTTTCTTCTGCATAAGCTCACCAGCTGGCTCGCGCTTATGGTTGGATCAGCCTGGGATCGTCAGCGGATGCCGTGCCTATCACGTCCTTCTGACTTCCGCGTGTGGTGCTATGCCTCTCCTGAGCCGCCCCGACAATTATCCAGACATGGCACATGCTTGATGCCGAATTAGTGTTCATAGTTTGTGATGCTAACTTCTGTCTAGTCAGGATTCCCCTTTAATTGAAATCATGTCACAGCCGTTAAGAAACTCAGAGACTGTTGAAGGGAGTGACAATCACTGCTTAATCTTATTTTGACCTTAGATCAGGAGGACAGTCTGCCGACGGCAGCAAAACCGACTCCGACATATAACGGCTCAGGATACGGTCCAGTGCCTGCCGAGTCAAATAGTTGCAATCGCGGGGATGCGAAGCCGGATCGACCGATGTTCGAGGAGCTTCATGTGCCAAGCCAGACTAAGTATCCAGATGTGGTGTTTGAAGGAGGTGAGGGGAGTGACATCTTCAGCGTTCCGCTACTGCGAACATCTGCATCATTTGCGTATCTAGATGGTGGAGAACCCTCCTAAGATTGTATGAAGTGCTTGCGGCCAGCGTTTGTCCGCCTGGCTGCGCAAGTGTTGAGACGAGGTCGAGTGTTGCAGTAGAAAGATGCAACGCATCGGAAGTTTTCTTTCTCACAGTAGTAAGTAAGGCCGTGTTCTTGTTACAGAGATCGAAGCGAGACGAACATGCGTTTGCCTCAGTAGGAACGGTTTGAGGGAACTAGGAGAATTTTGCGATGCGCCTTGCAGTAGGGTTGAGTTCGTCCCTGACAGTGTAACTTCAACATCGTCGACGACGACGACAAACTCTTCCGCTACTGTATGCGGAAAATCTTACACTCGAATGTTAAATGGACACAGCTCATCATCATGCCAGTGCATCCCCACTGTGCATCGACGTTTGCATCCTGATCGTCAACAGCCACTTACTCATGTTGCTTCCAACCTCTCCTCTTTCACTCGCTTGCCCCGTACAATCCCCACTTCTCCTCCACCGATGATCCCGTAAAGTCAACACAGTACTGCAGGACGAACAGGGCCAAGCATCACGGAGGATACCTCGTAGAAAAGGGTAGGCAGGAAAAGTTCCGCAACCGCAATGCAGAGGGAGAATAAAAAACGCAGCAACACAGACTGAACCCTTAAAATAAATGCTCCGATGCGGGCGGTGCTCCGGACACGGAGACCCCCATAGGATGAAGGCAGGCAAATTTCAAAGACTCGAGTCAGTCATAGCATATTATCGTGCGTTTCACGAGAGTAGCCCACGCAATGCAAATGCAGCTTGCAAATACACATGCCAATGCCCCATGCAATGCGGATGTCGTAGCCGTGTTCTCACTTCTCTTCGCGATTTGTTTTCGTTCTCGTCGATGATAATCGTACGAGAGCCATGAACAGACACTACAATGTTCCTTGGTATTGCTTCGATCAGGGCTGCGGACCATGAGCTATGACGAGAGATATTCAGGGACATCCGCTGTATGCTTGAGCGTACTTGCATGCATCGAGGATCAGAAAATATTCTCCGCAAGTCTTTTTGCCTCTTCTTGTTCTTTCTTTGACGGCTCATGTAACGCACCAACGATAATGCCTATGCGGATTGCGGAAGGGAGAGCACGAGAAGGGATCACCAATCGGTAGGTTCAAAGCGGATGGAGGCAGATAGGCCTACTTTCCGAGACAGGTAGGGAATGCCCGGCTGCAGGCTTGTTTCTCCTCTCTTCTTCCTGCCGTTTCTTGCTTCCTTCTGCAGTGCAGAGCGTTGAGAATTGGAGACAGGAACATGTGGAAGCTGCAGGATAGAGTTGCACAACATTCCGAGTAGGGAACCCTTATCTCCATCTTCAACACAATGCGTGGCTGCACTAGCGAAAGTGGTAGATGCTGGTCTATGAGGGGTATCGATGGAAAGAGCATAGCAAATCATAAGAAAGTGCTGCAAAAGCATGATCGCCATACCTAATAATATTCTGGGGGAGTTGCAAGACAAGCTGTTCGGAACCCGGAAGATCGCCCAAGAGCCTGTACCATGTCTCCTCACACGTGCTGCAGGGTTGCCCATCCACTTTATTAGGGCCAGCCAGCCAGTGACTGCGGCGTCCACCCAGCCAGGCCAACTTTCATTCAGCACGGCTGGTCCAGTAATGAGGGGATTCGGCATTTCGGGACCACTACTGGGCAGCTCATTTTATTGATTTTATCCTGATCGAATTGCCAATATGATCGACCGGCTCCGTACCTTGATTTCTCTGGTCTGGGATTGAAGGATTAGCCACGGGATCTTGATCGCTGATGGGGTTTCCTGGTTGTGCTCGTTTTATTGTTCGATAGCGCTTACTTACAGACTGGCTATCGTGCATTCAGGGAGTGAAGGACAGCCGATCATCGCCGAAGGATGAGCAGGGCTGTTGCTTACAGCGCTCTGCTCTAAGCACTTACAGGGCATGGTCCGCTGAATGACCTGGCTCGCGGGGTCTAGGAAGCGACTTGCCGCCAGTCAGTGCGCACATCTTTAGCAGCCGCCATAGTGCTATTCTAAGTTCATTAGCCCAGTAGCTATGCCAGCTAGAGATAGAAAGCTATTCAGCTATTCAACAACAGGAATTTCTAGATCTAGATCTACTCGCCTTCGAGTCACTGACTCAGTGACAGCAGAGCACCAACCAAGCTAATAATTAAACATCACGAAGGTGGCTGAAACTGGAGAGCTTTTAGTACAATGCAGATAAAGGGATTTCCGTGCGTTCCTTCCCTTCCTCTCGAAACAAGTCAAGATCGGAGGAAGAAGATGTCAGCCAACGAGTCTGTGCAAGAAGCTTTGTCATGTGAAATAAAGGGATAGCGAGCAATGCAATTGCAAATAAGCAATGAACAGAGTTCAACAAGACTTCCCCAAGATTTCTCCGCGAGAACAATGGCATCGATCGGTATTCCCCATCTTCAATGCAAAGGTTTCAAGTCGTCATGAAACATCATTTCCATCTTCTCGCGCTTGTCTCGGGGAATATGACGGCTGGTGTTCCTGATTTAGTGTTGTCTCCGCTGCAGCTAAGTGTTAATGTTCCTAGAGGAAGAAGGGCAAGTATTTGTCAATGTTTTGCGCTTGACAAGACAAAAGGACCCGCGCCGATACTGCAGCCACCGCAGAAACCAAACTCCGTCTTCCCGCTCTTATCGCGCTGTCTCTTGCGAAAAACTGACGATCCAGGCTTTCTGGAGGCGTAAAGCTAGATGCTGCAGGAGATTGCATAGAGTTCACGATACGAAGTTTGAGCGGAAACGGCGACGGCGTGATCGAAGGCGCAGAGCGATCCGAGTCATGTCCACGATGTCAGACTCGCCCGACTTGCTCGATAGCTTCAACTGACGTCGAATAGACTCGGGTTGGGGAACCACGAGAAAACTCGGGGGTAGAATGCTTTGACAACGAGGATGCAGCTAGTAATATTTAGAAAGAAGCCAAAGTAGTAGAGGGACGGCGCGAAAACTTCGAGATGATGTTTTGACCGCGAGCCACTTGACTCCGTAGACAGGTGTGAATCGCGGATCTTGACTCGGAATAAACTCGTCATGTTTGTTTGACTTTTTGCTAACGCGCAAGGTTAGACGAGGAGCTTGATACAGTAAACAGCAGAAAGCATACAAAACACTAAGTAATAAGATGCAAGGACGCAGGAGATTCCATTTCAAATGCACGGTTTGCGATGCGATGGTGAAGGTTCGAAGGGATTTGAGATTTTGGCGGGGCATATCAAACTCCCTATTCTCAACCCTCAATACTCATGTCATGCGCAGAAAAAGTCAGAATGCCTTCAATCCAGGCCCGAAACAGCACGGAAGCAGGTTCTGCGCCTTGCGTATCTTACTCACCTCTGACAAAATGATGACATCTCAGGTCAGGCCTTGATGTCTCCCAATTATAGCTGAGCGATAGATTAATCTGCATGCTGGTGGGCAAACAGATTGCGGGGAAACCTTGCTGCTGCATTATCTGGAAACGTGGAGGGCATGATGGTCTGCGTTTGCTGATGGGATGCAGTGGAAGAATCGGTATTGGGAGAAAGGAAGGGTGCACGACCTGAACCGTGCCGTCCCTCCCTCCCTCTCCCGCGTCTGCAGATAGATATGAAGTTCTGTGTCATGTATCATGTATCCTGCCGTGGTATGCTGCGCTGCGGATTTTTTGTGTTACAGCACATATAATTCCAGTGTGTATGCGTCTACTGTACCCCACTAAAACACCACAACCACGCAAACAAAGGGGTGGGAAAGCATGTAACTGGGTCGCATATACCACAATCCGATCTGGTATACTTCTAGCACGCATAAGTCGATGGGATGACAAACAGCTGAACAGGTCATATGTGCACGGAGCGAGGAAGTGTGTGTGGGGTAATTGCCGTTCGAAACATTTGATTTCATCCCTTCACCTTGAATTCTTATCCTCTTCTATCTCAACCCGCCCCCAGCCCTTGATATTTCAGTATTGCAGAACAGCACCCCACCGGCTGAAGCGAAAATGCGGGGAACATTAGGGGACCTGTGGTTGAACATCAGAACACGGGCGGGAAGCAGTCAATACTCTTCTGAATGCTCATACGTTACCACACTTCTATTTCTGCTTCGCTGCGGACTCGACTTTCCTCTTTGAGTTTCTGGTACTGATATGCTTGTATTACGAAGCATATCTCTGCGCGTGGGCGAAGTGAGAACTTCCCGTGTCTTGTTGACCAGAAAGGATCACATATACCGTATGACCTTTGCTATAGGTACCTTGTGACCTATGGCTTCTTCACCGCTTGAACTGGTTGTGACGGCTGCACGGAAAGAGGGATTTCAGGACGGGATGAATGGAGAAGATGGGTGCGTAGATGGTCCAGTCATAGCCTGTTGAGAGGGAAGGGTTTTCATGGTGATGTTGTCTTGTGCTGTTTAGTTGGCGATGCTTACCGAGCGCCCATCGCCAAATCACTGCTGAAGAGGGTCTTGTTGATTTACTCACTACATGTATCTGTTTAATAGACGAGGTACCATTGAAGTAGATCTTCGAATATGAAAGAGAAAGGTCATGTCTATCTTGTGTCTTACCATTGGTTGATTCACCTCTCACCAATTCACTCATCACCAAAGCCCAGGCCAGCCAGCCGAGCCTTTCTCCAGGTGTGGCTGCGGCGCCAACTCAGCTTTCACGCAGGGCAAAACACCACCTGCACCACCGCGGCCGCGCCTCCTGCAAACCAGCACGTGCCAACAGACATGAACGCCTGCATATGTAGGAACCGAAAAATCCCCCCTTGGGAAGGAATGTCTCTCATGTACGATGGTTCGTAAGCTGCAGCGGGATATTTTATGTCACTAGGACATTCAGCGAGCGAAGAATGAATGTAATGCAGCGCATTGTTCACGGTGTGGCAGTGAAAGTGGGCTGATCAGATTCCACAATCAGTGTCTAGATGCAAGTGGGTGTGGAGTAGTTCGGAGGATAGGAGGTTAGGAGGATATGGATCAGAGGTGAAGAGGACATGAGAGAGTTTGGTGAGACGTCTGTAATGTCCTGCGCTGCGATGCTATGCAGCTTCGATGCATCGATGGTTTGGCTTGAGATTCAGGGCAGGTAAGTGAGAGGGAAAGAGGAGGGGTGGCGAAATAATCGATGATCTTCGACGAGAAACTCGAAAGGAGCAGGTGGTTTGAGCGTGCATGTGGGCGTTCGTCTGGGCTGGACTGATCTGATGAGTTCGCAGCTCGCAGCTCGATACAACGTGGAGTGGAGGAGGGAGGTCGTGCGTACGTGCATGGGATATTGGCGATACGATACAGAGACCTGGAGGAGGTGAATAGATGTTGCAAGAATATTCCTCATCGGGAGATAGACGAGTTCTTGGACTGTCGATGAGATGGGATGAAAGAGACGGTGAAGGAAACTCCACACACACGGTTCGGTCAAGACTTCTCGGAAGGGAAGTGTCTGTCCGATGTCCTGTACTTACCTATCGCTCGGCTGATCAGTCGGTCGGACACGTCAGTGTACCGAAGAAGGTCGTTTTTCTATTTACTTTTCATCTGAAGCCACTTCACCAACCAATTCAAACGTGCGTGCTCGAAATAGCAACATGAGAAGAAAGGGGGGAAAGGAAAAAGTCAAATAGAATAAAGGGGTTGAAGCAAAACTCTCCCCTTTCTCAAACATGAAATGAAATCAATTCCATGGAAGAAGAAATGGCGAAGACGTTCCACTCTCGTACATCGATTCTGCAGGCAGGGTTTTGAGAACGCACGCAGAAGCGAAGTAAGAGAAGCAGCAGGATCAACCCCACCTGTTCCAACTTCCTGCTTGCTGGTTCTTGACGAAGTGGACATTGAGAATCGAACCGACGGCTTGACAACCACGAGAAGAAATGTTCCTAGATGCATGCGCTGCAGGTCGGAGATTAATACTCAGGAGTATTGCAGTAACATTCTGCACTGCGCTGCGCTGCAACTGCATTGCAGCCACGAGCTCCACGTCCTGGCCCAGCTGCATGCAGTATGCGGGGCTAGCGATGGGTGGTAAGCGAGCCCACCACGAACGGTTTCCTATATTGCAGTGCATACTATTGCATATGTATCTGTAACTGTGTATCCACGACGTAGGTTCCCATCTTGTACCTTGTTGAACTGTAGGAGATGAGGGATGATGGATCGAGGAGAAAAGGAGAATAGGAAATGTCTTGGAAAAATCTCCTGGCGTGTATGCGAACTGCTGCTCAAGCAGTCGGTTGGCTGATGATAAAGTTTACGTGCACTTTGTCTTACGGCATCGCATCGGCTTCTCCCGTTCATCTGTGGCTCGGAGAATACGGAGAAGGTGGAAAGATGGCTGGTGTTCTCACTTTTCGAGGAAGATATATCGCGGCATACAAGACCAGATCCCAAGCATGACTCGGCATATGGCCTGATCCTTTACTATATTCACAAAGCTTCTCAAAGTCCCGTCAGTTCCTACCCAAAGATATTTATGGTAATTTATTGCGATATGGAAATCAGTGGGGAAAGAATCATAACTTCGGAATCTTGGAGATGGCTGGGCTGGGTCTGGTCGGCCAGATCGGAAGCTGGGCTTGGGAGGCGGGTTGAAGGAAATTGTCCGAGATGTGGATGCCCGCTTGCCGCGAATCCTCCGAGATCGCCATATCAAAAAGTCATCATTCAATAACAATCGAACCAAACAAATTTACAGAAAACCAAAAGGCAAAGTCGTACGAATTTGCATTTTGGGTGTTTGATAGCAGAGCCTGATAAGTTTTCGTGGCCGGAGATGTTTCAGAGATAGGAGAAAGGACTCGGATTTCCTCTTTTGAAGATCTACGGATGGGGTTCGCTTGAGGATCTTGCGCCGGTGAGCGCTTTGTTGTCTGATCGTGGAGAAAAGAAAGGAAAATGACTGCGGGCTTGCATTCGGAAGAGGAAGGTGCACGATAACTTCATGTTTTCTTTGTTTTGGTGAAAGGAAGCGAGCAAGGTAGGATTGTGAACGAGTCATGGTCTGCCCTGTGCAAAAAGTCTCACGGACTTACAGCGTGTAGTATTGATGACAAGGTACTTAGGTACTTTGGTACAAGCCAGCTGAGCTACCCGAGTCAAGGAAACTTGTTTTGACAACGCCGTTGCACGTGCTTGAATCGTTTGTAACTAACAAGGGTAGCCGAAAACACGAAGATAAGAAGAAAGGCGCTTGCAAACAACCAAGCCTTAGTACCTGACTCTACGGCCGGCGAATTGTCGATGTTGGGAATAGTTACATGTCCTGACTTTGAGTTTTTGAGTCCGTGGTGTTTTAATGCGTGCCGACTCCCGCAAAGTAGGAGTAAAGTTCCGGCTGCGAGTGACAGAAGGTAAATCTACAAACTCTCATCTGCCGAGATCCTGTGATATGGTTGATGTAAGTGATGATGTCGACATCGTAGTTTATTTTTTTTCAGGGTCAGGATCGAGATCCTGTGTTTGAGATTAGTTAGTTCGTTCGTTAGTATGTCGAATGACCTCGAGAATACTTGTTTGAAGAGCTCGGTAGTTCATGAGGAGGTTGGGAGGATGTGGGCAAGTAGGTCTAGACCCCCGCATCTGGCCTTCAGGGTCCATGTTTAGGTCCATGGCGGGGTTGTCGATAGCTGCCGACAACAGTATCATGTGAGAGTGTATGATACCGCGAGCCGTACCGTCTCACACCACTTTACTTTGTTGCAGTTGTGATTTGAATCCTTGCTGGAAATCATATCAATCCCTATCCATGAAAACGAAACGGCTGGCTTGCCTGATTCTCTTTGGGCCGATCACCGAACCAAGTTTGTACGACGCCAAATGCCGAGAAGGTTGTGCGATGCGTCGATAAGCATTGCCGGGCAACTTCCTCCTATCTTATCATGCGATGAACTTGGAGGGAGTGCCTTGCGCGAGAAGAAAGCAAGGTGAACGTAACTTCAGTTATGTTGTGTTTGACACGCTCTGAAGACTCTCAACTCATGCATCTCTATCATCCCTTCACTCAGAACACTTTCCTTTGAAAGAACTCTCGTGCAACCAACCTTCGTCGCAAGAATTCCTCGGCCATATCCCGTTACCCCACCAATCCGCTCATCGCATTCGGCTCCTTTTAACGTGCCGTTCTGGTATTTGGGATAAGGGACAATGTAACCCTAGATTAAGATTAAAATACACAATTGATGAAGCTCAAAATCCAAGCTCGAAAATAGCCGTGGATCAGCCATCTCCCATATCGCTCTCCCTGGTTCCTTTTCCCTCTGCAACCTGCCCCTCAGGTATGATCAGGTCTAACTACTCCACTGATCCCCTTGCTCTGTCTGCAACAGTTCATGCAGTGCACAAAAACCACTGCATAAGCTCGCTGCCAGGGTCTGGGGTCTTATGCACGCACCCTAGCTCTGGAAACACCACGGGTGCCAGTCGGTCTCTTCCGGCATATGTGGGAGCTGGGAATACAATTCCCCACCTTTCTGTCGTCCTGCAGCATCCTTACTCGTTACCACACTTTGAAGCCCTAGCAGCCTGGGTGCTCAGGCTGGGTATCTTTTTCAATGATGGAGCTTGAACCTGGAGGTGTATGTCACTTACTGGGTTGGTTTGATGGGGTTGCAAAAAAGATGGATCAGGAGGGTGAGGATGGTCAAGCAGACAAAACGTGGGTTGTCGGATTCCCGTTGTAGATATGTACGGCGCTGTTTTGGTCAGATCTGAATCGCATCGCTGATTTCAGCATCTCACCGAAGGACGCAGGCACATCAGACGATTTCGGAGGAACCTCTGACCAAACCGCATTCGTTTGATATCATGATTCTTGCGACATTTTATTTTCTTTGGATATCTTTTGGTCACTTGATCTTTTTAGGAATCTCGAAATGAAGCTTGTTCGAGATGCTTGCTTGCCAAAGAGAAGGAGAACAAGCGGTGATCTGAACTTGATGTGATCTCTGATAGGTTGGCCTGATCTGGCAAAGATCGGTCAGCGCTGATGCATCGCTTAGCTTATTTACTCTGAGATGTGCCCCGCGTCGGCAGTGGCAGGAAGGGGTCCGAGCGCTGAGTTTGACGGACAGAGCTGCTGGGTTGTTTGCGCTCGGACGTTTGGAGGGGGACTTCGTCACCGCTATTCAGATGTCACTTCTTCAGCTCTTCTCATGAGGAGCAGGTGGAGTTGAAGATACGGTAGTTAGGCAGGCTTGCATCGATCAACAGAAGATCTTTCTTCAACACAAACTCAATTTCTTCCCTCGCTTCATCTACCTTGTTATTGATTCTGTCTATTCCTTGACTTGGACTTGGTGAGCATGACATGACCCCGCATGAGGCTTTTCTTTTCGCATTTCAATTTTGAATTTCAGATTGTAATGTTGAGGACGTGGGGGGTTTGATAGTCTGAAAGTACGTACATTTGTGTGTTACCTTTCGGACTTGGTTTGAACTAACATCCACGACAGCCGTTGAGAAGGAGCCAAGTTGGCCGACAGCTCAACGGCATGACTTAGTACGTTTTGCAACAGCGCGGTTTTGGTTGAGCCATTTCCAATTGTCATCAGACTTTGATCGGCATTGCTTTGCTCATGACTCAATACTTACAGTGTGTACAGCACCGCCGGAGAAGTGACCTCTCAGAGAGCCTCAAGAAGTCCAGAGTCTGGGAAACATATCAGATCAGATCATTCGACCCGCATGGAAATCAAGCACGGATGGGATCGCAGGAGCCACGAGGTCTTGTAATGATCCGGATTCAGGCTATGCAAGTCACAGGTGGCCATGGGAACATATAGCGTGGAGGGGAGAAGAAGGACGAACGAGTGAGAGAGTGAGGATGTGAGGTTGTGTGGTGTTGATGGCGCGGATAGGACGGGACCAGCCACTTAGACTTCAACCGTAGAAGCAGGTCCCGCGGTTGAAGATGGTTGATGTTTGATCTATGTTTGACAATCTGTTCCTTCCACTGGCAGACGTTCGACGGGTTGATGCACTGGCTTGCTTGTCTGGTCTTTTCTTCCTGCGAACTCTTGGTCCGTGAGGAGGCATTGCAGTGTGGAGAAATGATACTTGGTTAATGTGGAGGTATATGTGGTATGCAGGAATCCTGTCTTGCAGATATTCAATTCAATTGGAGAAGTATCATAATTCTACTGTCTGCATGATCAACCTTCAGCTGCGCCTCTGAAGATGCACTGCACTTGGTAATCGGTAGGTAAGAGATGAGGAGATGATTCTCAACTATCGGTGAGATGACCAATACAAAATCACCAAAGAAGTGAAATGAAAGAGAGAGAAATCGGACGATCCGGACTTACTCGAAGTCCCCCCAAAGGTGTTCTTGATCGAATTCAGATTCGCTCAATTCAATGTCTCAACGCTCGAGCATAGTACTTGTTCTCTTCGAGTGTAGTTTCAAGCTTGGCCTGCCCTCCAGCTCAGCGCAGCATCTCTACGGAGTATTCATTTCAGGTACGATCTTCGGATGGCAGCGACAAAAATCGCAGCTCTTCGTGGTGCAGCAAAGTCGTCCGCCTCGTTTGACTCTTTCCAGCCACCAACAACGGCTATGCGGTGAGGCTTTCGAAAGGCCAAATGATGTGAGGTGAGGGTTCGCGTGACCTAGCCGAATGTGGATAAACATCCGGTCCGGACGAAAAGAGCCCGCAGGCCTGTTGGAGATCAGGAGATAGGGCGCAGAATTTGACGTTTCGATTCTGTTTCACCATGGAAAGAACTTCTTCAGGGTAAGATTCTGCGCCGGCTGGACTGAATGAGGACGGGACAGATAGGCAATCAGGACGGCCTGGCCTGGCTTTTCAGGCGCGGCACAGCAATGAGGGCTGAGAAGAAAGTCGCCATTTGGGAAGCTTGGGTACCCTAAGAATAGAAACCACGTTCCCTAGCTGGCTGTCAATCCGGTTCGGCCCCAGTGATGTGAGGTGATGTGACCCCCCTATCCGACCTCGCTTCCAGCATTTGTTTCATCGTGATGACCTCGTCCTAACATCGTCGCATCCGTCCCATCTCATCACAATCACTTCAAGATGTCGTGGGCTCTCGCTTCGGATCGCAACGACGAACGCTGCGTCTGCGCGTGAGAGAAGATGGGATGTGCCACAGACCAGTAGTCCGTACAACAAATAAGCCATTATCCTGGGTAATAACAGTAAGCTTCGTGGGGGAAGGTTGCTTTCATTCCGGTGTCTGCACCTATCTCTCCTGCACGCTGAGCTCACCTACACGGGAGACTGCCCTGAGCATGGTTAGAAGGCCCTCCCCTCTGCAGGAACTGGTGCTCGCTGTGTGCTGAAAATTGCCCGACAGCGGATGTGATGTGCCTGTGGAGCGCGATGCATCTCGCTAGGAGAAAAATGGACAGCCTGCAGCATCGCGATGCGACTTGTCCGTCTTGCACACACCCGCATCGTAGATAAAGGACAGAGACTTGCAGATGGTGCCTGTCACAGTGCATATCGACGCTGTGATCTCGGACTGAAAATCCCCAATCTCTCCGACTTTTCCGATCATGAGACCTGTCGTTCTTCTACGATGGGAAGGACGAAGAGAGAGATGGCGAGGATGTGCGTGCGAGAGTGCGTGCGTGCGATGATATGCTGCATGCTGGCCATGGCAGCACAAACGAACAGACGGACGCACAAGCAGTTGAAGGCAGACAGATGTCTAGATGTGTACAAGGTACTTACCTGCTCGTACGATATCGCCGTCATGATGAGGGCCAGAATCAGAGGCGGTGCAGCGAAAATTAATCAATTCTTTTTGCTACAGCTTCCTGTTGTGTCTTTCTTTTGCGTCAAGATAGAGTGAGGGGTCAATTTCCGAATCTGAGGTTGATGAAGCCAATGAATAGAGCCCCCAGCAAAATAGAGTACATACAGGGGAGAAGCCCACCAACGTCGCCGACAACTCGGTTCTCTTCTGGTCGACTCCACAATAGATTGATTGAGGGCCGCCGCGCTCATCGGCTTCAGGTACTGGAGGGGGCAAAGCTCGGGGAGAGAGAATCAGGCCCAGGGGGAGGAGTACTTCCAACCTGAGGCTTTAGCGAGAGTGTGGCGTCCGGTTACACCCTCCGCAAGTCACAGAGGTAAACAATTGGCCTGTCACTAACCAGCTTCCAGCCTGCCTCGGTTCACGGCGCACTACTGTGGCTTTGCCCCTGGCTATCTTTCTAGTCAAGTCTCAGAATTCTGATACAAACCAATAACTTTCTCATACGGTAATACGGACACAGAAAAAGAGGAGTTTTGTCTGCCGCGTTGGATTGTGGATGAGGTGGAAATCGCAACAGCACGCTTCTGGCAATCCAGTTCCGAACATGACAACGGCCTGCTACCAAAGCGTCCTGTACGCCACCAGCTCTAATCCGCATCTGGCGAATCTGCTCCTCTTTTCTCCCTCTTCTCATCTGTCCTGATCCTGATCCTGATCCTGGGCGTCTCGAGGCAGCTGGGATCATTTGTGAGCAGAGCAGGGCATGGGTTGTGTGCCGTGTTGGGCTGCCCTGCCCTGGCACCTGGCTTGTCCTGCCTGTCTTGTTTCGATGGGCCTGTCATGCCAGGGCACAGCGGAGTGGAGTAGCGAAGGGCACGGCTAACTCGCTCGCTTGGGGAGGCTTCCGAAAAAGCTAGTTCCTGAAATCGTGCCCGCTTCGTCACTTCACTCGTCACTTTGTCCCGAAACGCATCATGAGGTTGACTCTGCTGCATTGAGAATTCAGGATTGCGATCAGCTTCAAGAATCTCGAGCAAAGATGAGGGGAAACCGTCTCGACCGTATGTTGAGGCCTGTCACTACTACTGCATTGTCTGGGTATTATATCACTTGCTGGTTCCCCGACGACCTTGACCTTGTTCTCACCTGAAGTATTTGCTGAAGACCTTGATTGATTGCCGTCTTGAACTCAGATAGTGACTTTGGCGAGTCGTGATAACTCGGAAAGGAAGTCCGAAATGAAAGACGAGACGAGACCGCCATGGCTTGCAGAATTCCTAGACAGCTGAAGCCTTCAAAAAACAATGCCGGTTGGGCTGCTCACAACCCGTACTCGAGAATAGAACTGCCTCCCGAAGTTGTGGTGATGAGGTTGCAGCTGTTTCACCACTATTTACATACCACTTTTCTTCGGTTATTGGAAGCCATTGATGTGACAATTGGTAAGAGATTCGATCGTGAAGCAAGATTGAGCACACCAATTCAATTCGTCCATGCCCAAGTGGCGACTACCATGGCATTTCGTACATTATCGTGAGATAGGGGTCCAACCCATGATGAGGAATGCGGGGTCGGTATCACGATAATAGACCAACAGGCATTAAAGGAGATGGCGATGATTCTCGAGACTCACGCAGGCATGTTTTTCGCATTAAAGCATCATCACCACTGAGATCATGGTCGCTGAGAAGCAACCAATGAGATCATCCAATTGACAGCTTGTTGGTCCAAACAAACCTGGATCGCATAACTCTAATCACACTTTCAAAGTGACCTGCAGTAGCAGTCAGGGCAGGGCTTAGTAGAGTTCCATTTTTCGTACCAACATCCAGTTCCGGACCCTCAAATCATCACAATTCTTTCTACTTGACTGCGAATCGCATGGCTGAAACGAAACCTTTTCGGGCCAACCAGCCGGCTGCGAAATGAGCTGTCTCTGGACGTTCCCCCTTTCGATCAAGTATCACCATTTCTTGCTGACATAAACGTCCTATCTAGGCCGGCACGCTTTTCTTGAGGTCTTGTCCTGTGGGCTGTCTACGAATAAGGAGAGCCAGCCGGGTGCAGACGGAAGATCGTCTCTGGCGGCCCCTGTCAGCCATTTCTCGTTACCACCACATCCAGGCACGGTATTCGTATCGTATCGTGACTCGGCCGCTGGCTCTGCCTCTATCTATCTTGATCTTCGTCTTGATATCGGAACCCAGCCGTGTACAGCGCTGGGCCGGGTCAACTGGTTGTGCGCTTTTCAGCTCAGACTTGCGGGAGAATCTATCTCATCTATTCTACGTGTCTTTCGATGAACGCATCTCAGCGCAAACACAGCGCACAGCAGTTTACTGCACTGATCTGAATCAGGCACGGAGGCTCGTACGCACCGCACCGCACCGCGCCCGCACTTCTTGCCGTCCAAAGATCCAATGACAGTGCGAGGGTAGAGCATCAAATCGCAGGAACATCGTGAAATGTTGGGGTAAATATTGAGATCCAGATCCAGGCTGGCCAGGTCTGGCAGGCCAGGCCAGAGCATGGTTGGTTGGTGTGATTGAGAATATACAGGCATGACAATACTGGACAGGGCATGGCACGATATCGGCCTCGGCGAATGATGTAGCGGAGACCTATGGTGGGGGTTTTAAGAGGTCCAAGTGTGAGAGAAGATGAGGTTGTCGTTGACTCTTCAGGGTATTTTCTGTCAGTCCACCGAGTCCAGTCGAGCTCTTCAGCATTCTAGCTCAGTACGGTAGTCCAGCTCTCACTTCCAAGTACATGTATCGAGATACTCGGGGACTGATGATGAGTGGAGGGGTTCTGTTCTGCTCTTGTCACTACAACCATGTCCCTCCAGGCGTGCCGTTGCGAGATCCGGAGCTACATGGGCTGACCCTGCGAGACGGTACCAATCGAAACGTGACCATCCCACTTTGAAGCTCTTAACAGGCTTGAAGTCGAAGTTGAAGCTCTCCAAACAATGACATGCAAGGGTACTGGGAGGGAGCAAGGGACAAGGCCTGCCAGCTGCCAGGATGAGAGGATCCTCGACGGACGAAGACGAGGACGAGGACGACGAAGTCTCCAACACCAGGGGTGGTGATGGGCGATATGGGCGATATTGGGAGGGGTCCCTGCCAGGTTTCTCTTTGTGTCTGGCTGTTGGATTTCGGCGTCTGGGGTGAGTAGAAAGCACTTTGACTGGCTGGAGACATTATCATTTTGAATCCGAGCCTGCCATTGGGCAGGATAACCAAAAGCACTCATTTGATCACTCGCTGAATCCTCCTCTCTCAGCGCAATGCATCAACACACACCCAAAAGCAAGCACAGCAAAAAGCATCAGCTTGCTGCACAAGTCCCCTTGCCGGCTCAGCATTCATGATTCAATACAGTCAGTACCGTATCTAGACCACTCACTGTATGGAGGTATGGTAAGATCAATTTTACTGCACATTAATTGGCCGCAACCCACGGACTCTGCCTGCAGCAATCACTTACTCGTACTGCCAGAAGCGTTCAGAAAATAATTGGATTTGCAAAAGTACTTCCTGGGTGGGCGGCATTGACAGCGCTGGTGACCACAACTCCAGCACTGAATACGGGGAGCACGGTATTTGATGGGCGTACTTGACACGCTGGAGGCTGACCTAGAGTACGCCTAGAACTGGAGGTTTGTGGGCTTAGAGGCGCTGTGAGCGCAAAGCCCCGCGACCCTGAAGCCCCCTCACTAGACCTCAAGTGACCCGCTGTCGCTCACTGTTCCCCCGCTGAGCAAGCCTCAAGACGCTACGCTATTCAGTATTTCAGACACACCAAAAGGACACCACCGTCGCCCATCGCTCACTACGGAACACTAGCTCAGCAACGGTTAGTGCCTGTTGCCGTCTGCCGTTGCTGGGCTCCTGGCTCCTGGCTAATGGCTCATGGTCTGGCTTGCTTGTCCTTGCGGGCCCATCCCTCCCTGGCTTGACTCCCCTGCACCTATTTCGAAATCCCTACCTCGATCCCTGCTCCCCCTGCCGCGCACTACCGGCCCCTGCCCATGGCCCTGTCCTAACACCATTATCCCAGCCGTGTATCCTGGATCAGCCCAATGGCATAGTTAGCTGCGCCGACCTCACCTCCCAGGATCCGGCTAAACACGAATATCTGGGGATTAGACCTCCTTCAGGACTAAGCTGTAGCTATATCCCTAGCTGTTATAGTCCTCATACCTAGCTTACTACCTAGTCTTTAACCCCAGGAGGCTGCTGCACGCCCGCACTAGGCCTGTATCGCCTTTCATCGTAGCCACAAACAGCACTGCAGTGAGCAGCAGTGCAGCAGCCTCTCGCTGGACCCATACTGCACCCGTACCTGATTGACGAGAACTACACTACCGCACCTAGGTTCCTAGCTTCACCCACTACCACATCCCTTGACTACCTCACCTCAACTGCCTACCTCCTCCCCTTCCTCCCCCTGCCCTACCTACTACCCTAACCTAACATCACCCCTCTGCCATGCACTCTGCACGCACGCACGCCCGCTGCAGCTCAAGCTCCTCTTCTTCTCCTCGCTCAGTCAGTCAGGTCAACTCAGTTAGTAGTGTGGGGCTACCTTTTCTTTGATCCTAACCTCTCCACTCGTTATTTACAAAAAAAGACCCTCAGACCGGGACTCCACTACGCCTCCGGAATCCCAATCCCATCCAAATCCCCATCTGTCCATTCATCCTGTCTTGTTCTCCTCTTGAGAACCTTCACATATAGGCTCCATCAGAAACTTTAACGGAGCAGCTCCTCTCTCTCCCACTCTCTTCCGTAAACTTCAAAAAGCTCCAATTCGATATTCTGCGAGTCAGGAAATTCATACTTCAGTTCTTGCTGATCTAATTCCTCTGAGACTTGATTGATCTCCGGCCGCGCTCGAGCTTCAACATATATACCGAACAGGCCGCACCGGACCCAGACCAATCCCCTTCGTCTTCTCTCTTCATCCACTACAGAACTGTCATCGTCCGTCCGTCTCTTTGTCAGTCAAGGCGTAGTACACATTGCTAGCTAGCAAGAGGCATCGTCGTTACAGCCTCAACAGCCGCACCATCACAAGTCCGATTCCAGAATCTCTCTCTTGCAGGAAACTAGAATCTGGCATCTGTTCTACTTCAAAAGCTCCATATCAGCACCAGTGGCCATTGTCCCGCCATAATCCGAGCACCCAACGTCCTTGCGCTCGCTCAGAGGGTTCGACGATCCCGCCAGCCACTGGCTTTTCTCCTACGAACTCAACTTCCTCCAAGAATGGTCCCTGTTTCGGAAACCTAACACCCACGTTCAGTACCGGACTGGTTCGCCATCTCCCAAGATCACTTGCAGTTGCCACTTGGACGTCGAAACAAGAAGACCTGCTAGGCTCCTCCTAGTATCCACCTCTCAGTCTGGCTTGCGATTGACCGTTTAGTCTCTCACGGTTACTGTTGCCGAAAGTCTTCTTTCTTTTCTTCAACGAACACAACGACCACGCTTCTTCAGCCACTCGCAACATCATCCTTAGCTCCAAAAAGCCTAGGCCAAGTACCCTTAGTCAGAGACAGTTCAAGAGCAGTCCTGAGTGGAACTTTTCTGAACTGCTCGTGCGCCCCGCCAAACCCTGTTCGAGTAGTATCCCTGGTCCACTCCAATTATAAGCAGGCATCTCAAGAGTATGTAAACGACTGCTTCCCCCCTCACACATGGCCCCCATCAGACCAGGTTCCTGACATCCTCAGATCTTGTTACGTTCAGAGCTCGACAACATCTTGAAGACTTGTACATACAACTGTCTCAAGGTTCAACATCAGCCCAGTACCTGTTCACTCTCAGCTTTCATCCAACAGCACTGCGCTGGACGCCTCTATTTCTCTCGACATATCTCCGCCTGAGTCGACTCGACTCGAGTAGAGCATCGGTCTTTGTGCATCCATATAATCACATTGAGTCTCCGGAACAACACTCGCTACCTGAAGCATACACAGCTTCACCAACGTCGACCTAATCCTTAATTCGCCCAAGAAGCCCTACTCGTCTCCAAGGAGTCAATCTCTCAACCTACTCAGGAGACACCGTGAAGGATATCAGAATGGACGTCATGGAGTTGGTAGAGAACGAGCCGAATGCCAGACCCTTCCAATGTGATTGGCAAACTTGCAGCAAAGTGAGCACCAAAAGGTGGTGAGACATGTTGGGCCATGACACTAACATTCCGCTAGAGCTTCAACAGAAAGTCAGACCTTCAGAGACATTACCGAATCCACACCAATGAGCGTCTATACTCTTGCATGACACCCGGTTGTGGGAAGAGCTTCATTCAGAGAAGTGCCTTAACAGTTCACATCAGAACCCATACTGGCGAGAAGCCTCATCAATGCCAACACATTGGCTGTGGAAAACGGTTCTCCGATGTAAGACTTGCTTGTTCAGAACGTTTGCTTTGGTTGCTAATACTTTTCCTAGTCTTCGAGTCTCGCTCGTCATCGACGAATTCACACGGGAAAGCGACCCTACAAGTGTGCTCATGACGGTTGCCTAAAGAGGTTTGTAGCACCGAGTGTACAGCCTGAATTGATGCTTACATCTCGTAGCTTCTGCAGGAAGACGACAATGGTGAAGCACCAGAGACGATCACACCAAAGAGGAATCCACTCCTCAGAACTCGAGGATGGTGACACTTCCGACTCTGATTCTGGAGAATCTCCTTCCACCCCACAACATTCAGGCCCAATGCAATGGCCTCAAGCTATTCATGTTCCACAGCAACAAATTCCTCATGGACACCACATGCATCGAGCCCACTCATTTGCCGACTTCGGACACCACCAAGTTGATGGATATCCCATGCCTCAGAACTACGGAGGGCACCGACACAGTCTGTCTGGAGGAGCTCAACAACACTACAATGGCCCGATTCAGGAGCAGCCTCACCACCAGCAACCGATCATGCACCGAGCACCAAGTCTCCCAGCTCACGCATCATACTACGTGCCGGAACAGAACAACCCAGGCGTTGCAACTTTGAACACCAACCCTGCATCAATCCAGACATACCAGATCCCTCGCCAGTTGGAAAGACAGGAGGTTCTCCAAAGCAGCCCAAGCAGCTACTCATCGGCCTCGAGAGCAAGCCCAGTGTCGCAAGAGCCGTTCTACACACACCATCCGGCCGCCCAGGCTGCTACGTACGCTCTCCAGAACTCGTCTCCTGTTGAGCAGCAACCAATGATCCAGTATCAGCAACATATGCCTCAGCATCTGACGCAGCAACATGGCTTGCCCACGCCCATCAGCCAACCCCAGAGCCACGATCAATACCCTCAGGCTCAACCACAAGAAGGGCAATGGTATGAGAACCCAGCCGCCTACCAGCCTCCGATCGAGGTCGTCAGCCATATTCCAGCTTACCCTCAAGTTCACGTCTTCCATGATCCTTGGAAGGTCGAGACATTCGACGACCCATCGTTACAAATGCCCAGTGCTCGAATCGAGAACATGTAACGATCTTCCTTCTAAATAATTCAACATTACCATCGATCAATTTAGATCAGCAGCAGCCTTTCATTTGTTCTCGCCTTCGGCGACTGTATCATTAAACCGGCCAGCTTATACCCCGAAGAGAGAGCGGGATACACAGGACCATCTTTCTCCTTCATTCCGCGCACTATTCAACAACAGCAAACCACCATCACCATCATCAAACAAAAACAAATACGTCAAAAAAGCGTTGCTTCCTTCCATTCCGTTCCGCAGAGCAAGTTCCGAGCAAGTTTCGAATTCGCTGTAATTCTATCACGAGCCACGATCGCACATACCCACTACTACTACTAAATACCCGACACGCACGCACGCAATATATAAACACCGAAACGACGCCGACGACGACACACATACTCCTTAACATCGCACGCAACGCAATCGCACCGCACTCCGTTGTTCTTTCATTCCAGAGCCATGTATCCCTCACGGGTTCCCATGGGCGGCTTTTTGTCTTCAAACTTATTCCCACTTGGGGCGTTCTGGCTTTTGTTCTCGAGATCACTTCAGTTCATCGTCGCTATTTACCTCCGTACAATCTTTATTTCATCTTGTCAATTTGTCCTCGGGTGTTTTGGTCGGCTTTTGTTTTCAAAGGAGGGTCTGCACTTGCTTTTGTGTTTCTTTTATTCATTCTGTGCTTAATTGGTTCTCTCCCGCTGCAGATATTGTGTTTTGCCCCCCCTACCCATCCACACCATGTAATTTATGCTACTTCTACTGAGCATACAACCACGCACGCGTAATGAGGAAAAGCCACCTTCAAAGGGGCTCATGAATGAGAAAGACGAGAAATCTTATTATCAATTGTTGTGTGTTTTTCTTACTTGGTCAACCTGTCCCCTTTTCTCCTTTATTCTGTATTTGTGTATTTACGGCTTTGCATTGGGAAACAAAACGGTGGGCGCGCGGGGAAGGCGGACCGGACAGGAGGGAGAGATGGAACGGATGAATGTTTATTTGGAAAGAAGGAAAGAAGTGGATGAGGAGAAGGGAGATGAGAAACAGATATGGATTGATGCACAACATGTACAATTAGTCGCGCGAAACGGCTTGTTAATTCTTTGGGAAATAAGGGAACTTGGATTGGAAATGTATCTGTAGCAGCAAATAAAAAGCAGTAAAAATTTATCTCTTGAGTGCCAAACTGAAATGTGAAAGTGAAGTTCTCGTGAGCGTGAGATTCAAACTGGAAAGGTGAGAAACGTGATCAAAAACGCTCAGATCGCGAGTACAGAAACACGGGGACTTCGACACCAAACTTGATGTCTAAGAAGTCCCGCGTAACATCTACAAAACCCCACATGAATTTCGGTACTGGTAGAAAAACCACTGAGCCGAATCCCGAATGATGCGATTGAAGTTCGAATAACCTTAATCACAAGTGTACCAGAAACATATCTGCCGTGGTCCTGTCATCGAAAGCAAACAATGGGACTGTCGGCGTATCGGCGAAGTCGGCTACGCTAAAGCGCTTATGTACTAGCGCCCTATTACCTCAACTTTATCGCAGCCTCGAGACCGCATCATCCATTTGCCTGGCCTCAGCATCTGGTATCGCCACGACGTACGCTCTGCCATCTCTTTCTTCGATCGGTGTCCTGCGTGCACCGTCATCATTCTTTACGTTATATTTGGTATTCTCGAGATAATAGTCATACGCGCGGAGTGAGAGTCGAACGGACGGAATAGAGGACGTCGAAGGCGGTGGAAGTGTTCAGTTTGTTTGGATCAAGAACTGCAATTATGGCTTTCCAATCGACTGCTTTGCCGGTAAGGAGCCTTGAATCTACAAGGATGAATAGAGATACCGAGGTCATATATCGGACGGTGCTGATGTTGTCTTTAGGGTTTGGCAGCTGCGACTACAGAGATGTGGCCTGCGATGTCGAATGCGATGGGCGCGCCATGGAGGGTCTTCGGTCAGCAGAAACAAAGCACATCAATATCAAGACGAAGCGAACGAAGAGAACCTGAGATCAAGGTTGCAGATGTTTCTGCGGCGCCATTGGTATGTTTCTTGCCGCTGAATCAAAGTGCTCATACTAACGCCACCTTCAAGCAGTCCTCCAGAATCGAAATTCCAGAATGTCTGCGAGATCTCCCAACGAACTTCTCCTCAAAAATGATTCCTCGGATGTCTTCGCAAGCCTCTTTCAATATTCGACATACCCTCGCGGCGATGCCGAAAGGCACATTCGGCGCCGCGAACCCCATTACCCGCCGAGTATTATTCCCTTCTCAGACACGTCAAATGTCTACCGGACTTCTTCAACGTCGATTCCAGAAACCAGATTTCCGGATTGCTGGTCTGCAGAAGAGAACAATTTTCGGTAGCAATACATCCAGGAGCACGCTCGCGCATTTGGAGGAGACAGCCAACAAGAACCCGAACAGCGCCACCTCGCAATACGCTTTCTACCAAGCCTTGATACGTGCCGATATGCCAGCCATTGTGGTTGAGAGATACGAGACGAACCAGTTCGCTTCCAACACTGCTTCTGAGAACTTATACCACCGTGCTCTGGGTATGATGGGCAAGGGCGGAAACGTTGCCAATACAAACCACTTTGGAGGACAAAATGCTGGTCTCAATAACTCTCAACTACAAGCTATTGGACAGGCAGTTGCTGCCAACTCTCGTGGTGGCAATGTTGCTGTTTCCCGAGGACCAAATGTGGGTAGTGGTTCTAAGGATGGACCTCTCCACGTTGTGGTTGAGGAAACTATTGGCGGCACAATCTTCAAATGGGTCAAATTCATTCTCTACTTCGGTCTATTCACGTATCTCAGCTTGGTCGTCGTCGCAATGGTCATCGAGACTTTCCAAACCTTCAAGAAAGTAGGCGGAAAGAACGACAATGAGGCCAAGGCCGAACATCAAAATGTCCGGTTCTCTGACGTCCACGGCTGTGATGAGGCAAAGGAGGAACTCCAGGAATTGGTCGACTTCTTGAAGAATCCTGACAAGTTCTCAACTCTTGGTGGCAAACTTCCAAAGGGTGTCTTGCTGGTAGGCCCACCTGGTACCGGAAAGACTCTTCTCGCACGAGCTGTTGCCGGTGAAGCTGGCGTGCCATTCTTCTTCATGTCTGGATCCGAATTCGATGAGGTCTACGTTGGTGTCGGAGCCAAGAGAGTTCGTGAGCTCTTCTCTGCTGCCAAAGGAAAATCACCTGCTATTGTTTTCATCGATGAACTGGATGCCATAGGAGGCAAGCGAAATTCTCGTGATGCAGCCTACGTTAAACAGACTCTCAACCAATTGCTTACCGAACTGGACGGCTTCGAACAAAACAGCGGAGTTATCATTTTGGCAGCAACGAACTTCCCGGAACTTTTGGACAAGGCTTTGACTCGACCTGGACGATTTGACAGAAATGTTGTTGTTGGTTTACCTGACGTTCGTGGCAGAATGGCAATCCTCCAACATCACATGAAGAACATCATTACGTCTAAGGATGTCAGTCTCGAGGTACTGGCTGCTGCAACACCTGGCTGCTCTGGAGCCGAATTGGAGAACATCATCAACCAAGCAGCCGTTCATGCTAGCAAGGCCAAGGCTCAAGCCGTTTCCATGTTCGATTTCGAGTGGGCAAGAGAGAAGATCATGTGGGGTGCAGAGAAGAAGGGCATGTTCATTACTCAGGAAGAGAAGGAAGCTACAGCATATCACGAAGCTGGCCATGCTCTAGTCGTTATGTTCACACCTGGCTTCGATCCTCTCCACAAGATTACCATCATGCCTCGGGGTCAGGCATTGGGATTGACCATGCATCTACCAAAGATGGACAAGTATTCCCAGGGTCGAGATGAGCTGCTAGCTCAGCTTGATGTTTGTATGGGAGGTAAAGTTGCCGAGGAGATCAGATATGGCCCTGATAAAGTGACCAGTGGTGCTTCAAGTGTGAGTGCTTTGCCTTCCCTTAACATGTATAGTGCTGACTCATGATTTAGGATCTTCAAAAGGCAACGCAGGTCGCATACGCAATGGTCACCAGATTCGGCATGTCAGATAAGCTGGGCAACGTCGATCTCGCATCCAACCACGATTCGTTGTCAGCCGGCACAAGAGAGTTGATTGAATCGGAGGTGCGGCGTCTAATCGATGATGGACGTGATCGTGCCATGAAACTTCTTCTCAACAAGCGCAAGGAACTTGACTTACTAGCCAAAGCTCTCGTCGAGTACGAAACACTTGATAAGGACGAGGCTTTCAAAGTCATCAAGGGCGAGAAGCTTGAAGGAAAGCTGATCATGCCATCAGGCCCACTCAAAGTTCCAGAGGTCGGAACACCAATATCCGGAGGCGACCTTCCGAGTATCCCTCCCATTCCTGGGAGCCAGCCAGAGAAGCCAGCTGATAAGGGACCACCTGCTGGAGGAGCTGTAGCATGAGAGGAGAAGGTAAATTGATGAGGAAAATCACTGCTCATTGGAGGCGTTTAGGCGAAAAATTTGCTGTCATACTTATTACAAGTATGAAAAATTGTGTTCTATTAGTGAGCAATCAACCAGCAGCAGCATTTTTTGATGGGCGGTCGATGGGACTGCTATAGCATAAGACAGCTCTTTCTTTTGTGGATAAGGATGAGAGGAGGGAAAAGAAGGGCAAGAAGCGGGAGAGAGAAGAGGAGAGGATATGAGGTCGTCTGTCCTGTGTAGGATAGATGCCATAGCGTGAATGAATATTATCGATTCGAGATTGTTGATTTTGGTTCTGTTGATATGTGCTCTCGTGCAAATCGCAGCTATGGGTGTAAAAACTTACTATTGCACTTCTATCTGTCAAGATTTTTCTATGTATCGGCTTGACAATGGAGAAACAATACCTTTGTATCGGTTTCATGTTCTGGAGTATTGACTCGAAACTGACGAGATTCAAAAACGCCAAGTCTTTAGCGCCACTCCTGACTTGAAGCTAAGTGGATGACGACCGAAGGCAAGCTCGTTGCCTTCAGCCACGACAACCATCCACAACCCTACAAACAGCTATCGAAGCTATCATCAACCATCGCAGGAAGAGCAGGGCAATTCCCAAATCTTCTTCGCCATGGTGTACCACGAGGATACCATGTTCCGGTCCGCGGACATGAGCATGGTGCAGCTCTACATCGCCAACGAAATCGGCCGCGAGATAGTCAACGCTCTGGGCGAGCTTGGACAGATCCAATTCCGCGATGTATGCCTCATTGAAGAGAGAGAATTGTTGGAGCTTCTGGCTGATGATTTATGTAGCTCAATTCCGATGTCACGGCTTTCCAGCGAACCTTCACACAGGAGATAAGAAGACTCGATAATGTGGAGAGACAGCTTCGTATGTGGCGATGAGCTCAATGGATCAATGGGTACTGATGGCAGATTAGGATTCTTCTACACGCAGATGGAAAAGGCTGGAATTCCCCTCCGCAAGATTGATCTCGATGTCGATACCCTCGCGGCGCCATCTGCCTCGGAGATTGACGAACTGGCCGATCGCAGCCAGAGCCTCGAACAACGCGTTGCATCGCTGAATGACAGTTACGAGACCTTAAAGAAGAGAGAAGTTGAACTGACGGAGTGGCGATGGGTGTTGAGGGAGGCAGGAGGATTCTTTGATCGTGCACACGGCAATACGGAGGCTATCCGGGCTTCGAACGATGACGATGATGCGCCTCTTCTGCAGGATGTTGAGCAGCCTGCTCAGAATGGCGATGCCGAACGTTCATTCTCGGTCATGAATATCGGATTTGTGGCGGGTGTTATCCCCAGAGACAGAGTGGCTGCTTTCGAGCGCATCTTATGGAGAACGTTGAGAGGAAATCTCTACATGAATCAATCCGAGATCCCCGAACCTCTCGTCGATCCCACGAACAACGAATCCATCAACAAGAACGTCTTCGTTATCTTCGCACATGGAAAGGAGCTCATTGCTAAGATCAGGAAGATCTCTGAATCGTTGGGTGCGGATCTCTACAGCGTGGATGAGAATAGCGATTTGAGGAGGGATCAGATCCATGAAGTCAACACTCGTCTTGGAGATTTGGGCAATGTTCTAAGCAACACGAAGACCACGCTCGATGCGGAGCTCACACAGATTGCGCAGAGCTTGGCTGCTTGGATGGTGATCATCAAGAAGGAGAAGGCTGTTTACCAGACCCTGAATCTGTTCTCATACGACCATGCCAGGAAGACTTTGATTGCTGAGGCGTGGTGCCCGACAAACTCTCTGCCCTTGATCAAGTCCACTCTTCACGATGTCAATAACCGGGCTGGACTTTCGGTTCCTTCGATCATCAACGAGATCAGAACGAACAAGACCCCTCCTACATACCAGAAGACCAACAGGTTTACTGAGGGTTTCCAAACTATCATCAACGCCTACGGAACCGCCAAGTACCAGGAGGTCAATCCCGGTTTGCCTACTGTTGTTACGTTCCCGTTCCTCTTCGCTGTCATGTTCGGTGATTTTGGTCACGGATTCATCATGTTTGCAGCTGCGTCTGCTATGATCTATTGGGAGAAACCTCTCAAGAAGGTCCGCGACGAGCTGTTCGCTATGGCCTACTATGGACGATATATCATGTTGATGATGGGTATCTTTTCCATGTACACTGGTCTGATCTACAACGATGTCTTCTCGAAGTCCCTCTCCATCTTCCCCAGTGCCTGGAAGTGGGATGTGCCTGAGGGATGGAAGGAAGGAGCCGTTGTCACTGGATCTTTGAAGGGCGATTACAGATATCCCTTTGGTCTCGATTGGATGTGGCACGGTACTGAGAACGACCTTTTGTTCTCTAACAGTTACAAGATGAAACTCAGTATCCTCATGGGTTGGTGCCATATGACTTACTCGTTATGTCTATCCTACATCAACGCTCGTCACTTCAAGACTCCAATTGATATCTGGGGTGTCTTCGTTCCTGGAATGATCTTCTTCCAGGCTATTTTCGGATACCTTGTCTTCACCATCATCTTCAAATGGTGCGTTGACTGGAACGGAATTGGACAATCGCCTCCTGGACTACTGAACATGTTAATCTACATGTTCTTGTCGCCCGGAACGATCGAAGGACAATTGTACGCCGGCCAAGGCCCTGTTCAGATCTTCCTGGTTCTCATCGCCGTTGTCCAAGTCCCGATCCTGCTCTTCCTCAAGCCATTCTATCTTCGCTATGAGCACAACAAGGCTCGTGGAAAGGGATACAGGGGTCTCGGCGAGACGTCTCGCGTCAGTGCTTTGGATGGAGATGATGACGACAGCAATACCCTGGACGGAAGAGCTAGTATGAACAGTGATGGGGAAGGCGTTGCGATGATCACTCAAGATCTTGGTGGGGATGAGGAGCATGAAGAGTTTGAGTTCAGTGAGGTTATGATCCATCAGGTTATCCACACTATCGGTATGTACTGAGTAGAACCCAGCGTGAAGGTGAGAAGAGCTAACATCAACAGAATTCTGTCTCAACTGTGTCTCCCACACTGCATCCTACCTCCGTCTCTGGGCCCTCTCCCTCGCCCATCAACAACTCTCCGTCGTCCTTTGGACCATGACCCTCGCCAACGGTCTCGCCGTCACCGGCCCCCTCGGCGTCGCCATGATCGTCGTCACCTTCTACGTGTGGTTTTTCCTCTCCGTCGCCGTCCTCGTTGTCATGGAAGGCACGAGCGCAATGCTTCACTCCCTGCGTTTGCACTGGGTCGAGGCGATGAGCAAGCATTTCATGGGCGATGGTATTCCCTTTGAGCCATTTAGCTTCAAGATTATGCTGGAGGAGGATGAGAGTGCGGCGGAGATATCTTAGGTTGTTTTTGGTTGTTGCATGATTTCTCGCTTGTCTTGCCTAGCTTTATTCTACCCTGCTGCCCTGTCAGTCGAGGGGTGGGGTCGGATGAGCTGGAATGGACTGGGTCGAGAGGAGAATAATGCTGTTTCGTTTGTAGCTGTTGTCTGTCTAGGTAGACCTTTCTGTAGAATTATGTCGTTATACGCAGGCTGTACATGTTCATTTGTCCTCTTCCTACTCCTCCTCCTCCTTCTCCCAAGTATATCACGAAAGCTTGATCTGATCTGGTAGGATCTAGTGGAGTGAGATGATATCGTCCCGTCCCGTGCATGGTTTCTTTTTGTTCCCGCATCGCTGGCTTGCTCTGTCAACTAGCGATGGAGAGGTGAGGTAAGGTAAGTGGGGGTTCCAGAGAGGGGAGGGAAGTATGAGAAGCACGACTTTCATCCTACTCTCTTGATTCGTCCGTATTTATGCTCTTGAGTCTATCCCGACGAGATTCCTATACTCGGTGACGTATCCACTTTATATATCCAATCACCGAATTATCGTGACTCGTTACTTTCCTGTCCAGCTTGTTTGCCATTGACGGAAAGCTTTCTATCCTGCCTCGCCTTCCCCTATTGGCTATGCCTGCTTCCCGAGTAAATTCTGGAAGTCCGAGTACCCTCGTATTCTAACGATAAAGAAAGCAAGGTCCTCGCCCTGTAGAGAGCGTGAGCTTTGGAGTGGAGTGGGATAGCGTACTACAATTGGGGAAAGCGTGCCACCTCAGGTAGGGCGGGTGTGTTGTGCAGCTTCACCGCTGCTGGCAGATTCACGGCAGACGAAGGCGTTTGGCGGGGCAGAGTTGCGGGCGAGAATCCACCCCTCTTTTTTTCTGTTCAGTCCCTTAGACAGGTAAGGTATCTTCACACCTCCTCTTGCTTCCTCTCCAAACCTTTCTTATTTTGGGTTTTGCAATTTGAAGATCTCGAGATTCCAATCCGCTATCTCACTTTGCCAATCCGATTTCTTCGAACCGATCTGAAATCCACAAGCAAGTGAAGTAACTTCCTTGCCAGCTCCACTGCACTACACTACGGTCTCTCCTCAAAGTATATTACGCAAGCTCTTCCTTCCTACATTTCCGACTACAACACCCTCTTCTGATAACCAATCCTCGAAATCGACCTGCCAATCTACTTCCCAATCCAAACCCAAGAAGAACCGCAAATATGGCAGAATCCGCACGAGAGATACTGAAGAATATGTCGCTTGCCAATCGCAAGTTCTCGATGAACCGTAACACGGGGACGCCGAGAGTATCGACAAAGGCGCAGAGAAGGTTTAGTACGCATGATCCGAGTGCGAATGGTATGTCTTGTTCTCTTCCTGTATGTTTCCTTTGCGTAGGGAGGGTCGTGTGTGGACGTGAATGGGAGAGGGGAGAGGGGAGAGGTTTTGGGAAGCTTGTTCGAGGGATTGAAGATGTTTTCTGTGGAAAGCTGAATAGATCTACCGCACGTTGGATTAAATTAGCGTTTCGCAGATGAGGAAATGAATCTGCAAAGGAAATTTGGCCACGGAAAAGGGTGCTAACTCTTGAATCCTCTAGAAACCAACTCCACAATCCACAAACAATTCCGTAATGCCCACGAAGGCCACCGTCCCCACGCAGGTCTCGATCCCACAAGAGCTTCCACCGGTGTAATTTGGTGTACCGAACGAGCCTACGAGCATGGCTTCCTCGAAGAGCCAGAACTCTGGGCCAATCTAGGTCAGGGTGCCCCCGAAGTCGACGACGAAATCGAAGGCTCTTTCGAGCGTCCCCACACCATCGACATCACCATGGCTGGTCGCGAGTACGGTCCCACAGCTGGTATCAAGGGTCTGCGAGCTGCTGTCGCCAATCTGTATAATGTGCATCATCGGGAGGGCAAGAAGAGCCAGTACAGTTGGGAGAATGTGTGTATTGTGCCTGGTGGACGAGCGGGCTTGATTCGCATTGCGGCGGTGTTGAATAACGCGTATTTGGGATTCTTCATCCCGGATTATACGGCGTATAATGAGATGTTGAGTCTGTTCAAGAACGTGAGTTATTTCATCATTCGTTGAGTGTTGGTCGTTCGTGGAGAGAGAGGGGAAAAAGAGATGGCGGGGTTGAAGCTGATGGAGGGGTTGTTCTTGGCTACGCTACGTTCCCCTTTCTTGGCAGGGGTCTTTTTCCTTCCCGTACGATGTCTTCAGGAACATGAGCTGATCTTGGAATCTATCACTACAGTTCGCAGCAATCCCATCTCCCCTCTCAGAAGAAGATGGATACCATATCAACCCTGATAAGATCGCCGAGGAGATCGCTCGTGGCACGAGTGTCATCTTGACATCTAACCCTCGCAACCCTACTGGCAAAGTAGTCAAGAATCCTGAGCTGGCAGAGATCCAGAATATCTGCCGTGACCGTGCTACGCTGGTTATGGATGAGTTCTACGGAGGATACAATTACACGAGTGATTGTGATGGAACGACTATCAGTGCAGCGGAGAACATCGAGGATGTTGATGAGGATGATGTGTTGATCATTGATGGATTGACCAAGAGGTTCAGACTTCCTGGATGGAGAATTGCGTGGATTGTTGGACCAAAGGTATATCTGCTTGTGTTCTCGTGGTGACTCCAAGACTGATAACTATAGGAATTCATCCAAGCCATCGGATCATGTGGTTCTTACCTCGATGGAGGAGCCAATGTTCCCTTCCAAGAAGCTGCCATTCCCATGCTTGAGCCCAACAAAGTCCGCACAGAGATGAAAGCACTGCAGTCCCATTTCAGAGTACGTTATACTATCCTCCTACTACCCGTTCACACTAACCTCTTCCAGGAAAAGCGCGACTACGTTGTAACACGCCTCCGCGGCATGGGCTTCAAGATCACCACCGTCCCAGACAGTACTTTCTATCTATGGCTCGACCTCGAAGGTCTCCCCGACCAGATTTCCGACGGCTTGAACTTCTTCCAAGCCTGTCTCGAAGAGCGTGTCATCGTCGTCCCGGGTATTTTCTTTGATCTGAACCCGAGTAAGAGGAGAGATCTGTTTGATAGTCCTTGTCATCACTTTGTGCGGTTCTCATACGGCCCGAAGATGGAGACTTTGAAGATGGGACTGGATGGGATTGAGAGAGTGGTGAAGAAATATGCTACTGTTGGTAAGTCTACTGTTCCTTTTGCAATCTCTGTCTGGTTGTGACTTCTCGCGGGCTGGAGGTTATCTCTCTGGGCACGAATCGGAAGCGTGCGAGTCGAAGGTTCCTCATCCTTAGGCTTTAAGAGCCGATCAGTCCGCTTTGGAATGAGATGATTACTGACATCGTGAAACAGAATCTGACTCGGAATAAGCACATCTCACGTATACGACGGCCTGACCTCGTCCGACTAATTGGTTCTTTGGAAGGCGATATCCGACTCTGTACCGGAACACGAAAGGCTTCTTTCCCTCTTTGCATAACCCATGAATTTGATAGAGAGCAATGGATTTCCTTCTGGCACATAAAGGGGAATGTCTCACACCCATAGACTTGCTTGGATGAATAACGATAATTTGGCGATGATTTACCCTTACATGATCCGTTGAACGAATTGCCAATTATAGGATATTCAGTTGATAGGCGAGCAAACAATGATCTACTAGTACGTATTCGGACAATCCAGATACCCGACACCGAAGACAAAGTTGCCCACGAGTGCGAGGTGTACGCAACTTAACGTAGCTACACTCTTTCCTACATTAGAACATTCTCGGCACTGTTCATGCGGTGCGGATGTGGCTTTTTAGTTTCTCATCATTCGTCGTGTATGTAGTGAGAGAGTGTAGTAAGCACTACGGTAGCAGATCATCCTTCCATATCTGGCTTGTCTTGAGCTTGGCCGCCCCCTTTTCGCCTTTTTGCCTTCTGCTTTCCCAGCCGATAAGAGCAAAACTTTATCCCACAGTCTGAGCTACAGAATAGGAAGGCATGTATTGTGGATAATTGTTTGACGCGTTCCTATCCTGTGCTACGCTGTGCTGTGCCACATGCTTTCTCGGAGGGGCGAGGAAGAGTGGGGAAGGGAGGAATGAGGTAACTTTGTACGGAAGGTAGGTAGGTAAGGACGTAGAGTAAGCTGATTGTGGGGTTCTTGATTGACCTCGTTTGATTGTAGATGCGGAAGGCGTGGAGGGGCAATGATTAGATGTGCAGATGTATGGAGGTATATAAGATGGTGGTAGAGGGTGCAAGCTCTCTGCACTTGGCTTTGATCATTCGATGTTCTTGGCGGGTTATTTGAATTGTTTACTTAGATCTGCGATCGCTGTACTTCAGAGATAAGTCGCAGTCGCTTTGAAAGACTTGCTTGAGCAAGAAGAATCCGAGAAGGCTGGAGCTTCGAAAGCGAGGGGAAAGGTTGGGAAGACTAGGAGCGGCAATCATGGGGTCAATCGCTCTTCCTCCTGTTGAGGAACTTCACCTCAAAGACACATCATTCAACGTACCGACAGCTCCGTACCCAAAATCCAGCGATGCACCTCTACCCAGGTCGTCCGAAGAGATACGATCGATAGTCGACCAGTCCATCACAGCACTGAACACCGTGCTTCAGTTTGGGAACTTTGCCGCCTTGTCTGATCTCATGGCCAAAACCTCCTACTGGCGCGACCACCTAGGCCTGTCACCCACTAGGTTCTCAACACTATACGGAGCAGACGAGGTGATCTCCTTGATCACCTCTAAAGGAAAAGCAAATGGAACCAAATGCCAGATTACGTCCCTCTCTCTAACCAGTACCCCTGAACTCACCAATCTTGACCCAAAAGGAACAGTAAAATGTATCTTCGCAACCCTATCCTTCACCACGCCTCACGGTACTGGGAAAGGCAATGCTCGCTGGATCCTTGACGTCGAGAGCCAGGACCAATGGCGCATCTACACACTCTTCACATCCCTCACCGACCTCACTTCCACACCCTTCCAAACGGGCTCTTCCCGCCCCGAATCCGCAAAGCCCAATTCCGCACCCCCAAAGATGAACTGGTACGAATGGCGAGAGCGGCAGCGAGAGTTCCCTGAAGAAGATGGCGAGGAGCCGACAGTGTTGATTGTAGGCGCTGGACACAGCGGGTTGATGACGGCTGCGAGGTTGAAGATGTTGGGGGTGAGGACGCTGATGGTGGATAAGGGGGAGAGGACGGGGGATTGCTGGAGGAAGAGGTATCATGATTTGGTGCTGCATGATCCGTGTTGGATGAATGCGATGCCGTATTTGAGGTATCCGCCGAGTTGGCCTGTGAGTTTGCTCTTTTTATCCTTTGTGGCTCGCTTCCGGTGTTTACATCTGCGACCCAAGTCGAACCTCGCTTCCCTGTTTTTGAGAGTTCTACACGGGCGTTGCGCTGATACCGGGTAGATTTTGACGCCGAAAGATAAAATGGCCGATTTCCTGGAATATTATGAGACGGCGCTTGACTTGGATGTTTGGAATAGTACGCAGGTTGTGGAGTCAAGATGGGATGGCGTGAAGAAAGAATGGACTGTTGTGTTAGAACAAAACAAGAATGGGAAGATCTCCAGAAGTAATCCCTTCACTCGACATATTTTGTATCAGCAAGACGTACTCACGAGATGCAGGAACATTCCATCCCCACCATATAGTCCAAGCCACCGGTCTAAACGGTGAACCACGTATCCCCACCATCCCAGGCATGTCAAAATTCACAGGCACAACCCTCCACTCCACACAATTCAACGACCCATCCACCTTCGCTGGAAGAAAAGTAATCGTCGTTGGCACCGGTACATCAGGACACGATATATCCCAAGGTCTCCACCGCCACGGCGCCAACGTAACAATCGTTCAACGCTCCCCAACATTCGTACTCTCCCTCTCCTCAGTCCACAAAATAGTCCGCGTCTCATACAATGAATCTACAGACGTCGAAGACGCCGACCTAAAAATGCTGTCTCTGCCTACAGCGCTATTCAAGCATGTTGGGTCCGATTCATCGTCCATGTTTGCGCCGCTGAACCAGGACATGTGGGATGGGTTGGAGAGGGTAGGATATAAGACTATATCAAGGCCAGAAGAGCAGGAATTACCGAGTTTGTTGAGCTTGACTATACAGCGTGCGGGCGGATTCTATATTGATGTTGGATGCTCGCCTCTCATCTCCTCCGGCGCGATTCGCGTCAAATCCAGTCCGGCTATCAGCCATTTCACAGAACGGGGGATGGTGTTTGCGGATGGCGAGGAGGTTGAAGCGGATGTTGTGGTGTTTGCGACGGGGTATTCGAATGGAAGGGTGAGGACGAGGAAGATCTTTGGGGATGAGGTTGCGGATAAGATTGAGCCTGTCTGGGGATTTGATGAGGGGGGTGAGATTAGGGGGGTTTGGAAGAGGGGTGGGCAGGAGGGGTTTTGGGTTGCGGCGGGGAGCTTTTGGTTGAGTAGGTATTATTCGAGGTTGTTGGCTTTGCAGATTAAGATGGTGGAGGAGGGATTGGTGGGGTTGTGAACTTGTTGAAGTGATGGATCGTATGGAATCAAGGGAGAAGGAGAGAAAGAGTAATTTTGGAGCGTTGGATAAATAGTAACATGCTTATAGAATGCTACACCGTTCGATGACCTATCCATAGCTTATCTCGACAGCCCGAGGGAGCAAACATATTGTCCATAGATGTTGTTGATATTGATGCCACCGAAGGGATGTCTTAGCGAGCCCCTGGATCGCCAGGCTGTACTCGCTAATTTTCAAGACTTTCAGCGTATGCCTGGGGAGTTTTCAGGTGAGTGCGGGGTAAATTACCCCACCAAGAAAGCTAGGCTGATCAACAAAGAACGCGACAAAATCTCAGACATGAACATCGCGGCATAACTAATGACAGGAGTACGCGAGTAAGGAGACTGGAAAACTGTCTGAACCCCCGGGTATGAGATGCACGGAGAGGGGAGGTGTGATATCATACTCAGTGGTCACATTCCTTTCGATATATGCTTGTGAGTGAATGCAAACAACGAAGCAAACAGTGAGGGCAATTACAAAACAGAGATTTCAAGCAACATTCTTGAGAAATTCTAGGTATATGTAGTAACATGTGGCTGTATTTGGGAAACAACAAAGCAGTTCAATATTTCCCCGTCTTGACCGTTAACGCCAATCGGTCCAACACATACTTCCCCGCGGTGATTGGAGGAAATTTCGATGGGTTCTCCTCACTGACACAAGAAGGTAACGTCTCTACAGTCTCATCATAATTGATAGAGAAGAAGAGCGGAACGCTATATCTCTCCTTATCCGTTCTATTCACCACACGATGAATTGTGCTCTTGTAAACACCATTTGTCCACCGCATTAGGAAGTCTGCAACGTTCACTACGATTGCGCCTTCGACTGGCTCAGCACTGACCCATCTTCCATCTGGGCTAAGGACCTCAAGACCCGGATTGGAGTCTTGAAGGAGGAGTGTGAAGCATTCATAGTCTGAGTGTGCGCCTAGACCAATCTCTTCCTCCTCATTGAGCTCTGAGAGAGGCTTCGGATTTGTGCTTGGTGGGTAGCGGATCAATCGTGCGATTCCTCCTGGGTGTGTCATCATGGGGTCGAAGAAGTCTTCTGGGAGGGCAAGGGAGAGGGCGAAGAGGCGGAAGAGATGTCTCGATAATTGTAGAACCTGAATAATGTCAGTGAAGGATTTCAAATAAGCAGAAACAGACGTACGTGTCCGTAGTATTTGGAAATTCCTCCATAAAATCCAGGCAGTTCAGATTCCTTTGGCCATAAATTCACCGCGCTTTCTGCCTTCCCGTCTAATTCCACGTATTTCCCATCACCTCCTGTTGGATCTAGACCAGATTCATAACCCCAATTGAAGGCCTCCTTTGTCTCCTTACTTGTGAAGTCATTCACAGATGAGAAGGCTGCTGGCTCGTATCCGCGGAAGTAGTCGTTCTGCTTCATGTGTATTGCCTCCTTCTGCTCGTCCGACAATTCGTAGAAGAAGCGCTTGGCCAGCTTCAACACATCGTCGCAAACTCCTTGTGGTATGCCATGACCTGTGATGAAGAAGAACCCAACCTTCGTGCACGCTTCATTTATTTCTTTGGCGACGGATTGTCTGTCGGCAAGGGAGGAAGAGAAGGATTTCGTGAGGTCGATTAGAGGTATTGATCTGAAGGAGGGAGCTTCGGTGGTTGAGGAGAGCCGGGATTGAAGGTATTGCTGGGCTTCAAGAGCTGCTTCGAGGGAGTCTTGGAGGCCTCCTATTTGGGGAGGATTTGCTACAGCTGCCATTGTGTAGTTGTTTGTGGTTTGCGCGCGGTTGGCAGTCAATGAGCATTGGGGGAAGTTCAAGACATATGAACTGTTTATCGTTATCGTCCGATCTCAAAGGTGGGGGAGGGAAGTCGCCGCTCTCCACTCTCGGATGTCCATTCCTTATTAATTTCTGTTACCAATTGCCATCTTCATCAAAGTCTTCACAACAGCAATGACAATCGTCCTTATCATTCAGAAAGATATGGTCAGGATCTAGTAGTGACAGTGGTCTCATACCATCTGGCCTTCTCTTTGCCCAAAGCGGGGGCGCGAGACATACACGATTTCTCCCATCTACAGTACATCGGTAAAAGTCTTCTCAAAGCAGCTTTTCATGAATAATGCGTCATATGTAACTGCTTATACACCGTCTTCAAGCAGAATTATAACTGGAATTTCGGTCGTCGATTCTTGTGTTTACATGCACCTCGCTTCGTGCTCCCCTGTTCTCTCTCCAGAAATCACATCTTTGCAATTGGCGCCTGTCAAAGTGGGCAGAAGACTCATTACAAATGCGGCAGATATGTCTGTTTCATTTGAATGAATCCTTTCCAATTTCGATTGCTGGTAATCGTGCTTCCTTCCACTTACGACTCTGTGCCTCAATCTCGCCCGCAGCAAAGACCAGCAACCCATGAAAATCCTGGCACAGAAGACAAGCATGAATTGCATGTTTCTTCTGGATACTTATTTGGCTTACAAAGACGACTCAAAACCACAAATGAACCCGCCAATCTGGTGAAGGGGATGCGTCTACGTGTCAGAGGCCTAGCAGAGCGAGTTCATAATACATTTGTCACTCCGCGATTGTCCAATGGTTGGATACATTCGTACAACATGGGTATGCATATGCCCTTTTCCAGAATTTCGAGTTCTCAATCTCATTTGCTCAGGCAGCAACAAAATTACAATGTTGCAAACGTATCTCTGCTAAAATGTCGGGGGTTAGTGATCTGCAGCAGCGCCGCAACGCTAGGCAGCCACCAACACAAGCTTTACAGAGCGGAGTCAAAGGTTGGGCTTCCCCACAGGCTTGTCGTAAGCCCAGGCAGACGCTGAATGGTTACTTCGTACGCTCGGCACAATTGGCGAAAATCTTACCTACAAGCGAGTTGGAGTCATCTGTCAATGACATAAATCTCACAAGGCTTAGCTTTAGGTGCTCTCCAAGGTTACCCTTTTCAGTTTTTCTTTCAATTATATATACAAGAGCTCAACATCCTGAGTTCGAGTCCACAACCATTGATAAGACTCGACAAGAAGAAACAACAAAACACAGAATGGGCGAAGCACTACCACCATACTCCGAGGCTCCTCCAGCCCATAAGACTCTCAAGGGAGGCTCGATACCTCTCATCTTCGATTCTCCGAGCAACACCGTAGATACATCTTTCATCGAATATTCCGGACCATCGCTCAACGGGGGCTCAATACCTCTCACATTCTCCTCTACAAACGGTTCCACACACAAACCTCACCATGAAGGTCGCTTCCCTCGATCCTTCGGGATATATCACTCATCAGGAACGAGTTCTGACCTCGTTCTCGCCCAACGTAACCACGATCCCAACCCTCTCTTCTACGTAACGACACATAACAGCTGGAGCAGTAAGCCTAGCGTTGTGCTACATTCTGGCGGACAATGTTCTTCTCCTCAGTTAGCAACTGCAAAATTTGTTAGCTTCAGCAGCGAAGTTGAATGTAGTATATTAGCACAATCAACTGGGCGAACAATCATCTCAGAGACAATGAAGGACAGAAGTCAACACGCTTGTCATTACTTCACTGTACCGGTGGGTGGGAATCAGACACCAGAAAGATTCGAGTGGAAGAACAGTAAGGGAAATGAAGTGAGGAGCCTGAATGGCAAGAGCCATGGTATGAAACTTGTGAGGGTGAAAACTGGGGAAGTAGTTGCGGCATGGGCACCGCCAAACTCTGGGACGAGGAAGAGAGGAAAGATGGCGTTCTTGATTAGAGAGATGCTTGGAGAGAACTTTGAGGTTATGACTGTGGTGACGATTTTGGCGATTATGGAGAAAGCGAGGAGGGGACGTGGAGGAGGTGCTGCGGCGGCGGCTGGAGCTGGGGCTGCTGCTGGTGGAGGGGGCGGGTGTTGACGGAGGCGAGGACGCTGGGTTCCAATTGGCTTATGGGAACGTGTAAACTTTCTGTTCTTGTACTTGATACCATGTTTTCTGTTTTCAATAGCATTGGTGCTCATTTATCCGCTTCATTCTTCATAGTTGTGATGCTTGTTGGCTCTTGGTCGAAGTCCCAGAAGCACTTGAGGTTGCACAAAATCACAGCATGAAACATCAAAGTGAAAGTTGATCATGGCAGAACATGACAAACTTTGTTCGTGTTCTTTCTGCTTAGAATTTAGGTGGCTGGAGCTCACCTCTGACATTAGAACGAGGCGCCTGGATCCCTTTCATAAAATTGACTAGTGTAGCAAAAAATCCGAAAATCATATCAGTCGAGCCATGAGCCGGGGAGTAGCATTTCTTCAATCAACAGGTTCAATTTCGTTGAAGTGTATTCATCTGGTCTGCATCACTGTTCACCTCTGAACGGAATTATCACTCGCTTAAGAGTCTTCGATGTCGAGCAAGAGGATCCAGTCGGCATGTTGAATCAGATTGAACCGCCTGCAGGGAGGAAAAATTTGGGCAGTAGTATCCGGTCGGTAATAGATAACATATCCACACTGATGCGAGTGTGGTGGACACATTTCTCCCTGCACTCAAGTGAAAACTTCACCAGAAGCTTCGATGTAAACATCACGTGCAGTTCTTCGGCGCCTTACCTTAACAACGATGCTGCTAATCATTCCAATAATAGGTCCCGTTGCTCCAAACCATCACTAACTTGAACATCACACGATACTGCTTCAGTGACTAATGTAGAATGATCGACCAGAAGTTACCCAGTTGAGCAAAACCCACAGCAGTTCGTCCCGTCTCCAGGTCACCACCTAGCGCTCAGGCCTCCTCTACAAATTAATTACAAATACTACTCGCAACAACATCACGTCTGGAAAGTTGTTCGGACGTACGAATTAAGCTGTAGATACTTGGCCTAAGGACAGAATATCGGGCCAAGAAGACGTTTCTGGATTCGTGCATTTAGCCAGGGAACAACTCTTTTCCTCCCTTCTGAACTATCAAAGTCATGTAGCACCAGACGGATGGAATACGAGAAGCTTACCTGCCATTAACTTAAATATAAAGTGGATTCCAGATGTTAGGGAGAGCTTCTTCTAAGGTAGGGAAAGTAGAAAGTCTGATTTTCTACCCTTGAAATGTTCCAACTTTTGCTCGCAATCTTGACCGGTATTGTGATTAGAGGAGCTCTAGCTATCAATTTCCCTTATGAAGTAATCCAACTCACAGAGAATGACATCGACAAATTTCCAGCTTTGAAATTTGCCGTTGCAAATTCAGAGCCCTCTGAGGGTCCAAAGTGCAAGTCTCTCCCAGGAAGTCCAGACTGGCCAATCGAAGCCGAATGGAGCCAGCTCAACGATTCACTTGAAGGTGCACTCTTGAAACCTTCACTTCAAGCATCTTCTTGCTATCCAGGTCCCACTTTCGATTCAGCAAAATGCAACTTCGTGATTAGCCCACCTGGCAATACTCGCTTCTTCCTTGATGATGCTGCTACCACGCTCACTCAATGGCCTGCTGGCGACACTTGCGTAGCAAGTCGGGACCCGCAAGGGAACTGTACTCAAGGAGGATTTCCCACTTATGTCGTTAATGTTACGACCGTGAAGCATGTTCAAGCTGGTGTCAATTTCGCGAGGAACAAGAATGTTCGACTCATCATCAAGTAAGTGGTTTTGGTAGGTGAACGGGACTCGCTTGTTGACCATCGCAATAGAAACACAGGACACGATTTCGGTGGAAGATCTTTGGGTGCAGGTTCCATTAGCATCTGGACTCATCATCTCAAGAGCCTTGAGTTCATTCCCGAATTTGCTGTCGGAGAATACACGGGTATGGCCGTGCGAATTGGCGCTGGAGTCGAAGCATCGGAACTTTTTAACTACATGGCTAGATACAACATCACTGTCGTGGCGCCAGGTGGTAGTACTGTAGGAGTTGGTGGTGGTTGGTTTGCCGTTGGAGGTCATGGAGCATTGACCTCTCTTCATGGTCTGGGTGCTGATCAGGTTCTGAGTATCCAGGTTGTGACAGCTGATGGGCGGCTTGTAACAGCTGATCCGTTTACGAATGAAGATTTATTCTTTGCCCTCCGTGGTGGTGGCGGAAGTAAGCCATCGAATATATTTCGACGTTTAGTATGCTGACCTGAAGCAGGCACTTACGGCATCGTCACATCCGTCGTGATGAAAGCTTATCCACCCATCAACATGACAAGCACATCCCTGAACTTCAATCTTGTCAGAATTCCAGCAAATTCTTCGACACCTCTACCGCCGACTTCTATCACAGATCCCGAGATCTTCTGGCAGGCATTCAATTTGTACTCGAGATTTAGCGAGAAAGTCGTCAACTCCGGCGGAATCTGCTTCAACTACATCAGACCCCAAGGGAACAACACGTTCACCTTCACCACATCCTCTCAATTCGCCGGCTTGGCACCCTCACAAGTCGTCCAATTCATGCAGCCACTGTACGACGATTTCAATCGCATCGGCCTGAACCTCACCAATCCAAGATCTCTCACTTCGTCCCCATACGGGTCTCGACGTCCAGTATCCGGAACCACTCCAATCAACACACGTTACAGATCCCGATATTTCCCACGTAAGAACTGGCAAGACGATGAACTTTTCAATAAAACGATGAATGCTATCAGGAAATCCGTCGAGGCGGGGTATGTCTTCCACGGGATTCCTCATGGTCCTAAAATCGAGATTGCGGGATGGCCTGGTCGCGACAATGCTGTTAATCCGGCGTGGCGAAATGCTGTTATGCATGCAAGTTTGATGACTGTTCAACCTATCGGACTGACAGCACAGGAAGCTGAAAAGGAGGAGGCGGATATTCAAAAGTACATGAAGTTGTGGAGGGAAGCGATGCCTGAGTCTGGAGCGTACATGAATGAAGGTGATCCAAGTGAGCCAAATTGGCAGCACACCTTCTATGGGGAGCATTATGAGAGATTGTTGGATATAAAGCGCGCGAGGGATCCGTGGAGTGTGTTTTGGGCTCGGACGACGGTGGGTAGTGAGAAGTGGGAGGTGGTGACTGGGAATGGATATCCTAGTGGGCAGAATGGAAGATTGTGCAGGACGGGAAGCTGAACGATATGAGAGTATCTATTAAGCCGATGAAGAGGTTCTCTGCGAGACTGATGTGTTGTTATTGGGCCGCTCCTTCACGCAGGCCTTCGTCCGACTGTTGTGGAAGCGATGTAAACATGGTTAGCGAGACTTAGCGAGAAATATCCATTGTGTCATCGATATGTGTCTGATCTGACAGAGCAACTCGGGTGTTGTTGTGAGGTGAGCTGTACGACTGCGCGACACAGATCACACTCAATAAAGTTAAAGTAGGCCAAGAAAAGGGTTCTTTTCCCCCAATGACTAAATGCTGAGATTATGCTTACGCCAGTTTCAACAAGCAAGCTAGAGAAAGAGCTCGCGATATGCTTGGTAATCCACTACCACGAGGGGTTGATGCTCCAAGAATAGCCTAGCGCTCTCCACACGGAAAACAAGGCTGAAGATAAAGCCGAGGCTGAGCCTAAAGATCCCTGACGAATCTTTACTCAGCGGTACATAATCAGCTCTCCACTGTTTCCAAGGCTGCGGTTGCTCATCCATAAATAATGATTTCCTCCTAGTATCAGAGAATCTTCCTTTTCCTTCGTCGCGCATTCCTATAAATTCTTCAATCTCTCTCAATGAAGATTCTCCTCTTATTATTTTCCATCACAATCGCATTCCTCACGGTCGCATTCAAAGATTCAATCGCCACGACAATCGACTTCCTCAGAACCGAATACTCCAACACGAACATCTCCTCTTTCAAAGGACTTCCACTTTTACCACCTCGCGCAATCTACGGAGCACCGAAATCAGCAAACATGACAATTACAAGAGCGATCCGTAAGGCTTTTCTTGCAATTGAGCAGTCTGAGGGTGCGGGCGCAAGAGTTCGCCGCTCGATTGGTACCCCTCAATTGCGCAACTTCTCTCCTTTCCTCATGCTCGACCACTTCACGATTAAGCCAGGAGCAGGATTCCCGGATCATCCTCATCGGGGGCAGGAAACAATCACATACTTGCTAGAAGGCGCGGTCGACCATGAGGATTTTGCTGGAAATGCGGGCACAATCGAGGCGGGTGATCTTCAATTCATGACGGCAGGAAAAGGCATAATGCACGCAGAGATGCCTCGACAGAACGCAGATGGATCTGCCAACGTCGGAATGCAGTTATGGGTCGATCTACCAGAGAAGCTGAAGAAGTGCGAACCACGATACCGCGACTTGAGAGCGTCTGAGATCCCAAATATCGACATTGATGACGGGAAGGTACACATTAAGGTTATTTCCGGACAAAGCCATGGAGTCGACAGTGTGAAGGAACTTGCATACACACCTGTCTGGATTTTTGATATTGATATCAAGCCCGGCGGAAAGATCAACCAGAACCTACCTGAAGGATGGAATGCTTTTGCCTATACATTGAGTGGAAGCACATCTTTTGGAGTAGGAGCCGACAAGACTTCAGTTGGACAATTCCATAATGTTGTTTTTGAACAGAAGGGAGACCAGATATATGCTGAAGTTGAAGATGGCGCTAAAGAGAATGGCCGATTTTGTAAGTTGACCTTTTTCCCTTCCTAAACATTCCCCTTCGGCATCCAGTCAAGCTCCTGCCTGGGAGAGTAGTTCTTTCCCTGGATCCAGGGACAGTTGCCACGGCTCACCTGCCAAAAAGTGCTGGCTCGCTTCACGGAAAATTCGATCGGCTATCAAAACACATCCTCTATAGGCGGATTTTGGAGTCTTCCAAGCTCCAAAAGGGTCAATGACGACAACAAAGGATGCACCGACCAAAAAATGCAAAAAGATATGTGCGTTCGCCGGGAATCGAACCCGGGGCCCATCGACGCTGGAACTGTTGAATACAACAGTCACATGGCAACGATGGATTTTACCACTAAACCACAAACGCGCGAGAACCTGTTCTTTGCACAAAGTTGCATAACTCGTACCAAGGCTGCACGGAAACACGGATTCAAGGTTCACCGCCTCAAATTGCACCTTTCGCTTAACGGTTTCCCGTAATATAGAACCCCAAGACGCTACAGAATTTCGCTAAAATTCGCTTGGGATTCGAGAAGTCGTAGATGCACCCCGAATCCTTTATCAACAATCTGCACGAGAGGCGATAATCAGGGGTTGAAGTCATGGCATCAAGCGAACGTGGCACGCGTGGTTCAGGCGCCAGAGCAAATCCCCCCTCCCCGTCTTTTCCAATCTTTGAAGTGTCAACTCCTTTCAGAATCATCAACCTATACCTCAGAACATTGCCATGCCTCCAAAGAAAGTGCCTCGATTTGACATGCTCAGCGCACTCGATGAAAATGCTGGAAAGCCAGAAAAGGGTCCATGCCAGAAGCAGCTCGCGCCACCTACGATCAGACTCCGGGAGACGCTGTGGAAGGCCTGGCAGACGTCAGTCGTGACCCCTTCAAGGCTTACCCACTTGGCTGACGAAACACAAAGATTTTTGGAAGAAATACAGAGTGAATATCAGGATCATCATCTCTTCAGAGATGGTACACAAAACGCTACCGAGTCCAGGCTCAGGGTTTTCTTCCACTGGTATGCTGTGTCATACACAAGAGATGTGAAAGACCCTCCCACCGTGGAGTCTATGGAGCAATATGTCTGGGTGTTTGGGAAGACCAACAATGAGCGATCATCGTACCAGATCAGTTCAGATGTTGTTGATAGCCTTAAAAAGGTATTTTTTTGTCTCGAAAATCTCTTCGGTTTGCTGACACCACAAGTATGTCAGAACAGGATTGGCAGAGAAGGCTGGACTGCACGACAAGCACAGGCCAAAGAAAATGGCAACATTGAAAGATGTAGCCATTCTCCTTCGCCACATGTGGAAGGAAGAGTCGCACTCGTTCCCGAACGAGAGATATCGAGTCCAGCTGTCGCTGTTTATGAAACTTATGGTGTATTCAGCCTCTCGGCCTGGGGCGATCGCGGTGTCTGATGGTTATCGTGACACAAACGAGTCTATGACTTACGAGGTGAGCAATCAAGACCTGCATGTTTCAATGGACCTGCAAAACTTATTCCGCCTAGGATATGAGCGTCAAGTTGTTGCGCGATCGTACCGGAGACGAGACATCACGGCCAGAGATAATGATCATTGTAAGATTCAACTTAATGAAGAACAAGAGGAATAAGGCAGGAGAGTTGTATGTACCATTTCGGACTGAAGTACTGGAATTCGCGACTAATCCAAATCTTAGCATTGAAGTGACAATCAGAGAAGATCGAAACGACCCTTTGCTTTGTCCGGTTCTGGACATCCTTGCACTAGCTGATGCAGATAACGCTTGGAAAAATTTCAAATCTTCTAAAGATTTATATGCATATCGCTTGCCAGCTTGGAGAGACAGCTTGGATGTGCCTTTCAAAGATGAAATTTGTGGTACTCCTTTCCTTCGTATGGTCGAGCCATACAGCAAAATCATTTCCAGTACGCTGGCTTGGAAATGTAGCTCCATTAATGTGGCACTGAAAGACCTGAGTTTGCGGGCCGGTATGAGGTATCATGTAACACCTTATGATATAAGGAGAGCGTCTGCGAATATTCTTCACAGTGAGTAAAATCAAACTTCTAAGCTGCAGAGCTGATCACTAATGGAATAGTGATTGCGAGCGAGGCTGAGTTGTCCAAGCAGCTCGGTCACTCACGAGCTGCCACATTTCAGAAATATCTTTCTTCGCATATGAGAATCGACTTGCAAGGTCTCTGTACGGATGGTATTGCCCGCACAGATCATATTGATACACTAAGGGGCGTCTCTCTTTCGATGCGTCCCGGAGCACCGATGCAAATTCCCACGTCAGTGAAAACCCAATTTCGGAAAGATCAAAAGTATCTCGACTTGGTACGAAATCTTGATGAGCTCAGCATTGAGATGAACCTGTGGCTGGACAAGCATGCGATAACCTGTGTTCGCTACCCAGCGGCGTTCTACACCAAAAAGGACGCTGAATCGGCGTGGGCATTGGTTCTTTTACAGGGAGGTCCTGAATTGGCTATCCCTAAATTCTGCAAGAATTTGCCGAATTTAGTCAAAGTCGCCAGAGCTCCCGAGAACTATCTGAAGCGGGCACAACATCGAGCGACTAAGACGTTCCGCCAGGCATGGTTCGAAGAAGAAACACGAAAGGACTCTGCATACGAGGAGTCAAGAGGTGGCGATTTAGTCGCCGCACCCACCGCGCCGAAGGAACCTCACCCCAGAAAGCCGCTTCTTGCATATTTTTGCCCTGATAACAAACCTATGGGAAGAATAGATGTGAATCAGGGCACCAACATCATTCAGCTGCTCGTCTTGATCTGCAAAAATGACGATCGCTTCCGGTGCAAAAAGTCGGTGAGTGCTGATAGCAGCCCAGAGGACGAGGGAAGATGGAAGCTCGAAGATGACAGCTGGGTATGGGACGCCAATTGGCGGCTGTTCCAAAACGCAAGTGTGGTGGAAGGGGCCCTTGTGACTACTATCGACGTTCCCGAGATCCATTCTAGAATACAAGAGCTGCTGATGCAGAGGTCAGAGACGCAGAGAATGTCGCCCACAAGCCAGAATTACGGTACAGCGGCCAAAGCTAAGAAGAGGAGAAGCGCCCCGATAATCTCGACAGCATCGTGGAAGCGTTCCAAGTATTACCATGAGGAGCATCCCGCAATCGTTTCGGCAGAACTCGTCCAAGATCCTGTCACAGGTGTAGAGCGGTGGGTGAATGTGTGAGGAGGAATGCATGTTATGTAGCAAATCAATTTGTTCATAAATATCAGGGCTCTTGGAGAAACACCACGAGATCTTTCTCCCCACCTCCAATCTTACTTCTTCATCAAGAAAAATGTGAAGCAACCGCCAGCGGCATAAATGACAAATCTTATGAACTAAACTAGGAAGAAGTATTTTACATGCCACTATTGAGTCGTCATCCCCAGGAGAGGAGTTTTCTCATCGTCATCTAGAGCCTTTTCACGCCGCGTGAATGGATGCTCCGCTTTGGGGGGACATTTTGCACTATCCATTCCATCTCCATCCAGATTAGAGCTCACGAGAGCAATACCTTCCTAATCATCAGCGTGGAATGTCTAGGTACGATATATCTACAAACCTTCCATACCAAGACCAGCTTGAATCGGGATCACCTTGAGATTGAGAACGAGTCGTTGGTATGATTCTCTGTTCCATAAACCGTGCTCCGAAAGGTGGGCAAGAATGTCGTCTTTGGTGTTATTTGGGGCTATGTCGTTGCACATCGCCTCCCACTGACACTTGCGGTCCCAAAGAATATTCCATCTCCGGTGGAGAGCGAAATTGACTATCCCTACATCACGGAGACCCTTCTTGACGCGTGACCATGAATAGCTCTGACCGCTCATCATAGCTGCGAGCTCGCTGATTAGGGCTTCGTCTGTCAACAGTCGAATCCTTGAAGCCTCATCATCTTCCCACTTTTTCAACATTTTGAAGTCAAACAATGTCTGGAGATAGTCCCGCATCTCCAAAATGTTCTATATCTACATATTGAAAGAAGGTGATGACGAGTGTCTAAATACTATAGCTAATAGTGGTGACTGAATCAGTTTCGCCTCGAACACCAGAAAAGCGTTCGTATGTTTGGATCCCAAAGGAAACTCAGCACGGTCTTGGAGCACGAAAAGTCGGAGTCAACGAAATCTTGCATATCGCGTTACATCAATGGGCTTTTCCTGGATTAGTGTCCTTGTCTGGGAGAATCCTGGTGCCGGGACCACGGAGAAGTCGATGTACCTCGCTGCGTCTCGAGACGCATGACCCTGAAAAAAGGTGAGACTGGATATCGACACACAGGGAATGGCTCGCTTAGATCCGACAAACCGTAAGGGTACTTATGGTTCTATTTCAGATAAAGAGATTCAGTTTATAGCCGGACCAGCCCGAGATACAGAATTTGAATTTGGCATAGGAAGAAAATTATAAATATGTTTACTTCATCATCCAAAGAACTCATTCGGCAGACAAACTTCAGTTTTAACCATACCAAGACTTCCAGTAAAGAAGAAATATGGCGATTTTCAAGGCTTCAATGGTGGCCCTTGGGGCTTTTCTCCTTACCAAACTCATGTAAGATGCCTAGGTAGACCCAGACGAATGAAACTCACGAAAAGTAGCACTCGAAGCGATGATGGGAATGCATACCGCGACATTCTTGAATCTCCGCGTTCGTCAAGTCACTATCATGAGCGCGAAACGAGTCGAACTACCCGTGGGAGAAGAAGCAGCCGGAGAAGTCGTAGTAGTCGGTCATACTGAATGAGAAACAAAGGCGAGGGGGATCTTCAAATCAGTAGATATCATGCTGGTCCATGAATAAATGCATATGTTTTTTTTGAGCTCCCAGCCTTCCATGACCAATCAAACGTGACTGCCTCTCAATATGTGCTCTACGCGCTCTCTTGCTAAGCATTTGGTCCCCAAAGGTCAACTTGATTGTCAGTGAAGGCGTTAAGACCAAGCTCGCCTTCGCTTAAGCGGATGCGACCAATCAAACGTTTCGAGCTTCACCACTCGGCTATCTGATTGAAAGCGCCAGATTGGCTGATCGGGAAACCGGTTTTCATTGATGAGCGCTTAACCCTGAACCGTTTCCTTGAAGTAAGGCATCACAAGTAAGGAGTAAAGAACATAGGAAGTGACGGAGCAGATGGGATACATTAAACTCCCACGTCCCATTTTCTAAGCCCATCTGTTTTCATCGTATCACTGACTGTTATATCAAGCAAGAATTGAGCAACTTATTCAAAGACATGTCACAAGACATTTCAGAGAAGGTAATGATTTAGTTCGATTGCAGTCCCATCATCGGTGTTGATATTTCCCCAGAAGCTGGCAGTCAATGTCAACGAAATGGCCATCGAGGCCCTCAAAGACAGATCTTCAATGGGAAATGTCAATATCACCGATCCTAATTCGGATCAAGTCGTAACCGACAACCCTGACGTCAAAGAGCTCGCGGACCTCTATCCAAAAGAACGCTACGCTCATGATCCGTACCTTCTGGGCGTCTATGATCCTCTGATATACGATGCTCAAAGCTTTGAAGCCCTGGCGGCATGTGTCACTAAGCTTCGTAACGTCGACCTTTTGAAAGCGCCTTCGCTCGACCTACGCGCGCAATTCCAGGATGCTGTATCGGCAGTAATCTCACACATCAAAGTCCCTGGCCATAAAGCGTGGGTTCGAACAGAGGCAGGGGGAAATTTTGCCATACACTGGATGCCAGAAGAGGGAAAATCTGAAAAGGGAGCGTAATATGAAGCAGGACCGACAGGCAAGGAAAAAGTAATACCAAAGACGGACGCCGAATTGGCGGACAATCGGTGGACCGCTCAAAGGAATTGCGAATATATCCCATGCTGTTGTCCTAGGTCTTTTGAAGAAATCTAAATTATCCAATCAAGAAGGTTTTTTTTAAGATATGTCTGTTCTGTAAGTGCTGTGAGTGCCTTGCCAGAAGAGTTCATTTCTTGTCGGTCTCCTCATCCGGAACCAGTGTGCTCTCTCCGCACACCTTGACGACCTGCTCCAGCACCAACGACCTTTTGACCCATCCCCGAAAGTGCCGTAGTCAGCCTCTTTTAACCGAGTCTTCGTTCGTAGGCACGAATCAGGATCAGACAGCCACCACTCGCAGTATATCCAGCTGCTCCGGCATGGTAGGTGTACCTTCAGAAGCTCATGGAGGCGGATGCATATTCGCAGAGCGACTGGGCGGGTGTTTGGACCTTGTTAGGAGGCAATGTACCAGAGTAGGTTGCGTGATGGGAGAATACTACGCCATTAGAGAGTCATCGAAGAAGATTCAAGCTTTAGCATTCAACAAGTCTGCGGGGTTCGACTTTTTAAGCACATGTCTTCTGAAGGTCCCTCAGCTCCAAGATCTTAATGTATTGGTAGAGGCGGTTGAATTCCAGCACGAGGCGGCTGATGTTTACGACACGAGCCAGCATGGTCCGCGAACTTCTCGGACGGTACATTGGGACCTGCATAAGCTTTTGGATGAGCCATGGACTTGGGATCGCTTCTTGAAAAGTGTCAAAGTACGTTGGAGTACGCAATCGAGAGGTGTGGCCGCTCTAGGCAATGACCATCATCGCAAGGACGTCTTCTTCCTCACGGGATGAAGATTCAGCGTATCAACAAGCATGGTCTCGGAATCATTTATAAAGGATATTTGAAAACTCGTAACCTGCTCTTACACCCATAGCTAAGATAATAGTTGCTCCTTCATCAGAGCGGGAGGTCAGTAGCATCGCCACGCAATCTGTGATTCCAACTCCCAATTCTGACTCCACTGTTCGCATGCGACATGTTTTGATCGCGTTGCATATTTTCGACCCAAGTACGGCAACGATTGCCTCCTCAGAAGTACCGATCAGTCTCAATTGGGGGTCGGGTATCATCTTGGATCCATTTTTCAATCTGATAAACCGGACCTTTTGAATAACTTCCACTTCTAGCTGAAACAGAGCCGCTGCGAGATATGCAACTTTCTCCTGGGAGATGTGCACTCTCATGCGACAATCGACTAGTCTGAAGGACGGAAACTCCATGTCTAAACAGACCTTCAAACTATTAGTCCCATCAGCTGCCACTTTCATTAATGCATCAAGCATAAACTCATTGAATAACCCTCTGGCCCTGTCGTAACATGCATTTACGAATGTAGGCTGGAACATATCTGTGCTTGACACCAGTGGTCTGGGGGTCTCGGGTGGTTGCCCGAGCTCGCTGTGTGTTTTCGGGGGATATGTGGTTGTGCTGCGATCAAGAATTACGGGCGTGAGGGAGTTTTGTGGTGGTAAAGATTCATGATTGCTAGTAGCGGCCTTAACGGGGTACATGTAACACTGATGCAGGCGACGCATAGTCTATCTGAAAGACAGGTGTGCCAATTGGCTAAATACTAGGTACAAATCATGGAGAAATGTTTGCCGGGAAGAATTTCCACATCTGTATCTGACTCAATACACAATCGAACTTGTGAAGACAGTGTTCAAAGAGATACCGGTGATTCCGTGACCCTGCCCGATTCTCTCACCTCCATCAAGTGGATAAGCCTACGACCTGTGTTAGGTAATTGCACGATCGATCAGGCGCAGACATGACTGTAACTCACTCTAAACTCTCCTTGACTCCTTCGGAATGATAAAGGCCCAGTATTTGATCTACCTTCATGGATTTTGCATAAGGCAAATGCGGCAAAAAATCTTCTTGCCGTCTATTCCCGCCTTGACATGGTCCATCAAAGTCGACTTCGATGACATCCGACCCGCGTCCTTGACAAAACGAAAGCACTCTATACTTTGTGAGAAATGTCTAGATTTGCGAATGGAAGAGCTTACTGCTCGTGTGTTACATGAAGCTTTTCCGAAACCGTAGTAATAGTTTGCAGCCTGAGGCTCATGATATCTCCGATTGCTGGCTGTCGATCATTGATTGGAGGTTGAAACTCATATATCCCATCTTCCAAGCGACGAGGGGTCGCGTGGAGCTCTGGAATATGGATTGGATCAGTGTAAACACTCTAGATGACATCAGCGCTGCCGACATATACATGGAGAGATCGTACCACGTCTTTTTGGAATTCGATTGGGAGTCTTTCCAAGCACGTCGCCATCTGATCAATGTCCAAGTTTTCAACATCATTTCTGGTGAGAATAAAGGATCGGAGAAGAGCTTCGCGTGTCCATGTGGAGTCCTTGCATTGCGCTGGCTCGTTGACTCCGATAAGAGAAGTATAGAAATACAGGTTCAAGCGTGCGGAGAAGCATTTGTCCACCTTGAATTGGCTGCCCCGCTGAGTTGTCAATGAGAAATCTGCCGCCTCGTCGACATGGCCGAGCAAGAGTCTCACAAGTGATAGCTGTTGTGAGATAGCATTTGGATTGTCTTCAATAGCCATCAGAAGCTCCTCTGGCAGCTTTCCGAAGCTTCGTAAGACATCGCTCTCAGTCATTGAGAGGAGTTGCTTGACCATTGGATCATTTCTGTCATCCAACGAGGTTAAAGCAAGGAAGAGAAGCAGCAAGACGAATCTCTTCCGGCCTTGAGGATATAAGCTCTATGAAAGGTAAGTGGTTGTGATGAGCCTGGGTAGTGAATCAAACCCGTATATCTTTATCAAGGAATACCCTTTCAAGGGCAAGCATGCAGAAGTGGTCGAGAGAGGACGCAAAGACAAAATTTCGCAGGCAATTGCGAAGACCTGGACTGTCTCTAGCCCAAATCCCCTGCTTTGAAGAGTAGAGGAACCTCATGGAAGGAAATGGTATGACAGGAGCCTCAAGCCAAGAGCGGATTCCATCCAACAGCTGAAATTGCGACTTCAACCAGGGGACGCTTGTATCTTCCACAACAACAAAATGCAAGTTGTGACGCAACTTGCCAAGATCGTGTATTCCCGGGGCGAGGACTATATGGTCCCAGTTGAGGCGCTCATCCACGGACTCTGCCGGTTCTATCGTGTAGACATTCCATTGATCGGTTTTTAAAGACATTTCAAGTAGTTGCCGAACCTTCTCGTGGATGACCTCGTACTCCTGGGTTTTCTCGCAGGTCTACAACACGGCAATTAGTTTTGAGAGCTGAACCAGATCCAGAGACTTACCATCATCGTGTTGCTGAAGCGGTCTTGAATGATACCCAGCTACTAGAGATGAATGGTGAGAAAAACATCATATAAGTTGCGCCTTCAAGCAGCGGGTCGCAAGACCCTTGACACTCGCAAGAAGCGAGAACGATGGATTTACTCCTTCATTTGGTTTAAAGCACCTTTCTTCGTTTAATCGACGGCATAGAAGCCTAATGCGGCGGAAGGAACTCATTGCATGCCGAGCCGACGACCACAGGCTCATGCTTGGGTCTGACAAACCGAGAGAGAAGATCCTCCAGGGAGTCTTGGATCTCGAGAGATGATCAGCGTGGGGGTAGCGCACCAAAGACCCATACTTTGGTGCACGCATTAGCTGATGTCTCCCTTGTGCACCAAAGAACCATGCTTTGGTACGCGCATCAGCTGGTATGCTTCCTGTGCACCAAAGACCCATGCTTTGGTGCGCGCATTAGCTGATGTCTCCCTTGTGCACCAAAGACCCATGCTTTGGTGCGCGCACTAGCTGATGTCTCTCCTGTGCACCAAAGACCCATGCTTTGGTGCGCGCACGAGCTGATGCAACTCTCTTGCGCACCGTAGACCCATGTATTTGCGGTGACTTGACTTCACCAACAGGATAGCGAATCGTGTGCTGTGCTTGACCACCATCGTGTTGAATCTTTGACTTAGGAGCAGAAATCTTCATATCAGCCTAATCTGAAGGAAGGTAAAGATTTAGTGAGAAATAAGCATCACGTCTTATTCATTCTATATCACCACGAAAAGACTTAGAGCGTAACAATCTGGTAGGTCTTTCAAATCCGTCTCTCTATGTGGACATCTGGCTCTGACACTCGCCTGGCTGGAAAGACGCTGGCAAGTACAGCATGATTACTAGGTCCCGCCACAGGAGGGGAGATAGCCTTTCGGCAATACGAAACAAAAAGATCGTATCGAATACATGGACAACCTCGAATATAACATCAGGTACTAGAAGGACACGGAAGACTAGGACTTCTGCGAAAGCTAGAATCGTGGCGAGTGATGAGACTGCTTCCAGCATCGTTATCGGGTTGAATCCTGAGACGACATCGATCACTACATCGAGCAGCACGGCCATACGACATGCTAAGCCTCTTCCTCCTATCGTTGTCGAAGAATCGAAAGATAATGTGGCCACGAAGCGTCCGTACAACCGTGAGTCTCGACAACAGACTCGAGTACGCAAGATGCAACGATATTTGGAACTTGAGGCGAAGAAACAAACTTGAAGAAGGAGCGTGGTGACTCGAAGAGTCGAGCTGCTCCAAATACTCAGATCGCCAAAGTACCAACGGACGTTGAGACTGCATTGAGTACTACACCTCTGCTGAGTGCTGAGTCCAATTTGGAACTTGCATTTGCTTCACCACCCTCGAAGCTGCTTTGTACTTTTGAAGATTGTCCATCGAAGGCCTCTGGCTTCTTCTCTGCTGCAGAAGACTGGATCCAGCATCTGAAATCCCATAAGTCTTTCATACCAACTCTTGTGAGTCTTTACAAAACTCCCGAACCCTTCGGTTGAGCTGATATTCCGCAGAGAGCGGCGGCTATGGGAGGTTGCAGTGTTCGGCAAGGTAGTGGCGAGAGGGAATACTACTGTCCCGCGAAATCTCTCTGCAGATACCGAGCTTCAAACTTCAGCGACTATAAGTGCGTCCTCTTCCATCCGTCCTGAGCTTGCTGACCACATTTGGGACAGGTTTCACACAAGTACGCATATCAAGGATCTTAGCCTGCTCGATTGCAGGTTGAATGATCGTAGAGAATGGTTCGACAATATGGACGACCTCGAAACATATGAAAATGGTTATCACAGCGCCCACAAACTCATGCCAGTCCTCTGGAGCGACAGTACGGGACAGTCCGCAGGAGGGAACCACCGTTCAAATAACAAGAGCTCTGTGCATGGACAATCGAGCAGTATGTCGCGATACGGCTCCGAACCAGCCCATTGCGGATTGCGATGTTGCTCCAAGGCCATCTGTCGACGCCACGGCGTCATGGTAAATGGAGAAAAGGTCGGTGTAATAGTATTCAAGCCGTGACATCAGTGCAATTCTGACTCGTACTGCAAAAGGACATGACATGCGCAATACGCAGAGCATGTAACACGACAACGAATACAACTGGCGCAGACCTGATTGAGGGGGAACAGCTCCAAAGCTCTACTCAAGATCAACGCGCCGAGTCTCCCTCTTCCAACCACGACAAAGGGTCTTCCGAGGAAGATCCGGACAGGCCGTCTCTGAACACAGGTGACAGGGCAATGGACAGCGGAACCTGCGAAACCTCTTCTGACGACCGAACTTGCGTGAAGTGCGGAGGCGTTAATGAGCCCTTGCAGACTGTGCTCTGTGGCTCCTGCAAAGATCCTTATCACAGTATTTGTGTTGGCCGCGGTGGGACGACTTTGACCGAGAGGTGGTTGTGTAGTAACTGCGACTCTTGCTTCAAAGCGAGGCTGTCAGCCTTGCTGCGTGAAACCTTCCTTGGAGATTGGGATGCAGCCGATGAAACCGCTATTCAACGAGGCCAGGCGACAGGGACTCAAGTTGCGCATCGAAGGTGACTCATTGAGCTTGTACAAAAATAATCTCATCGACTCACCGGATACAATCACATCTTATTTTACGTGGCCTTTCCCTCACAGGAACGGACTGGCCCCTCCAGCAGCCACTCCTCCCGGGATCGACTTATCGTGGCATACAAATGGCGCATTGATAGCTTTCCCTGAAAGTTATCCAACGGATTTGAGTATGCAGATAATGTCAGACAACGATATCGTTTCAGTAGAACCATATGGCGGGTGGTGGCTATTGTTCGAACCAGGCTGTCCGCCGCTGGAGCTGGCTCCAAAGGACGTCGGATCAGTTCACTTGCACAGCATGGAATATGCCTCAAGTTATATATCTCCAGATCCGCCACTGAGTAGTGCAGTAGCGCAGTCATCAGAAGCGTCCGCGCAGCATTCCACCACCAGCATAATCAGCACTTCGGCCCAAAACACAAATGTCACTATAGATACTGCGATGAATCTTGCAACAGAGGGAGTGGGATCAGGCAAATGCTAGATGTAGAGGCAGAGGATGAGACGTTCATGTTATCAGGTTGTTCGGCGGAAGAGGCTGTGAATACCAATTCACGTTGGCTTGCAGCAAAGTGGAAGTGGATAGGCTCGGAAAAAGTATATTCCGCAGGACCACACGCGGCGACCGTAGTCAAATTTGCCAAGACTCGCGAGACAACCCGAACACTTCACTGTTCCGCATGTTTTTGCCTCTTACCTGAATACACAATACGATGGACGAGACATATGAGGTCAGTGTCGCGTATGCTTTCCAGCCACTATACTAAGAGAGCCAGGAAGCTGTAAAGTATCTCAATGGGAGGAAAGCATCTGCAAAACCTGTCCTGAAATGATATGCGAGGTTCCGATGACATGGAAATGGCTCTCCTTAATCGGCCACTCCGTACGTCAATCTGCTCACAGTGATTCAGCGATACTTATGAGATAAGCAGGAATCAGAGCTTGATTCCCTGAATGCCATTCATGTCGCTGGAACCAACGGTAAGGGTAGCACCTGTGCATTTGCCTTCTCTTTTCTTAAAGCACAGAGTGCTCGAACCGGATTTCCTCGAAAGATTGGGCTTTATACGTCACCACATATTCGAAATATACGTGAGAGAGTTCGTATCGACGGTGAGCCAATATCGGAAGAATGTTTTACCATTCGATTCTTCGAAATATGGGCTAGATTACCAAGTCAGCCAACTTCGACTTTAGATATTCCCAGATATCTTCAGCTATTAGCCCTTCTCGCTTTCCATGTCTTCATTGAGGAAAATGTTGACGTAGCTATTATTGAGACCCATCTTGGTGGGGAATGGGATGCTACAAACATCATCAGATCACCGACTGCGGTTGGCATTACCTCGATTGCTGAAGACCATATTCATCTGTTGGGCCCAACTATTGAAGACATTGCATGGCATAAGTCAGGCATTATGAAGCCGGGAACTTCGGCTTTCTCCTCCATTCAGACTACAAAGGTTGCTTCTGTTCTTCAGCAAAGAGCATACGACAAGGAAGTGTACTTGGAATTTGTTGGCATTGACGTTGCATTGCCAGAAAAGGCCTCACTTCTTCCAGAAGCCCAAAGGATGAATTGCTCTTTAGCTCTTACGCTTGTTCGATCTTGGTTGCGACTCAAGTCTCCCCATTCGCACGGGTTGGTGGAGGATGTCGTCACTCTCGGCGTGGAGCGGTTTCAATGGCCAGGACGGTATCAACAATTAAATGATGGGCACATTCAATGGTATTTAGATGGTGCACACAACTCGTCCGGTTTGAAAACCACGGTTGACTGGTTTGCAAAGGCTGTGTAAGTCATGATGCCTTCGTGGGAGTCTGCACTGACTTGAAAGTGTTAATACCTCGACAATTGTTCTCATCTTCAGCCAATTCTCTAGTCGAGATATCTCCGCACTTCTTCGCACCATAGCAGTATCTTTCCACGAGAAAGGCATACAAATGCACTACGCTATTTTCACATCTTACGATGAGAGACTAGACAGTGCTCCTAGAATTGGTCAGTACTTTCCTGTTAGGTATAAGGATAGTACTAACTCCATATCAGACAGGAATCTTACGAAACGATTTTCGGCAAGATTTCAAGAGGTCCAAGCTGAGACTTGGAGGGCCTTGTGTCCCACATCTCGAGTATTCTGCGACCGCACGATTCAAGATGCTTTAGACCGGGTCCGAGGAATCGCTGTCGAGAACCACAAACCGCAAGTTCTGATCACAGGGAGTCTTCATTTAGTGAGTGGGGCGATCTGCTTACTGGAAACGGATGAGATATGAATAAGCATTGACGGGATGGTTGATGACATCGAAGAGTGGAGGCCTTACGAAAAGCTCTATAAAAAAGGTTTAATACAGGGCCTGGTCTACCAAGCAACGAAACATCGCCTACATAATACCTTTTCGCAGCTAGTTTCCACAATCACTTGAGTAGGTTCGTGATATCTTTGATTTTTGGACCACTGAAAAATGGTACTTTTGAAGCCATTGCAGTCTCACTGCGATGTTCTCTACATTGCCCTCCGCAAACTCACTGTTGCTGTAAGTAGTTGTTATCGTTTCCGTGGTTGTCCATTTCAAGATCCGCGAAGCATTACTCGGCAGGCTCACGAAAAGTCCTACGTGCTTGCGAATGTTGGTATGATTAAGTTTACTTCGCTTTTTTTTGCCGATTCCGTATGTTATCTCACTGAGCAAGGAAGGAGCACCGTGGTGTTGGGCAAGACTTCCTCATTCGAAGTCAGGCGAAGTAGCCCAGTATGGCATAGAGGCGCCTTCAAAGTACCTGGGATGGCTGGTATTTCATTCGCATGATGTTTTAGGTTCTAGATCCTCAACAGGCTTAGACCAGATTGACATGGGAGTGGCGTAAGCACCGAAGCCAGCCGTACCACATTCGACCCTCGATGTATGGCCAACGGAAATCAATGCCTTGCGTTCTCAAAGAGACCAGTGTGTTGTGCGCGAATGTTGCCCAAGTCCCGTCTCGAGAATTGGCTGAACACACAACAAGACGAAGAGTTTCCCATCAAGCCATTCTGAATGCGGCTCTGCACTTGACATATGCACTGACCATGTGTTGGTAGCCCATCCCACCCCCTTGTCCGAAAAGTGTGCTCAACCTCCGGGTCATGTCCACAATACGTATGTATCAGCTGGAGCTACGACAGCTAGGAATCCCATGATCCGGAACATGGTTTTGCTGGCGAATCAAGATATCAGAGCTGGGGATCTTAAAGGTTCTGGGCGGCACAGTAGTAAAGTCTATATTGGCAGTTCAGCTCCGGGCAGGTTCTTGATTCCATTTCTCTCAGACATCATTGGAATAGAACAAGCTAACCAGTGGCAGAGAAGCACTCATAGACTATGATTGTATTCGCGATTTGGTCAGTCTATTGCCAACTTAACCTTACTCTTGCGATTACTGTTCTCGTGGTTGACCACGGGCCGTCACCTCGAAAGTGCTGCCCGAAATTTCTGGCGCAGGTTGCAACGCCAAGATATGGAAAATCCCTGCAGCCTCACCGCAACATACTCGGCCTCACCGCGACATTTTTGTTGAACAATTAATTTGATATTGGGCTCTCCCTTGGATTCGATGTTAGGCGCACCCGACTTCATGGTAGGGCATACCCGTACGGTGCCTTGCTGGTTCCGATCGATTGTCAGATGACGAGCCGCCTAGCGCAAGTGGGGTTTGGGTTTTCGGCTGAACAGTTTGCGATCGCGACGACTGGGGATCAGCGACGATTCATCTGTCACAGGCCTCGTCTTTTCTTCAACATATCCTGGGGCATTGACAATTTGCGCGCCTCCTGCCCGTCTACCTTACGACCTAGAGATCAAGGAAGAGTGGTGCTCCGTATATCTACATCATGGCAGAAGTCAGAGGGGCCTTTCCATCCTACGTGGCTTTCCACTAACACATCTATGTCAGGGAGACAGCCCACGACCTGCCGAACCATCAAAGATTATCACAGCAATATGGACCACAAATGACGGTGAAACATGTACGATCAAAGTTGGATTTGCAAAGCAGGTGTATATCTATGGCGCAACGAAGAATGTTTTCGATACCAACCTATCGAACTGGGAAACGACCGTCCCTCCGAATCATACATGTACTGTTCATGGGGGTGAAGGTGTGACGTTCGGGTGAGCTATCATGTCGAGCATTTCTCTTATCGAGAATGCACCACCATGATCGATCCAGAAGGAAAGCCGCGCTCGAGGAGGCTGACCTTTCTGCACATTGGTAGAGTTGGGTGGTGGAAATTCGAGCATAATTGCATCGCTTGTCAGAACATCCATCGGCTCGGTGCGAGTGAATGACACGACTCCCTCAATGGACTGAGCAACTTTCTGCCAAAATTGTCCCCCGCGCTCGCCGCATGGGAGAAGTATGTTCCGCATCGCACTTTCAGGTGTCAAGTTGTATATTTGAGTCTCCAAGACAGGCAACCTTTGACTTGACGAAGCTCGCAGCTCGACCGCTAGTCGGTGATTAGCATACTAGTACTGCTGGGTTGTACTGCTGGCTTGTTTGGTGAAATCTTACCAAGATAGTCAGCTGTATCGTCAACGATTTTTTGCCTCTTGCTCGGATGGGAATGACTTTTGTGCATGTGTGAATGGACGCTGGTGTAAGCTGGTGGGGTGGACTTAACCGGCTTCGCCAAAGCCCGACTTTCTCCCAAACCTTTCTCTCTGTATTTCCATCTGTACCAATCCTCTTCAAACGCTTCTGTTTCCAACGCCTTGTCTAATAGCCCCTTGTACTTTCCGCCCACCAGGAAGTCCTCAGAGGAATCTGGACATCGTGTGAAGAGGCTCGACAGGGCTGAAGCAGCGGATAGATGGAGCGTCGTTAAGTCTTTGATAGTAGCACGAGTCGTCAAATGTAAAAAGGTAGGTGGGGTGAGTGGTGCTAAGAACTGGCGTAATTTACCATCCTCGTATCGATGCTTCATGAATTCCTGGACTCGTTTTTTTTGCGGATCAGACCCGTTTTCACAAGTAATGGCATGAAATAATTTCAAGAAATGCTTCAATTTCTTGAATTGTCTTTCCACCACTTCCACCTCGTTCAGCAGAAGCTTGGCGTCGGTGTCAGTCTGGAGCAGGGTCTCCAATAGGGCACCGAAGTGGTTCGGATGAATTGAGTGACATGTCCGGGAAGCGTCCTTGATCATAACCTGCAAAGCCATTGGTATCTGAAAGCAGAGCGATATCCAAGATGGAAGGATTTCGTGGAAAGCGAGATGAGAGCTCCGCACCCAAATTTCAGCCATGAGAAATTTGAGCTAAAATCTGACCATCGAGAAGAACACGCTAAATCTTGGTCCCGAAGAATTTACGCTAAAATCCGACCATCGAGAGAAACACGCTAAATCTTGGTCCCGAAGAATCTACGCTAAAATCCGACCATCGAGAAAAACACGCTAAATCTTGGTCCCGAAGAATCTACGCTAGAATCTGAACATCGAGAAAAACACGCTAAATCTTGGTCCCGAAGAATCTACGCTAGAATCTGAACATCGAGAAAAACACGCTAAATCTTGGCCCGGAGAAATCCACGCTAAAAGCTCGGCACCAAAGACTTCCCGCTGAGACAACGTCACGCTAAAACCATCGGGGAAGATGGCGCTCTGTTCGCATAAGACCAGGGCCACTGTACTAGCTTATCTTGGCTTTGGCCGTCTCCATGCACCCCAAGTTTCGCTTAATCAGCGTGCCGAGCATCAACAGCGCGACCTCACCTCACTTCACCAAATGAAGCACGAACCAGCGAAACACTTCTAACAATACCTACACGGCACTTCGCCCTCTAGAAAAGCACGCCTGAAAGAGATGTCGGGTTTTAGTGGTCAAGTATTCTGCACCGATGACAACCATCCGATATTCTTCCATCTTTTCATTGTTCCTCAGTTTCCAACCAAGCCGTGGAATTCTACGACAGAGCTTCCTGAACCTTTCATGTTCAATAGAGGCAAGATTTTCGTGCCGAACAACCTTGGATCCGTGTTCACTAGAGTTTTAGAGAGGTTGGAACATTGGTTGCAACTGTGGGTTACCCTCGGAGAATGGACACCTCGTCTTTCAAGAGCTGGATCATTACGGGCAACCTATCGAGTTGTGAGTCGTTAAGAACGAATTCTTGGAAGTCTCTGGTCTGATCTCAGCTCTAGTTATGTCAGGGCAGTTTCCGGAAACCACGTTATTTGTGCAGACATTCTAGCGGAGATGAATTTGCAGCATCAAATATATTTGGAGAAGTCAAATTTGGCACGGCAAGAGTACATCAACACAATGCGCGACTTGTTTCTTACACCGAGACTTCAGCATGAATCCAATGCCTTGGTGGACCACGAGCCAACTGACTCTTGCTACGCAATCAAATTTCCGACAGCCAGTGTAATTGAACAAGGAGGGGTGTTTCAGAACATGCATGGAGATGGGGAGCAGACCTGGACAGCTTGGGCCAAATAAGGCACAGATCTTGAGAAGATTTTGTACGAGATGTCTGGATAAGGCTTACACGGTGGAGGAGGGAGTATAGGTACCATATACCGTATTTTACATACATATTTCATCCTCATCAACGTGTAATTAGCTACGACGATGGTCTCGCGTGTCAGGAAAGTGGAAAGAGGAGCCAACAATGTCTTATTGTCGCAGCATCCATTGCGCATACGTTTGAAGCTGGGCCAAAGGGGTTTATTGTTCTGGCGATAGCTCATTAGGGAAAACGGATCTTCATCTGGTCAGTGGTACAGTGCGGTTGGGCCAATAGGTAGTTTAGTATTGGAATGATTATATCAGTAGCTGTTGAATCTGCGTCAAACTCAACAAATGTAGGGTGAAATTTCGTCCTCCATCAAAAACAATCGAATCACCGTCCTTGTTTCACTCATCGTCCGAAACATATGTGGAAACCAGTGGCTTCTGGCCATACACAACAACACTGGGGAGTATTGATCAGCAGGTTTGATAAGCAAATGGGGCTTTGCGGCTTACAACTCTTGAGTGACAGCTTCACGCTGTCTCTTCACCCTCTTAAATGCTTCCCTGAGGTGACAGATATCAAGTTCTGCTTGTTCCCAGCTGAGGCCTAGGGAGTCAGTCTTCGGCCGCAGGCAGTAGCTGGATAAGCCGTCGTAGATACGTTGCCAATTCCAATCTCCAATTTCCTTCTGGCTCGAATCATCACCAGGCCAATGCCCAACGGGGATTTCATAGGTCTTCTTTACAACGTTGACCAAGCCCCCCTCTTTTACCCATCCCTCAAGCTTATCGCATATATCAAACCGCATCCCCGTTTTGTTACCTGCTTCAATCATGACTTTTTCTAATTCAGCGACAGCTGGGTCCAACTGATCTTTCTGGTGGTGCAAATGAATATCACATTCAGCCAGCTCCACCCAACCACCAGGCTTAAGGTGTCTAATAGAATGAGTATGTTTCCGGCCAAAAAGCCTGGCCAACTTACTGGAAGATTTCAAGGATCAAGGAAGGCCAATTCTTCACACAGCCCATGAGTTCCCGCCCATGAACAAGGTCGTACATTCCATGAAGTCCGCCCTGGTTGAGGTCCTCTATTAGTATTTCAAGGTTAGGGGCTACATCTTTTGGTTGAATGGGTGTTATATCTGTTGCGGTTACTCTGGCCTCCGGGTGGTCGTCCGCGACGTCCCTGCTTGCGTTAATACAATATTGTGATTTAAACAAGGCTCACATACATTGCCCAGATCGCAGTTCCAGTCCCGAGATCAAGGATATCCTCCAAAGGGCGTCAGTTGGCAGCTCTGGACACATATTTGAGCACTAACATGGACTTCTGTTGTCGGCGATAAGTAGCGTCGTCCCTTCAAGACTAGTGACCATACGTGATGGCTAAGAATTTAGCATCATGATTCAGACTGAGCACGATAGCTCTACCTCAGATCCATGCGTGCCAACTCAAACTCATCATTTGGTGCGAAGTACGGTCCGAGGCCAAGAAACTCGGAATGATACGTTCTGCCGTTCTCCATCTTGAACTCTCTAAGTTCTGGCGCCAATTGTTCGAAGAGGCTTTCGTCGTTATCGTCACAATCAAATGAGGGACGGCGAGAGTGCCCAATTAGGTTGTCATTCTCGATTGCTTCAGTAGCCGCCATGTCTGGCAGAGCGACGGGCTCAATCGGAGACTCAAGGCTGACGCTAGAGAGCGTATGATGTGTTGTTTCTGGAGACAATGAGTTCGAAATTTGGGGCTCCATTGTCTTCTTCAGACAATGGAAGACGGCATATAGCTCTCTGAGGGTAGGCGACTAGGTGCTTAGTGATGCCGTCCTTGCAGCCTGGCAATACGGACTGTCGGGCTGTGTCAAGCTGAGTTCATGTGCCTTTGCAGGAGAGAGAACACTCACTTTTCTGGACCGAACTTCCTTCTACAATGCCTGAGATATGAAGTGGACTAGTATGAATAGGGTCGATACTTTTATCGTTGCAGGCTTGTTCTGGTACAAATTGATCGAGCCGTGATTCAGACCCATAATTTGCATCCTCGAGTGGGTACAGCCAGCAATGGACTGAGATCTTCCCTTGCTGTTGCTGCCCCTTGAAGCCTTCTCCGGGGCTGGTGTTTGGCTTTTCTTGCCAGGATGTCTGTAGGTGGAAGGGTGGCCCGTGTCACTATTACCCGGAGAGGCTACTTCAAATGTCTCAATGACGTTGGTCTAGCTTCATAGGGTATCTAGACCTAGAGGCATGCCCAGAGGTAGGATTGCCAACTTCTCCCTGGTCCCAGTGCAGGACAGGACTGAGTCGGGCGTAAAATCACAGTGGACTGTTGGCAATCAATTCTCGCCCCGGACCTGGTCCCTACGCGGTGTGCATATCTTATCGGTCTTGCAGCAATTGGCAGTCCGCAGACTACCATCGAGCCGCATTTTTCTATCACGGTCTCGACCTTCAATAGACAGACAGATATATCTAGATCAAATCCTCTGCACCTGTGCGTCGGCCTTCTCCCAAGCTTTCTCATCCTCGAGTCAATTCACTGAAGCAGACAAAATGGACCCTGTTTCTATTCTTCTCAGATTGGTCCCGCAATCAAACCTGATGCTTCATGGACTTGAGTTCTCCCTGGCAGCGTACACGGCTTTCCGTGCTTATCTGTTCCTCACTAGCGTCTTGGACACGCACTTCATGGCCTCCGTTCAGCTTGAGTCGAGGGATCCTCATCGTGCATATGTGGAGAATTATCTGGCAGATATAGGCAGTAAGTAGTCATCACACTAAGAGCAACGCCCTTTCGGCGGTAAATTCCATTTCCTGGGTTCCCTTGCTGAACATTTTCAAAGTTACTAAGAGCCTTGGCAATGTAAACGCCGAAACAGAGATCGCGCCCAAACCATCTGGAGATACCGTGAAGCTTACACCTGGTGACGGAAGGCAATGGGTGTGGAAACTCGGCATTCAAATCATGCGCAAAAACCAAGACAAGGATACTTCATTCCTCATACTGCGTAGGTTTGGAACCTCCGTGGAGCCCTTGATATCTTTCATACATGAAGCCGAACAACATCACATCACTAAACACGGGCATCATATCTCGATTCGGGTAGCGGAGAAGGGAGTCTTCGTTCAGAAATACACGTCGAAGTGGTGCTGGAGAAGTGAGGTCTTCCGCCCAGGACGAGATCTGGACACAGTGTACCTAGGTGCTGGTATGATGGATGCTCTGGTGAAGGACTTGGAAAATCATCTCCTACCTGAGACGGAGGCAAAATTTCGTCGCCGTGGCATTCCCTACCGCAGAGGCTATCTACTCGAAGGCACACCAAGGTCCGGTAAATCTACAACCATCGTCGCCCTCGCGCAGAAATTCAGATTGCCAATCAGAACCATTGCTCTCAATGATAAAACTCTCGACGACGGCCTCCTCGGCAAGCTTTTCGAAACCATTCCGCACCGCTGTATACTGGTCCTTGAGGATATCGATGCTGTTGGAAAGAAAAGACTGATAAGCAGAGACGCTCCAGTCAGAAATGTGGATGCGGATGAGAATGATGACGATGCTGCTGGTGGAGGAGTGTCTTTAAGTGGCCTGTTGAATGCGATTGATGGTGTGTTCTCTCCTGACGGCTACATAATCATGATGACCACAAACCGTATGTCAGCATTGGATCATGCTCTAATTGGCCCTGGACGGGTGGACTATCGCGTTAAGTTCGGCAGAATTACAAAAGACCAGGCCAAGATGTTCTTCAGAAGCTTTCTAGGAGATACGCCAAAGGTGGAGCAATGGGCAGACAAGTTCGGGGGTGTTGTCGAAAGGCTTGGGGACTCCCCAGCTAAGGTGCAGAACTACTTAATGAAATATGGTGACGCTGATCCCGAAGTCGTATGCAATGGCGTGGAAAGTTGGAGCGCCGAGAATCCCGAGGACTATTCTGATATGGAGCAAAGTTCTGAGGCGAAGCACCAAGGAAAACAGTATCCCATGGATGTAGAGAGCAACATTCTCAAGTCGCTTACTGTCTGGCTATCTACCTTGCTGACAGATCTATCACAACCATCAGGCTCACTCTTGGGGGAGCTGTAGAGGTATCTGAGGTAAGGATGAGATGACAACACTGAACGGTACTATTATTGTCGAAGGAAGGCTGAGAAATAGAAACAAGATATCTCTCTTGCAAGGACCCTCTGGCGTTCTAGGAATAATGGTTCTCCAGGGATGGCATATGATTCAATAAAAAGGTCTTCCTGTCTTGCTCGCGAGAACCTCACGGTTATGGCAAATCTAATTATATCCCCAAAACTCCTCCAATGCATTCACTGCCGAAATAAAAACAAGTATCACATCTCGTTCACGGTAAGTGGCACTCCGTTCTTGGTTGCCACATAGATCCATCCCTCGTTCCCGGACGAGAGCAAGATTTTGTTGGCCTCTCCATGTCTCTGAAGAACACCTACAGCGGAGCTTAAAGTCGAATGCGACAGAGGACTTTTCGTTAATAATGATATGTTTTCGTGCATGTTTGTGAACCAAGTATAGTGCGATATGATATCAGTATTGCGGGAACGGTTGAGTTCAGTAACGAGAAGTCGATCGGTCCATAAAACGTCCAGGTCGACCCGCACGTTAGAAGTAGTAAGTAGTACCGCGATTCGTGCATCTTGTAGCAGAAGATATGGACTAACGGGACGAGGAGTTTGTGATATTGCGTTCGGGTCGCAGCAAGTTTCAATTCCATCCAGGATTAATTTCTCGATATGCTGCTCAGAGCTCGCGTTTAGGCGTGTGACGACGATCAGTATTTTGATTCCCTCGGGATTATAATGCCAGGTTCGCATGTCGTTTGCGAAAGTAGCCAGGTCCTTCCCGACTACCGTGATCATACAGCCTTCATTTACAAGCTGTTCTACCCATTGGGTGTTCTGGAAAGCCTCTCTCTTCCAATCGAGATACTTACGTCTCTCGTGAGCAGTTAGAATTAAACTAGATGCAGCTACCAGAGAAACAATCTCGCTTGGCTTCAAAAGTCCCAGGAGAGTCCGGCGGACCGGCTCCAGGTTAGAAAGGAGCTCTCGCAACATTTCCCAACGCCAGTGAGAAAGAAGTCTTCTATAGAAATTGAAGTGCAAAGGTTTCAATAATTCATGGAAACACAAGATAAGAGGGAAAGTTGCTCTAATCCAAGTCCCCGTACCGCTCTACCCCGGACAGGCAGCGAAGCGAGACGAAAAGTACGTTCCTGCACCTCGCTTATTTGTGCTGACCAGTCAACCATCAGAAACCAGAAAACAGCAACCTGTCAATAGCACAATATCTCGACGCGCACGATAATAAGTACGGCGCAAGTAGCGAGCTGGATCAAGATGAGAACCAAAGACTTGAGGAAAATATGGTGCTTGATTGATGAATAGTCCTAAAATGTATGTTCGGATCCTTAAGATGTTATACGGACCATGGAGTCTGTGTACCCAATGGCGTGTGAGGCAAATGAGAAGAAGGGGCCTATACATAGCAGAAGCAAGAAGATTAAGCTTGAAATTGATAGGATCTCCTCTGCGTTATTGAGGTTCTGGGCAGCTTCCTCGTACATGCTGGCCGGAAAGCGACCGGGCATGAAATCCCAGACTACATCATGCCGCCATCCTCAAATATCCTTCAGTCAAGTACAAGTCAATGTCGAAGGGTACGACACCCTCGCCGACTTGATGTCCTCCCCATCGGCATCGACAAGTTTCGTACCGCCTTCCGTGTTCCCAGAGCTATCTCTCGCAAACCATGTAACATTGCAGTTCTCGAAGTATATCTGCACACGCCCATCGCCTATAATATATTTGACAACATTCTTATCGTCGTTCGTAAGCTTGATCGAGAGGGTGCGAGGTTGAAAAGGCTAGAGATCAGTTAGAATTGCAGGATACAGAGGACAAGGAGAAAGTACCATATCGCAACCTGTTTCGCTGCTCTTCATGCACAGTTTCGCAGGAAGGCAGAGGAGTTTTGGGAGTTGCGGTTGGACTGATGAAAGCGTAGCAGCTTGGAAGTGAAATCGAAAACGAACAAGGTGCTGCGAGCCAATGGTGACCATTCGCTTAAGCATAGTTCCACCGATTATTTGAGGGGCTGCCGCCAGGGTTGACATGTCACACGTGACCCAGCTAGGAACGCGAAGGTCCCTGGAGCTACAGCCTATTGCGCTTGTTTGGCAGCCTGAAACGAGATGCCAACCCTGACGGTAGCCCCCTCGGTTATGATTACAGTTTGTTTACTTTGTTTATTTGCTAGAGCCGTTTTAGCCACTTTCACCCGTACACTGTCGTTTCATTGACTTGGCAGTATATTATTCATTGGTCATGCCGCCTTCTCCTTCCGTACCATCAGGGCTGTTTTATTTCTTGTTCTGACCTTCAGAAGGCTGGAAAATCGTCAGGATTTCGGAGTCAAAAACTCGAAGGACTGTTAGGTGCTCGATACAAACCACAAAGTGCAAAAACCCCCTTAACTAACGCCATCTGGTTGATATGCGTCACCTAATAGATGTAGTGTGGATCCTGGCCAGAAGTTATTAGAGGTCGACCAATGAAGCCATTGTCATCTTGCAATGCTGGTCTCAGCTGCACAGCAGCGCATAAAAGGCTGTTGCATAAACTCTTTTGTCTGGATTCAACCACCGACCCATTTTCCCTTTGCTCTTCATGCAAGAGACATTTGACCACGGCACCTTCTTCAAATATCAGGCACCAAAAAGCAGGAGAAATTCCAAGGGCCATATTCTCTCAGCTTTCGCTCAACTGTGAAGTCGTTGAGGCACAGAGATGCTTCGTCGAGTTGCGAAGTTATCACACAATTTGAAAAGCCGTTACTCAGCTGGGTGCCATATGAGCTCGGACCTAACTTCATAGATGGAGAAACCTACTTGACGTTATTGACTTTCGCATCATCCAGCAATATCAGGTTCGGTCAACTAGCGACATTCATTACATAGCCACCTCCCCTCAGGAAATTCCTGCTATCCAATGCAAGCCAAAGGAAACGTTTTGTAGATGCAAGAATTCCCACCACAGCTAATTCCAGCTCCATCTTTATCGCAGATGCAGGATTCATCCTGTATCTCATCACCCGGGCCAAGGAGACTGTTGTTTGGCGGTGAGCGGCAATTGCTACTACCGCAAAGACAGACCTCCTCGAATCTCATGATACTGTCGTAGTAATCGAAAGTAAGGTGTTCATTTGCTTTGATGTTTCGGTCAGCAACAAGAACTACCCGTATGAAGCCGTTCGCATTCCATTCTTCCATCCGACAATTGGGATTGCAGGAATGATTCGCATAGCGGGCTTTGTTCCATGTGGCTTCTTTATGAGCATCTATAAACAAATTTCTCTTGAAATTCTTCCGGAGAGCGTAAACATATCTGCATGTCCTTTCGCTCTTGGTTGCGAGTTGCGACTGGGTCAAGATCCTGCCTTTATACTCCACAATTACCTCATCTTGATTTATATCGACTCGTGTTTGAAGTGAATCGCCGCAAGGGCCTTGAGCGATACATAAATTTTCATCGGAGTCTAATAAGGTGATCGGACGATTGCAACAACGCTCCTCTGAGCCAGTGTCGCGATGTCTCGCTTCGATGAAACAATTTTCCTCATGGCATTCCATCAGCATCGCTTTATTGAATATACATAGCCGAGGGACGTCTCCTTCCTCAGACTGTGGTAGTCTAAGCTTTTTGGATGGCCAACCCTCTTGAAGCTGATCACCATTGAGGAGTTTTCGTTTCGCGCGCATGGTTGGGCGAGCTGCTCGATGAGGGTTTGAGCGTGAGAATATGCGAGGCGCAGTACACAGGATTTTGGCGACATCGTGACCATCCTCGTCAACTCCATCGATCAGGCGTAGACCATTGAGGTCACTGACTACCGAATCGCATATCGATGGCACCAATCCCGGGTCGGAAAGAGGAGGGAATGTAATTCGAGCAGAATGCTCACAATTAATGATAGTAGCACTTGTTCCGTCTTGAGACTTCGGCGGAATAGCCTCAGAGGTAGTTGTATTATTGAAGTGGTGAGAGAAGTCTCTTGCACTGTCAACAGTACCGACGTTTTCAACTTGTGGATTTGAGTCAAGGGCTTGTTGAAAGACATCGTCCTCTGGACGATAAGTAGCCTCATAGCTTTGAGGGCTTTCTCGGCAGTCTGTAAACTCAATGCTAGATTCGTCCATCGATAATGCATGTTGGTGCGAAGATTGAGAAATATCTGAGATAGCTGCAGCAGCAACAAATAAGTTTTAGTTCAAAAGCAAGATGTGCAAATAGACGAACCTTTACTCTGGCGTAGAGAACAAGTGCGGGCCCGTTGAGTCCAGTAGCAGCACCCACATACACCCTCGAAAGGAGCTCTACCATCTTTACGGTCTGGATATACGGCATTCTTTGGAAAACTGACGCAAGTCCCCCAGACTTGATTCAAGCTCTCCCTTTCGGTCCAAGCTGCATCACCAGTACAAGATGTACACTGAGAGTCCTTGGAGTTTTCCTGACCATATGATTGTATGATCGCAGATGCAATCCGAAATGAAAAAGAACCAAGGCCAGGAAAGGGCCGGTTTTCATATCTTCCCATTGGAGACCAGACAGGATTCCGTTGAAATGTGAATATATCGGGTCGCTCAATGACGTATCTTGAGTCAGTATCGAAGTAAGACTTCCTGGCGTGACATAAGATATAGTCTCGATTTAAAGTCTATCATTTGTTAATGAGTCTTCTCCATGCTTGCATATCAGTTTACCGTGTGATGCCCATCAGCACCTCGGGCCTGAAAAAGGGTATTGTCGAGGACCATCTCTCTGTTTGCTGTGTGATCTGATGGTGCAAAGTCTTGGACGACTCTTGGTTTCCGGTCAGATATCAAATGAAACGCCGGAATGGGTGGCAGAGGGTTGTGATCTGTGGGAGCTTCAAGAATATGACGAGGAGACCGCAAGTGACACCCAACGCGTGCCATGTAGGTAATTTTGACATTGCAAATCGAACAGAACCAATGAGTGTGTTGACGTCTCGAGTGTGCCGTTTTGAAGGATTTTCCACAGATACGACATTCTGTAAGCTCTCGTTCAGCCTTCATGTGTGCGACCCAGTCGTCGTGGGACCGAAATTCCTGCTCACAGCTTTGACAACTAACGACCATGATGAGTTTACCTTCTACCAGAATCGGGCCTGGCTCAGTACATGAGTATTGAGAGTACAAGTTGCGATCAAAAGAATAGTGAAAGGAGGACCCTGAGTCATGTTTCCTGACCTGTGCTAGCCCACCACGTCCCCCAATGGTGTGTCTCGGCGATGACATGGGGGTCTTTCAATGAGTACCAACCATGAAGAGCACTCCTCTTGGTAACAATCTCCTTTATCCATCAGTTCTATATGGGGTCAATTTCCTCAGTTTATCAGCATTTTCTTTTGGGAACGAAAACGGCATATCTTTCTGTGGTCGGTCCATCTATCATTTCTTGTTGTCGTGTAATATCAGACTTTTCAGCCGCAACGTCTTTTGGTGGGCTCAAGTGAAGTTGGAGAAGCAATAAATTGGACTATTCGATTAACGAGTGTGTGCTAAAGATATCCAGCTGTTCAGGCGCCCCTTTTCATACACGGCCGATCTTAGATGGCATTTGCCTCGCACGAAACTACGCCTCCCTTCTCAGATAGAAAGTTGATGAAAGAAAAAGTGGGAAACCATTCCAATAGATAATCGCCCAGAACACAAGAAAACTGAGCCATCTCAGTAAGCTCAAGAAAACAAAGAACAAGACCATAGTCCGTCACAGTCCCAGGAAACTTAGGAGATAGTCTAACCATGACGGTGGCGGTGGTGGTGGTGGTGGTGGTGGTTTCTTGCCATAGCGTAATAAGAGGTCCGCTGTGGTCGGTTAGGATGTGTACTTCATTAGAACAAGGTGGACATGCAGTAAACTTTCCAGACCTCGCCAAACCTTTCCAAGACGTCCTTGGTATCAGTCCCATTTTCATCACATTGGTTTAACTCCTCCGAAAGCTTATCGAGTCGTTCTGCGAGCTCCTTCACTATCTCCCTGATCCCCGATGGTACTATGATGATCAGCTCAACCTCGGTGTGAAAAAAGCATGAACATACGAGACAAGACGATTTCATCCGACGGATCCGACATCCTGAAAGATCTTGCTGTCGAAGAGAGTATTTTGATTGTTGTGGAAGTCTACTTTTTCTTTCCCGGAAGACTCGATGGAGGCTCTGAAGAGTATGGTGGAGGAGATTCGGCTGAAGATTCTTGGTATGGAGGAGGGTCGGCTTTCTCAGAATGAACTGCTTGGGAGGAAGGTTCAGCTTTCTCGGAAGGACTTTGTTCGGGCGGAGGTGATGGGTATCCTGATTTAAAAGTTAATATTCTTCTGTACTAGAAGGCTTTCACTTACGATTTGGATGTGGCTTCGGTCTAACAGTTCCAGGCATGCTTCCAAAGATTCTTGTTGGGGCCTCTGGAAGGCAGCAGTGGGATTTATATCTTCTCTCTCCTGTCGCTTGCCCCGTGTCATCCTCACGGCACCTCGAAATCGGGGCGAGACTTATCATCCACTAGTTTGCAGCCATTATGAACAGAGACCCGGGTAGTGCGATAAAGAAAGTCCTGTCATGATTGGCTTGCTACTTGAACTGGAGACCTAGCAGTCCAATATGTGCAGGGTGCTTGCAGGACCTGCCTTCTTAGATGATTGCATGAGAACAGGGTATCTATTCGAGTTTACCAGCTGAAGAGTTATCCTTGGCTTTGAAAGAGCCCGTTAATGGAAGCAGAGGACATGGACGTCCAGAAGCAGCGAGTCACAGATTTGTTGGCTATCACCCTGTCTCTGCATGATTGAACTCCACTTGTCGATCAGCCCCTCTATCGGGAGTGCAGCAGATGATTCACGATTAATAGGTTGTTAAATCGGGGTGAAAAATCTTGTCAATACGCCATGCAACAAAAAATGATAGAAGGTGACACGGATATTACCTGGTATCCTCGTTCTTCTCACCAATCACCCTTTTTAGCCAGAAAATACACAGGATACCACGAAGTTCTGATTGTCAACGCAAGGATGATCTGAGGCAGTTCCAACCGTATTGCCTCAGCCGTCTTGTCTGATAGGCACCACCCACCGGGATCCCACGTCTAACTAACCGTGCTGTAAATTGGGCGGGTTGAGGACATCATCGTTCCTACTGGCCAGAATCCTGAAAGCGCGGAGTCCGCATTCAAAGACCGTCACAGCCAGGTACAAGCCGCGCCTGTCTAAGATTGGCTGGATGCGAAGGTATCCCATAAGGGTTGGAGTCCCCGGCCGCTCCCCGGGGTCCCCGATACAGATGGACTGCTTGAGGAGCATTCCTGGGCACTCCGTGTCTTGGTGGGCAAATTAGAGGACGAGAGCAGAGTGTTGGTGGAATCTAGCTGTCAAGAATGCAGGATAATTGCAGGGGCTTCCTCATCGGTGTGAAGAATCGCTCATCCGAGAGGCGATGATTATGCATGTTGGCATTGGCTGTGGGTACTGTAACCATGGCCAATGAAGGGGGTCAAGGGAGCATGATCTCTGTCTGATGTCTGAGACACAAGTTGACAAGCCCGTAGACACATCAATCATGGGTTATATAGATCGGTGAGAAATGATTGGCACCATGGATACTGTATGATGCAAGTAGCGGCTAAGAACGCAAGCCCTCAGTTTGTTGAGCCTGAGCCCGTTAAAGCGCTTAGTTTTCAGAGTCGCTGACGGTATACATGTCAAAACGAAAAAACCTTCAGCACAAGGTCAACAGAAGTCTTCAAACACGCCTTCTCCCTCATAAGGCACTGCTCGATAAGAGGTTCTTCACAGTTTTCCCCATGGATTTCGCACTGCAAGTCACGAAAACATGTGTGTGGAAGCAACTTGAAAGACCGAATAGATCGATCTATGCCGATGTGTATGTCCCCAGGGAGAAACGGGGTTTAATGCCTATCATGGCATTTCTCCACGGAGGTGCTTGGATGTGCGGAAGTCGTACAGACTATTGCCATGTTCTATTTAATTCTTTTGCAATACTTGGCTTTTTGATTGTGTCTTTTGATTATGAGCTGCTTCCAGAGGCAAGTCACGAAAATCAGCTTGAAAACGTCCGTGATATGGAGCACTTCCTGAGGCGCCAGCTACAACAAGAATTCCAAGATCTGTCCCTGAGTCAAACAATTATCGTGGTTGGTGCTTCCTCCGGTGCCCAATTAGCTCTTCTTACGGTAAGGCAACTTTTCTGCCTTATGCTCCTCTAATTAATAGTTCTAGCCTTACAGATGGAAGATTCCTCCCTCTGGTATCTTGTCGTTGTATGGACCAACTGACATGACGGATGTCCGTTCTCTTGGCCGAGCCTCCAGATACCCACCCCCACAGGCAAATTTTCTCGACGCAGCAACCAATTTCGAAGAACCTCCAACATATTATCCATTGGCTGAGAACGAGAAGGATCTCGAGCGCCCTAGATACTACATGGGACGGGAGCTACTTGATGGTAGTCATGTACAAGATGTTCTCGTCGTGGGGTTGCAGCGGAACGAGGACGGGAGCTTGAAATGGCCAGAGCAAGGGTCTGCCCCCCATCAACGGATCCTGGCAATCAGTAAGACACCCTGCTCAGATATCGGGGGAGGGGGGGGTGAGTTCATTTCTGATTGGATTACAGGCCCCATTCATCGTCTAAAGCTCAGGGAAAAGACCTTCCCAGTAACATGCCAGGTTGCGGGCTCTGATGATGAGATCTTCAGTACCCGTCATCAAGAAGCCTTCCATCGTGAACTGACAAATCAAGGGGTCAAGAGTAATCTGATAATTATTGATGGAAAAGGGCACGCATTTGATGTTGGAAAGCCAATGGAAGAAGACACGAAACATACGATGATGGATGTTACGCGATGGATCGCCGAAAACTCAACACACGGGGTGGAGCGGGAGGACGTCAAGCGTGGCAGGGATTTGCTTGGTTAAATTTAGCGAGGACGCTGGGTCAACCGTGTCGTTGTCCGGATAAACTATGCAAGGGAGTTGATACAAACCGCCCTTTTAGTGAAGTGAGCTGCGGATGTGACAAACATGCACTAGATCAGACTCGGCTGGACTAGGGTAGAAGGAATAGCCCAATATTACACCAACCACCCTTCCTGTCCCAATCCATCCCCAAACCTGCCGCTGGATGCGACGTGAATTTCTTGGCAATACCTCGTAAGCCTGTCTCCCACATGACTTGGGGGGAGGAGCCACTTACTGGTGACCGGGTAGGCGCGAGCCTGCCTCCGTCCACCGTCCCGTCCTTCTCAAGTTCTCCTCCATGGTGAGGTCTTCAACCCACATTTATACGACGTACTCCAAAAAGACTTCGCTACATCTCTCCTATTTCCAGATCACAGAATCTTCTTTAACGGCCAAATGGATAACAAGTGAGGCGAACGAATCCGATTCCCTTCAAAATGTACTTATCAAAGATGGCAGTCCGGCTTCTGAAAACATCGGCCTCCTTTTGCTATATCATACCGTCGCAATTGACAATTTCCTCAGTTCTGGAACCAATTACCGTTTTCAATACTTCATGATGGACCTCAAATCGCCTCATATACGACAGTCGTATCATGAAGGTCCTGTCAACGCACGGAAAGGATATCTGTCTGATGGAAGTAACCGGCTAGTGGATATGATAGAGCGGGAGTTGAATGCCAAGCTATTCTCCACTGGTCAGAGATTCATGTGGGAAGTCATGGTCGGGACCGTTGAAAGCAGCTTCATTATGTAAGTTGCCTCATAGGCACTCGACTTGCTGCTCTCTAATGTGGTCAGTTTTGTAGAGGTTCTTCGCGAGGATTCAGCTGCTCGCCACCAAGAGATTCGAAGCATAGAGCAGAGATACAAGCAACCGTTACAAGGGGCTGCTGGCGGCTTGGACTGGCTCAGCATGTTCTATCGTCACATGTTCAGATACCAATGGATGTTACCGGATATTCCACCGAAGGACATTCCAACTCCGTTCACCCCGTGGACGGCAAGTAGTTACATGACCTGGGGGCTTGCATTACTTGCCTTTGACGGACAAGCCAATCGGGACCTGGTAGAGTATGTGGCAGGCGTGCGCCCATGTAGCACTAGTGTTGGTGAGGCAAGAAGAATTGTCGTAGAAGCTATGTCGAGTAAACCGACGGACACCCTTGAGGCTTACGAAGAGATCCTTAGATTCTAATAAAGCTTCATTCTTCAAGACATACTTGCCTGCTATTTGTGAATATAAAAGATAGATATATATCAACTTTTTGTGCTAAAGAAAATGCCATCTGGCTCGCTTGTTATATAAATAAGCTTGAATTAAACGATTTATCATTCCTCTTGATCCCAAATGCCTCTATTCTCGGGTCAACTCTCCGGCTTCTGAGCGATAACAGTGAAACTATTGCAAAATCAGTAAATGTATCTGATTCGACCTGTTCTGGGTGCTGGCTCACAAATATTGGGAGACATTCTTTACAGTTTCAAGCGATTGTTGTACATGGACGAGCTTTGTTCTTGCTTTCAAAGGCTCGATACCTGCAACCGTAATCATCAGCCGTAATGAAAGTCCATCTAGTCCAGCTTGTAGGCGTTCTCGATTCCGTCTACCAAGTTGACTTGCGTTTGGTTCAGCTGGCCAGCACCCAACTGGAACCGGATACTCAGTTACCTCTACGTTCGTGAAGCCGGCGGTTTCCATATGCAACCTGAGCTCGGCGCTCGTAGCAAACGGCATTTTGGCTTTGCGACTTGCATTGACTATAATTCGGGACCAGTCCCCAAGAATAGGGTCCAGATCGCCCGTGCATTGCAGCTCAATCTCGGAGTCTGCGAATTCAATCCAACCTCCAGGCTTGAGTGCCCTGATACTTTAGCATTGCAGATAAGTTTCACAGAAGTATGCTTACCTGAACAATGTTTCGAAAAGCATTGGCCAGTTCTGTACGCAGCTTGTCAATCCACGGCCATGAATAAAGTCCCATCGGCAATTCCCTGCCTCAAATTTGGGGTTGTTGAAGTCGTCCAGTCTACGTTCAAAGGTAATAGGCAATTCTTCATTTTCCATGAAGGAGATGTCTATTCCTTGCACGTTGGCACTTAGGTCTTCCGATAGAAGTTGACTGTATGCGCAGTCAGTCAGTGGCTCATCGACATGAAAGCAGTGGAGTACCTTGCCCAAACTCCTGAACCGGTTCCGAGGTCAAGAACAACCTTATTGTTGGTATCAGCATTACTTCTCGACATCAGGAGCATAAACGTACTGGAGATTTACAGATAGGAGCACTGAATAGCTTCCCCTCGCGAATGGAATACCATAGACTATGGGTGAGGGCGTGCACCTTCATTTCAATATCATCATTTGGTCCCCAATATCTGCACTGAGAAATTGCTGAGGTGTATATTAGTTTACTTTACTGATCCGAGAAGTGCAGACTTACAATCCGAGTGATAGGTCCTGCCGTTCTCTATTACCATACGTGTGGCGCCCGATTCCAAAGATGTCGTAACGGAACCCTCGGAGTCAGTAGCATATCCATCGTCTATGTCGAGATCTGGATTAAGTACTGGTACTGGCGGCTCGGCTGGTTCATCTTCGCCGTTTTGTATCGACGGATTCGAAGAATATTCCGGGATACTGTCAACGGAACTGCAAGATGTGAGAGGGTTGTGAGATGGTTCAGCAGTGCTGGGGATAGCATCGCTATCAGGTGAAGCCAAGACTTCTGTTCGAGAAGGAAAATTGTTCGAGATTTCAAGTTGCCTCTGAGCCGCTTCGCTGGGATTCTCGAAAGGCGAGTTTCCAGTCATCAGCAGGGCCATTCGGGTCCACGCCTTTCTGATCCTATTCCTCAGTTTGAAAATCAATTCAGCCATGCTTCATGATTGCTTTAGAGGAATGAGTGCCTTGTTAGGATAGGTGGCATGGGCAAGTCCCTTCCTTGGGGATGCACCAACTAATAAGGTCCAAAAGAGCAGCCAAGACCCCAATGGATCTCGCGGATGCCCTGGGACCACCCGCTCACCCCCGGCAAGCGCCTGTGGGGAGCAATACCGGAAGGCGACTTGTGCACTGATTACCCTGGAACTGTTTCCCGTTAGCGTCTCGCTTCAAGGGGGCACATCCTGGAGACGAGTGCGCATCGGCGTTTAGGGATCAAGATGCGTGACACATATTTGGCAGCTTGCTGCGCAGATTGGGTTCTGCGCAGCGTCGCTCATTCTTCCTGTCACGCATGCTTTCGCAACCAACCTGGGTCTGGGAGCGGCGTTGAGGGGCACCACCGAGCAATGCGTCAAGCGACTTGCCTGCAATCCAATAATATTCCCACACCTACTCGTCCAATGATTTCCAGAAATTCCATCATGTGTAGAGATTTTGGTCAGTCCGATCGGAGTCATTGACATTCGAAATCGCTGATTGTTTTGGGTTCGAGTGATATCCCACAATGGTACATTGGATAACGCCATTATCTCACGCTTGAGAAGTCCATCAAAAGCAAGAAGAAAAAAGGCTGTTCCTGCTCAGACTGTGCTGGAGCACATGATGGTCAAGCACCTCGCATTCGTTGGTGTTTGTGGATGCCGGCGCCTGTTGCCACTGCCCCGCAACTATGCTTGGCAGGAGCGTGACATTTAGCTTCACAGCTCAGGGCGCAGATCGTGAATCTGCGCGAGAAGGTATGAAGAGTCTATCACGCACTGGCTCAGACGTTTACACCTCGATATGGCCCGTCCCAGGAACGAGAAAGTGAGAGAGCAAGACAGGTTAAGGCAAGCAGAAAAAAGGAATCGGTAAGTACTAACACCACTCGCTGCCAGCGCGGTCGATAGCTCACAACTCTTGACTAGTGACAGAGTAACTCCCTCGTTCATTGCTAAGAAAGCCGAAAGGGCTAAAGAGCTGCAAAGAAAATCCGAAGCAAAGGCAGCACGCGAAACCGCAAGGGAAGCAGCAAGGGAAGCAAGATATGCAGCGATCGCAGACAAGAAGCGTCTCTCAAATCTACGGAAAGCCAACAAACAACGAATTCGCGATCGGGAGGCAATACTGCGGCAAGCTACTCAGCAGCAACACAGACTGTTCTATGATGATCCCCGAAAGACTGCTCTTGTGGATGCGTGGGATAAAGCTGAGACGGGCTCGATGCTCGCGAAGCTTGCTCAAGTTGGGAAGTTAATACTTCAAGGAACGCCCGCGTCTTGCTATGGACCACGCAAAGTGTATAGCCTCGGAAACTCTGCCAGTATCCAGAAATTACTCTCCACTGCGGACAAACCCGAGATCTACGTTCTTCGCGACCCAGCTTGGCTCAGGTCTCGAGAAGAGCAGACATTGGGACAATTCTTACACACCCTAGGCTCTAAGAAGCATGCAGGAGTGGAGGTCGCTGTACAGGATCTCAGTCGATCGGAGATAGACTTGGCTGTTTGTCGTATGGAGGTCAAGACCTGTATATCAAGATTTCGGGAGTCACATGGTAAAGCCAGCTCGCGTCCAGTGAATCTGCTTAACATTACATGTACTGCCGAGGTTACGCCAACACCACTCAACAGGCACTGCAGACTACTATCTGAAGCGTGCACGAGTCTATCGATCGCAGGTGGAGCATTGGGTATAGATAAGCCAAAAGCCCGATCTTCCAGGCCAATGGACATTGAAAGTTGTCAAAAATTCCAGATTTGCGGACAAGCAGGTGCAATTTCATCTTGGCATATGGACAACCTAGCTCCATTCACCTGGGTCACTCTCGAAGGTTTGGAAGATGGTGAGGATGATGAGAATATCCTCAAATATTGGGCTGTTGTGGACCTCCAATCGCTCTCTGATACGGATCGTAAGAAGGCTCTCCAGGATTTTTCCCGCGATGGACAAGATTGGATGCCGCCACCCTCATGGATCCGAATCATTTCTCTAGTGCGTGGAGACACCTTGATCATGCCTCCTGGTACTATTCATGCCCCAATCGCGGTCACGGATTGTTTCTTCCGCGGTGGTATGTGTTGGAGTCCGAGGTTCTTCGTCAAGTATACACTTGAGAACTGGGAGTTCATTTCCCGAAATCGAGATAATGTCACAAATGAAGACCCGGCTAAACAAACCAAAGCCGTCCTTGCGTGGATCAAGTCTGATCTTATGCTTGACCCAGAAAAATACGGTGTACAACAAGCGGATCTACCGGGCATCTTTTCGAAGATGAAGACCATTAGCGATCATTCACGTACTTGTTGTTGCAAAAAGAACTGTGCAACCAACCCTAGTTGTGCCTGTCATTCAAATGGCCATAAGTGTATGGAAGATTGTTCATGTTGCTGTTTATCTGCATGATATCTAGAACTATCAAGAAGGAGGGTGGGGGAATTGTGGTATCGCGAGGTGTTGCTCATGATCCCGCCTCCAAAGTGTCTCCTCAAAAAGTCTCTCCCGGCATGTTTGTTCTCGTTGCGAGACTCATCAAGTAATTACCCAATGAAGGCTAGTCTACCCCTTCAGGTATTTGCAGTTCAGTTATAAAAAATGGCTGGTGCATCTAGCAAACCTCGTGAAGCACAACATATGCAGGTCTCACCGAATGATATTCAAAGGTTTCCCTGCCTCACTACGAGTGCATCGTATACGGCTGTCATTAGCTGATCTTGATGTTGATTGCTCGCTGTCCTCGTTACAGAATCTGACAAGTAAGTTTAGGGCCACCGAATCACCCAAAAACCACTCGTCCAGCCACCTTTAATCCACAATTTTCAGCTCGCCTCCCTCTATCTGTCTGCGAGACCCCACCAAATAGCAGATCTCAGTCTTCCGAACCGTCATCGTCGCCCAAAAAGGTTGCTGTGTACACGTGGGCGGTGTGGACACGTTTGAGGATGTTGTTTTCCTTGTCGGAGAGTCTAGACTTGAGCAGCTTCTCAATGGAATCAAGCTCAGGCCCAAAGTCATACCACCCATCGGTTGAACCCTCACAGAATGGAACAATCGACGTGATCGTATCGATATCTTGCTTTTGGATATAAACAAGCACCTTCTTTGTTGCTGGATCGATCGCTGCGTCGATAGTATGTTGGGGAGGATAATCTCTATCCAGAGAAGTTTCCTGGTTCGCAAGAGGTTCACGCTTCGTCATTTTCGATTCGAGGTATTTTTGCACAATGCTGGATCTAAAGACCTAACTCTTTGGGACTCTTGCAGTGATTTATATGTGACCTCCTACACGCCCCACGTAATGGGGCCAATGAGGTCGCTCTCTACGTCTTGCCGTGGTGCAATACAGGCGCAAGTGAGAGCCATGTAGGACAGATGCGCCATTGTTAGACAATTGGGGCACTTGCCGAACGGGCAAAACCATGCCTGTTCTTAAGAAGGTCAACGGCCAACGGAGGTATAAGATGGCTTCATCAGCAGCTGAGAACTAGCATCAGCAGTTCTTATACCGAAGCGTCACAACCTCGTCTGTAGAAAATTCTTAGCTAGTCATCGAACAGCATCATGAGTGGCTCGGGGGGATACTACAAGTACCGGTGCAAGTACTGGTTGACCTACAACTGCCCGCATTGGGTGGGGGTTAACAACGCACCTTGCGCCTATTGCCTGGTGAGTCGAAACTAGTCAAACTTCAGTGAGCAAGGCTATTCTCTTGGGTAGTATGAGCGGAGTCCAAGTACGAGAAGAGGCTTGAATGGTAAATGAGGATGGTGTTGAATGATTTGCTGTACAGTTTGGGTTACAGATAACTCTATCCGGGGCATATCTGTAGCGGTTGCCCTGGCCCCCTCAATATAAATTATGTCCTTCGCCCTTGAGTGTTCAATTTCGGAACTGTCCCTTCATCGATCCCAGGCTTCCTAGCAGTGACCATAGTGTATCGAACAGAGTCCCTGTAGATGTACCCCTCGTAACCTACTACAATATTGATGAACTTGTGCTTCAGCCCAAGGATCATAACAAAAAAGTAAGGGATAAAAGCTAAGATATAGAAAAGTCTCAACATAGGAAGCACATTCTCAGACAGATCTTGAACGGCGAGAACCTCGAACCCAGCTCCTTGAATAATTCTTTCCAAAACGCCTTCTTCAAACATAGAATTCCCTGGCATTGCTGCAAGTTTGTTGATATATGCCCAAGACTTTGAGACATCGCCTGGTACACTCTTGAAGTCGACATGATCGTATTCGAACATCACAAGCAACCCCTCGGGTCTGATAACTCGAAAAAACTCTGCAGCAGCGACTTCGGGCCTAGTGGCATGAACAAAGGTTTCCATAGTATACGCGGCATCGAATGAGGCGTCATCGAATCCATCTAAACTGTGGTAGTCGCCCTCGGTGACGGAAACTCTGGCTTCAAGGTTTTGGGAAATGATGTTGTGCTGGGCTTCCTTAACGTGGTTTTTGACAAGATCGATGCCTTGAACGTAGAAGCCGTTCTTAGCAAGGTGGATAGCAACATGTCCACTACCACAGCCCGCGTCTAAAACCTCCCGCCCTGGTTGTTCACCTAGAACAGCCACGAGCTTATCTTCCATAGCTCTGAGAGCTGTTGTGACTGGGAATGGCCAGTATGTACCCGGATTGTAGAATCCAAAGTGTCGAGTTCCACCTAAGATGAACCTGTATCCGATCCTTGATTCGAGAGTCCCGTAATAGCTTTGGACTGAGGAGTGGCCGTCGGAGGGAGGCATCGCGAAGTCAGCCTTCTATCGAAGGATCGCAAGAGTGTTCAGCTGTTTGGCTGGCAGCCAAGGTGGAGTAGGGAGTTCCGTCCTGCTCCTCCAATTAATTGCGAATGCAGAACGACAGCGACGCGACCAGAACTGAGGTTATCCGAATTGACCCCTCTTGCGATGCCTAAGTATTCAGGCTTAGAGCCACGGCATGTGACCCGCCGCTCGTCAATCCCAATGAGAAATGCCATCAAAATCACTCGGCGCCGCAGCAGCCTTGCCTCCGTACTCACCACTTGATCCCTCAATTTAACATATCCCAAGCTTGCCTCGTTCGTACATGACTGGCTAATCTTTTTTGAGCCTTAACTATTCTCCCCTAACAGCGACCTGAACTACCGGGCACTTGGTCATCAGCACAAACCTATTCTCCGCATTCAGCACCGTTTCAGAACTTCAAGAGCGCGAGGCTGGTGGATGGCTTCTCCCATACGTTCACGCCGCTATTTTGCGATGTCGAGTTCTGTCAAAGAAGCCCACGACTTAATGAACGAAGCCTCAAGGAAGATCTCTGAAGCTTCCTCCAAGGCTTCCGCAGAAGAGGCTGTAGAGTTGAAGAGACATTCGCTTGAATTATATGATTCGATTAAGGTCCTTCATTTGATTGTTTCTATTCGGGATGCACTTCGTGAGACCAAAGATGATTGGATTCCTAAAGGCCAGATCGAGCAGATTATACGAGCAAGTCACAATTCTCAGTATAGAGAAGACGATATAGAGACTATTTTCTACCAGAATGGAGGTGCAACAAGCCTTCTAGTCCTGTATTGTGTAACAAGGAACCATAAGTCTATATTCGCTCAGATCAATGCCTTATCAGTAGAGGCGAGAGCTGAGCTCGCGGAGCTCTGTGGGAGGGAGAAGATCAATGACTTCATTGCTCCCTGGATCAATAAGCTCGATTACACAAGAGGTACTTTGCACTATCTTGAGGAAGAATTCTTTACTAAAGAATGAAGTTGAAACCAGACCTCCCCGACTCGACCGCTATGCTTCAAGTCTTCCATCAAATCAGCGGAAAAGTACGAGGAACAGTCCATTCCGAGAGACATCCCTAAATAGTGGAGAACCATTTCAAGTAACACTTGACCCTCACCTCAATCCAGCCAAAAGAAAGACTCCACCTCTATCACTGATCGACACTGCAAGAACCATTGCAACTCAGTTACCACCCCTTCAAATAGCAGGTAAGTCATGTTCGGGTATTTCGTTCAGTCATACTGATCTTAATCAGCGCAATCACAGATAACAAGTAGCCATGCTGATGGACACTGGGGTTGGACTCACAACTTTCGTAATACGTGTAAATTCTGGAGGGAGAATATGGCAATCACTTGTAAATGATCAAGATACGAGTAATACCCCAAAGGCAGATCTGTGAGCAAACTTCGGGGCACTCGTACATCTCAAGGTGTATATCTTTAACGGCTTGGTCCGCGAATGTGAATTTTCCGCCGTATAAAAAAACCAACCACGGTTTCCTGTTCTGTATATATGGAACATCTGTCCAAATCCATTCCAAAGCTTTCGGTGACATGATAGTTCTTCTTGTCGTTGAAGGAGGATCCAGGGAGAACTAGTCTAAAGGTCAATATGCCAGATTAAAAAAAGAAGGGATAGTAATACCTCTCGAAGGACTTCCTCATCGTGCCGATCGATATCCTCCTCCATCAAGCCCAGGAGCCTCTCTGCAAGCTCTGCCTTTGTAGTCCTCCGAGAGATTTGTGCACTGGTCTCCATTACATGCGTCAAATCTCTGAACCGCGAACGTGGGGTGTAATCGCGACGTCAAAAGCTGGCCCCACCTGCCTATGGCACAGGAAAATTCTTTTGCCGCGTTCGCTGAGCCTCATGAACTGGCGTGACCAGCCCAGCTGGCCAAACAGCAACGATAGGAAGTGCATCGTCTACCCATCATCATCATCAGCGAAATCTCGTTGCAGACCACTCTTCTCACAGGGACAGTCAGAAGAAATGGAAATCGGGGAGCTGTATCTTCGAGTAGTGACGGACAAAGATCATTAGACGCGACAATGGGCCTTCAAAACCTGATAACATCTCCGAAAAATGGGTGTGCGGGTCTCCAGAGAGGATTTCTGCAAGTGGATCTGAAACAGGCAAGTATTGCTGGCCAACACTACTGCTCATTGTCGGTCTGGCAGTAGAAACTCGCGTATCTCCAGCCAAGCTCAGTGTTGTGGCTCTAGCCCTGAGCGAATGAAGTGAACCTTGGAGGATGGATGCGTTGCTTTGGAAAAGCTGTCGTCTGCCGAGTGCCGAATGTTGGTAAGCGGAATCGCTCATCCAGGAGGACCTTGAGCGGGAAGGACCCCTTATGTGGTATCAATGCTGAAGGCCTCAGCACCCTTCTCGTGATCCATTTAACAAGAACGAGATCGTGGTGTGGTGAAGTACAAGGGAGGCAAGCATGAAAAACGAGTATCAGCTGGAAAGCAATGAACGTACATGAGTGTGCCCCAGATTTGTCCCTAGCAATACGATGCAGTTGGTCCAGAGTTGACCCTGTTGTAGAGACGGAAATACATTACAATCCAGCCTGGACTGAGCGCATTCTTGAGATCATGCCTCAGTAAAGCCGTCAAGATCGTTGTCTTCCCAAACGCGGTCCCTATATAAAGCCTCCAAGGGATCAGACTCGAGAAAGAAAAGGGTCATGCAATCATCGAATTTGCTCCACGCCGTTGGGCCGATCCATTGTAGGTCTTATCAATTGCCTGCTATTTCAATATAAATAGTAGTTACAACATGGAAGACTTTCGTTGTTTTTGGTGTGAATTCGATTTGTGCTCCGAATCGAAGGATTGATATTCATAGTCGCGGCCGAGCTGGATGGCGCCTATTGCTGCGGAATGCTATCAGCTTGCCTTCGTACACTACAAGACGTCCTAATACAAGAGGCTCACCGGCAGTACTCACTGATCGAGAAACCTTTTGGCCGCGCAGAAAAACATTTCCTGGACTGGATGCTGCTCTATATCTCGGGAGTATCGTCCTCCAGCAAAGTTTAGACGATTGGAGCCAAACATGTGCAGGTGTGATCGAAAGGGCGTCGTAATGAAGGCACTCTTCTGCTGAAGTAGCACAGAGGGAATGTTTTGGAGCGCGAGAGGTTCTTGCAGGATGTACTCGAGCGGGGCAGAGCCACTGCCGCTGCCCTGTTGCTGGCCCGGAATGGAGACAGTCTTCGGAAATGTGAAGAATTGTCTGGTGGTCGGCACTGGTTGGCACGTTGGCTCGAGGAAGAAGAGGAAACTTGCGTGGACTTGGGGAGGGCGTGTCCTCGATGTGGATTCGACTCGAAAGTGGATGTTGAGAGAACTTCATCGGCTGAGGATGAGGCGGCCAGTCGACCAACACATTCTAACAGAAGAACAAAAGATGTATACCTCGTGCAAGATGATAGATGAACTGCAGAGAGATGTCCTGACATGCACACGCTGCAATCGAGGGAGCAGATGGAGCAAATTAGAGCGAGGCAATCTTGAACCCGAAGGGACAAGACGACACCAGTAAGGCTGATCTTCTTCTGTTTGCCCTATGTTGACCACCCCACATCTGGTAGCCGAAGAAGTGCTGAGCGTGCACAGGCATGAATCGAACGGGGTCTGGGAGTATCCAGAGCTTGCCATGTTTCCAGACGAAGATGGCTAGGTCGCCGCGGCACCCAGCCACCGTGAACACCCCCGGTCAGTCCCATGGCTGCGGCCACTGCTCATGCATCTATTCATATCAAAGAAGGAAATGATGGGGTGTCGCTAGTAATGTTCATGCCAGACCGAAGCCCTTGTAGGCACCCGTAGCGAGATCATGCAAGACACACCCATTCAAAGTCACCCCGAATGGGAACACCTCCTACTGGTGGCTGCACGCTGCTGATCGTGCTACCTGAGAACCTCTAGTCTACGTAACCATGACAAGGTATGCATAATGAGGCCAATGGTAACCAGTTTCTCTCAGACCGACCAGGGTTGGATGTGCTGAGATATGGGTGGGAATCAGCCCTCACAATTCTTTGAAGACAATGATTGGCTTTCAAACCCGTCTCGAGTATCTGGGTACTGTACTGTCCCGTTGCCGACGCTTGCCTTTAGTCCTGATCTTGTGAAGCATCTGTTCGGTTATTTGCTTTCCGTCAGGTCGAGCCGCGTCGACAACTCGAACCACAGAAGACCGACAACTAACACCATACCAAGATGACAGCTCTGAGCATTGCATTATTCCATGGAATTTTTGAAACCAAATTTAACGATCTTTCTGTTGAGATGTTCACTTCGCCAGACAGCGGAATGTCCACCCCTTCGTTTCAGGTTCCGATACACCAAAGTCGAAATCTTCTCCGATGATGTCCTCGACCACCATCTTACCCGTCACCATCACATCTGGAACGACTTACTAGGTGAGGCTGGTCGACCAGCTCCTATTTCCAATCCTGACGACCGTCGATACTGGCTTCCTCAAGCAGCTGAACCCAATGGCTTGTGTTTTCGCCATGGCACTGAGGAGATTCCAAACAACATCAGGCTAAGTCCACGTCCCACAAGAATATGCCAGATAATAACCCTTCTATCGGGTAGAAATTGCTGACCATATGCAAAGCTTCATCGATCCATTCCCTGAGATTGGACCTCCCGAAGCGTTCGAGACTACGACGGAACGGCGACTTGTCGAACAAGACAAAGAGAGATCATGAAGAATGCGATGGCCCAAGGAACATAAGACGTGCAATCAGGCTTGAGTTTGGGAAGAATCACAATTCACAAGAGCCATGTCTGTCCAGCCTATAGTCGAAAGAATCAAACGACAGCATATGGTACTCGGCTGTCGCCGAGTTCGCATTCCGAACGTACGTTGGACGGGAAGGTTTGCAATTGACGTATAACATGATCCTCATTGTGAGAAAGAATAGATACAAGCCTTTCTACCAACTTCTCCTGATTGTCTCTGAATCTAGTTTTGCATCGATGGATCCAATCCCTGGAAAATCATTGAGCTCATTCGAGCATCTAAAGAGGCTGCGGCGACGGAAGTCGCAATCAGATATTCACAAGGTCCCATGTATTCAGAACGAGTGAAGCACGCCCTTGAAAACAAGAACACAGAGAATCCAAGCAACTCGATCTTTGACTCGGTTAGTCGAATGTCGGGGGATAAGGAATTGAAGACGTACCTGATCCAATGGCCAAAGCGGAATCCAGGATCGTGTATGAAAAATGACTCCCAGGACTACGCCAGCGACACTGAACACCATCCCAAAGATCGCGGGCATGACAAATCGTCTATCTCTGCCATATGGTATCCCAGTCCCAATACGTAGAGTGTTATCCATGATGAGCCACAATAGGCTGACAAACATTCCAAACCTCCGGATGCAAAAGGCGATGACTGGTATTGCAGAGCGTTTGGCAACTGGATCAAGAATTCTTTGATGTTGTCAGCTTTCTATATGCTACTGAAGAAGTTCGAACTGACCCCCAGAGCTGGAAACCGGACCCTACTGCTTGACACAAGACTGGTAGAACTGCACCAAGATGAGACGGAAGTCTCAGGAATTTTGTCGACAAGACTGCATTGAGTACGAACTGAAATACTGAAGCCACGAGCGGCACAGATTCTGGAATGTTGAACATATCGAATAGGAGTTTGCTCTTCATGGAAAGTTAGGCAGGAATGAATTGTGTACAGTACTTTGCAACTGGATGAATCGAAATGTGGGAAAGACAAAGACCCCTATAAATCCAACCATCCTCGACACACACCCCACACAAACCAGGAAGGCGCAACTGTGCCGCATGTATTGGATCATGCTTGACGCCGTCGCATGGATTGTGCCGTCCATGACCTACCAAAAGGAAAACCTCCTTGGAAACGCTAGGGTCGGTTTTGGAAAACGCCCATAATAATAATGATATGTTGGTGCTCATGGACTGATAGCTAAACGACGGCCTGATGCCGATCTCGTTTAATTCATCCGTAGATGTTGACATTGAGAAACTTTTTGATGGATGGAGGGCGGGGGATGTATCTTTCAGAAGTGAACTTGAAACTGGTTGTTGAGCATTGGCTTCGAAACATTGACTTCTGTTCATTGTCCCCGCCCCCCTTCGGTGCTGATACCTCGGATACCCTCATATCTCAGATGTAAACTTTAGCTTCACTTATGCCGTTCTTTGGTGGTCCCAAAAATGCGCCGGAGCCGTCAGCACGACCATCGTCCACATTTCGTCTGGTGTTCTCGAGCCACAGCCGAGCCGTTCCGCATATCCTAGCTTAATGCAGAGTGCATGATACGAGACAATGAGATTGATAAAGACCCGGCTTCACAGCTCCAGAAACTTAACATTCCACGAATGATAGGTGTCGATGATAGGTCAGCTAGGCAATATTGACGCAAATGTTTCACAAATAACGGATCGTCTTCGGTGCTTGGAGATCAAATAGGGCTTATCTCAGATAAGAAGGTCGAAGAATGATCACAATGGAGAAAGATGATCGAGAGACGGAACGTGCATTTTGTTACATTACCACCTCCTTCCAAGGCCTGCCCTCGGTGCTAGAACCAGCTGAACCTTCCGGTGGTTCCGGTTGGTCTGACACATCCTTCGTAGTAGTTCTTTTCCTGGGGTATTTGTTATGCCTCCAGTAGGCTTTCCTCATCCAGGCCACGATGTCTGGACGTTGCTCAAGCCAGTCGCCAGCCAACACCCATGCATCCTCAGGTTGATCCCATCTATCCCTGGCATGCCCGACGAATGCTCTGTCAACTGCCGCGGAGATAGTAGGGTTCAGCCAGTCTTTGTTGGACCCAGTTTCCAAGATCATATCAAAGATATCCTTTCGTCCTCGCTAGATATCGAAGTCAGCTAAGTTTGACAGGATAAGAAACCAAGCGCCTACTAAAAAATAGTTCCAATATCTGTTATCGACCCACTCCTCTCGACCCGTGTATCGCCGGAGTTCCTCGCGAATGTCCGCAGCGTTGGTTCCAGAATGAATCTCCATTCCTGTGTGGTGTGGAGGGGAGGGACCTGATCCTAGAACAGTATCCTAGAACAGTGTTTTCCGAAATGGAAGTGCGGCGCACAGGGCGCTAACGAGCGGCCTAAAGATAAGCGGGGTCCACAGTCCGCACGCTCCGAACCTGGCGAATCTGGCGAATTCTAGACTGGGGCCCATGCAAGTGCAGGGGAGGGCCTGGTAAGCCACTCTTGGAGTCCTCATTTACGGGTAGTTGAAGGTTCCCCCCTCCTCAACAGCTCGACGGGAATGGGACACGATCGAACATCTTCCAGACATTCTACAGTTTTTGATCTCAATTCTCATACAGAAGTGGCAATCAAGTCAACCACAATGTCCCCCTCAAGCAGGCAAACAGCCATGCAACCTGTCGTCGAACCTTCGGAGGCAATACGAAGTAAGTGTGCCCTATCATTCGGTTTGAACGCTCAACTAATTTGCAGGTAATCTCCAAGTCCCGTGTAATCTGAAGAAGAGGCAGAGCGAGGAGTCACTGGACGTAGACTATCTGCGAGATGCTGCCAAAAAGGCTGTTGTTGTCAAGTCGAAGGGCCTGCTTACAATACAGCACTATGTGAGGAAAGAAGTCAGGATGAGAAGGAAACGAGTCTACTGTTGCAAATGTAAGAAGACAGTGAGCACTGCGTTGGAACTTGAGTCCGAACATCAAGTCAAGGAGGTTCAAGCACAGAGTAGCAATCTAGCAGGTCCTCACGAAATCAAATTGCCCCAGGAGAGAGTATGCGCGGCTTGTTCCCACGATGTACACCTGTGTCAGCTCTGTTTCGAGGAGGGATGTTAGGGCTGTATTTTAGGGGATCGGAGGCTTCAATCTGACTAGATCTGGCAAGCACATGTAAATTTAAAGGAATTTCAGCTCTCTGCGATTTTGTGCAGCCAACTTCCATCCGAGTGACATCTGTGAGATAACAACTTCAAACCTCAGGCTCTTCAGACAAGAGTGCGGAGAAAGGCGCCGCGGGCGGCACTATTAGGCCATGGCCTGATCGCCTCCTTGCAAGGGGTGCCGGGTGATCTTGTCCGCCTGAAGCCGGTCCCATACTTCCCCACGTTGCGAACCACTTAGAGACTGACATCGCCGCTCAGGGTGAATGAACGAGGTTTACAAATAGCGGTCCAACCCCAGCTTCATGGCATACAGCCATTCTCTCTTGCTTTTCACAGCTTCTACCAGAATGACTTCTTATGTGCCGACAACTTCAGAGCTGGCAGTTGCTCTCGTGTGCTCTTTCTGCATGCTATTGACCTTCCCAATTCATGCTCTTCTCTTGAGACGATTGCAAATTTTGAAAGAGAAGGACGACGCTTCATGGTCGAGGTCTTACAACAGTCCACTACTGCTTCGCGTGTGTAAACGTCAGAGACCTGAGGTCATAAGACTTGCCTTGCAGCTCTTCCTTTCCCTCGGTCTTTTGGCAGCTGCAATTTCACACTCAATCATCTGTATTACTCCCCATCCATTCTCTTTACCGTAGCTAAACAAAGCAGCCTCACAATTGTCTCGATTCACACAAGAAGTCTTTCTTCTGATATGCCTATCTTGTCCTGCCCTCATCGAAGTACAACCTCTCTGCCCAGCGTCGTCTCGTAAATATTCAAACTGACTACCGCGGAGCTTCATGCAGGAATATGGTTTTCATCCTTATGCTTCAAGATACCAACTGTCAAAGGATTGACTATCGCAGCGCACTCCATTTTTATAGTTTCGGGGATAGTAATTCTTGTTGTTTCATGCGTCCAATTATGGTATGATGCCCACAGCTTTCTTCCTACTCTTATTGATATACCTAGGTCCGCATTACTGTCACCAGTCAGGCTTTTGTTACACTTTCAGCTCACGAGCTATTGCCTGATTCTGTTGTACACAGTAGCTTGTGTTGGCTTCGGAATAGGTATGGCAAGGATCAAACTCGAAAGGCGCCGTGTGATGATCACAACGAATGGCGTCTGGCTCGGGCTCAATGTGCTTGCTGTTGCTGTGACGACATTTCCCAGCCTCAATCCAAGAATATCCTGGAATTTGGCATACTCGAAATGGGTGAGGAACTGCTTCTTATCTCCTCGATAGTCTGTGCTGATCTCTCTACTAGATCTTGTGTTTGATTTTACGGACGTCTATGCTGCGACACCCTACGTTGCAGTTTATTAGTCACGGTTGGCTACAACTCCTGGGCCGCAAAGAACGGGCGTCGAATCCCATCACTATACCTGGAGATTCTGAGATCAACCTCAGCAGAGCAACAGGCTCACAAGGGAGAAGTGCGTCAACTGACACTGTCTTCTCGCAGGGACACGTCATGGAGAATACACATGTCGCGTGGTTATAGCTTTTTGTACTTCTCTTGTACTACGTTGAGAGACAAGAGTTAGTGGAGGGAATTTCTGTACCTGTTCTCTCGCGAGATTTTTGTTTCGGGGACACTTCCATGACAATAGATTGTATATGGGGAACGGTTGTTATTGACGGATGAGGTCGTTGAAGGGAGAGGGGGTCCCGTTTTGACTTTTGCATACACGGAAGATCGTTTGCCAAGTAAAACTGAGATAGACATTGCTCCCCTTCCTCTGCAGGTATTGACGCACCATTTTTATCCAACTCGAACTACTCATTGCGATAATTGATGCCCAAAAATTTCCGACTTTGGTCAAATGAGAGCTTGACGCGACTGGACTAACCAAAACATTGTTTGCCGGGCGAAGCATGGCACACCACTATTAGGAAAAATCGAAATTCCTCCAGTCCGACTGACGTCTGCTTGGTTGCAGATTGGAAGTCAGTCAGTGGAATCCTGGATGGCCGCTCACCAGTTTCGTGTAAGCCGTCTCGAGAATCATGGTGATTTTGAAAACGAGCTGGATCTCGCCACTCTCATTGCCAAATGAACACGCCTTGCCGATCCACTCAGAAAATTATGCACATTTAGCGTCTTGTCATCGAGGGGGAGGGCGGGAGGTAAGATGCCACTGCGGCAGAGCGGCACAAGCTCCCTGCATAAGAAGGTACGCATCCGTCCTCTTTTCACATTTCCCCCTTTTTCCCGTCGGGCCAGTTTCTACATAGGCATATATTCATTCCCAAGGAACTGCTGTTTTTTGAACCTCCAAAAGCTAGCGGCTATTTCAGACAGAATGTTACGCCAAAGACAAAGTTCAGCGCGGCCCTCAGCAGAGACTTTTCAGCCCAACATTTCTCAGGTCTTTGGCTCGCAAGACACCAGACCGGCAGGAAAATCCAAAGCAGCACAGCTGAGTATGCCTGCGACTCTACCAGATCAAGCTCCCATCCATGCTGCTCTAGCCAATCCTCCGCCAAATCACATTGCTACAGTCCGAGCGGCACCAGTCACCGCACGGATGGCATCAAATGCCAAAATACACTTAGCTCCGACAGGAGCTTGGGCTACGAAACAGAAAAAGAAGCTCGAACTCAAAAGAGCAGCTCTAGAGGAACGCATCGGCGATCTCACTCCAGAGGAAGTCTCCCGAGAAGCTGAATCTCTGGCCATCTTTGCTCGGTTTGTGGACGGAGTCTGTGATCAGTTGCCCAGTCAGAACGTAACCCAGTCGTCGGAAAGCTTCATCGCCACTGATGTCAACAAAATTCAGACACACAAGAGATATGACAAAGCTCACGATGTCAACGAAGTCGTTACTTTTGTTGAGGAGGTCACCCAGCAACCCAGCACGGGACAAAGTGGTGAAAAAGTCAGCCATTCTATCAGAAAGCCCCGGCCAACGGTACCAATCGTGAGGCTTCCAGGTACCAAGATCGGAGACGATATCATCGGCGTAGGATCAATTTTCCATCCAGGCAACGCAATGAATTATCCCAGGCAGGGTCAAGAGCTCAATTTTGGCAGCAATCACGGGAACAACTCACTTGAAGATCGAGCAGAATTTCGCAAACAGTTCCCAATTTCGGAAAGTGGAATCAGAAATCTCACACATCGAAGACCTGATTTGGGGCAACAGTCGTCACTTCGGCTATCAGATGCTCCAGCCAAAGTGAACGGATCATCACCAAACACCTCCTCCACTGTGTCGCCTTCCTCGAGGCATCTTGGCGTTACGGCTTCCTTTGCTGAAGTCAACGCACTTCAGTCCTCACTGACACCATCAGCACTGAGTCACCAGTCCAATAATTCGGCAGGTGGAATGTTGTACCCGCCAGGGACTTCAAACCTCGATAGCCGGTCAATAGTGCGCACTGTTGAAGGTTACGGAACTCGATTCTTTACCGACAATACGGAATGGGTCCTATCCGAGTCTGGCCATGTGGCAAATCCAACCTTTCTCAGAGGCATCATATCGTGCGCATATGTTCAAAGAGAAAATCGGCAAATGACGACTTCACACACGTCAAATCGTCATCAAAGGACGCCGATCAAGCAAGAACCCACCTTGTTCCAAAGACGACTCCACAAGCAGCAGTATAGGAGTTCCAAATGCCCTCCGGACTGGAGTAGAAGCCTTTTGGATGTGAACAAAATAAACGAGGCTTGGAATCAGTGTTCATTGGCCGAAAATGCACTTCCGTTAGAGCCACCAGTAGACTTCCACACCAAATCGTTCGAAGCCCATGCAAGATATCGAACCCGCAAAAGTCAAAATGGTTCGTGGGGCATGTCTCATTCGCAGTCGGGATATGCAGGTACAAACAGGGCAGGTTTGAAACTCCCTCCTATTTCGTCATCCTCCCAAGGAGTTCGAAATCTTCGCAGTTTTGTTTGATGTAACAAGAGGTTCTGCGATGAGAAAGGCATCGTGCCTTTCCATCGCTCGCCGAGTGGGCTGCGGGTCTGAACAAAACATCGGCAGAGGCAAGACAGATGAAAAGATGGGAGACGAAGCGTGTGACTGGTTGGTACAGGTGTGAGAGGGGATGGGTTAGGGGGGACAGGCGGGAGGGGATGATCATGGAAGTGGTGCAGGTCACTACGGCCATGTGTATATTCGAACATTTACATAAGCAACGAAGGAGATTTGGTGATTTAAAGAACAATAGACCCAGTGAGACCCCTTCGAATTTCTGCAGAGAATCTATAAAATTAGAGAAACGCAACGACACCAGAGAAAACAGAGATTAGTAACCGCGAACATGAGCGCCATTAGGAACCGAGCAACATCCTACTGTGCGCAGCAATAATAAGCATGCTTCCCAGCCTCCAAATGCCCACAAATGCTAAGCGAGTGTGATGGGAAAGGAAAACAACGCCTGCAAGACAGAACCACCAACAACTGTCCAATCCATATCATGTTGAAGGGCTTTCATCAACCTTCACAAGGACAAGCTTGTCGTTGAGCTCGTCCATTGACTTTAGAAAATTTGCTTTTGCCCTCTGGAGCTTGGCCTTTTTCTCTTCCATTTGCGCATGAAAGTCAACACGAGGACTTGTGCCGAATTGAGGACGGGGCTTTTGCTCGAGCATCAAGGGTAGACTCTTTTCTGAATGATACTCATTGACGATGCAACCATCAAGCTGAGGTTCGACATGTTCATTTTGGAATATCGCTGGGGCCATCTGATCATTCTGGAAGTCCTGAACAAGCGGATTGGGAGTTGGATAGCGTTGTTGAAAAGTAATGTCGTTGTTGTGCCAGAAGGATGGCGCGACGACACAGATACGTCGCTTGTATGAAGGTGGGAGAGGCGCTGGTCGGCACGGCGTAAAGTCAGCCTCTTTCTCAACCGTCATTTTGTTGTGATGGACGAATTGGGGCACCCAGAGACACATTTTTGACCAAAGACTTGTGAAGCAGGCGACTCGCCACCTGGTGTAACTTGGCTGAGAGATGGCTTCTGGTCCCAAACTTCACCCTTCTTATAGTCTCAGCCGGGTCTTCCCTAGCTGTTGCTTTTCCTGCTTTCCGACCTAAGCATTCTGCAATGTATCTCATGGCCAGTAATATCAATACAGAGCAGTTGCCGAGTTTGCTAGCACAGCGTCCGTCATTGGACGGCCCCATGAACCGCTCTGGCATCTTTTCCCTCATCCGTATTCCATTTATGTACCTCAATTGCCGAGCTGTGTTGTTCACCGTCTTTGATTGGGCAGGCATTTGAGTAAGCGCTCAGAGGTGATTGCCGAGTTATCTGCCTACTGGGCCATGATTGGCTCGCGTATTTGGTGCAACTGTTTACTTCGAAGCGGGGTAACCAATTGCTAGATCAACATATTTGTCTCAATTGAAGGGCGGAAATTCTTAGATTATTGCGCCGTCAAATAAAATAACCATTGTCAATTAATTTAAACGCCCTTATTTGAATCATCCTGCTATACGATTTCTTTCACATTTGCCTCCCGCCTATTGCCCAAGTTTTCAATCATCAAGTACTCAATATCCGTGTCCGTGTCCGATTCAGATTCAGATTCCGGAAGAGTTTCCAGCCTAGAAGAAGTCCCAGAATGGGACTTGATCAATCTGTTGCTATCGTCTTGTGATGTCTTTGACTTCCTCCGAAGATTCAAGCGCGGGGGTGTCTCGACAGCGCCTTGTGGCTGAGTCAACCTCATCCTTCCCTCCCTAATATTATCTGCCGACATAGGCCCCATCTCAACATCTCCCGTAGGGATAGTGTGAATACCTGGGTATGCTTGTATAACTTCTTTAGGCTGAAATTCTGTTTCTTCGAATGTAATATCTTTGTTGCTCTGCATATTTCCTAAGACAATCTCTCTGATTGAATTGCTGAACTTCGAGATGCCGCATACTAAATTTATTTTAGCTTCACCACCTCCTTCTAATATAAGAAGCATACCTGCAACTTTAGCCCTTCCTGGTGATCGTCGTGTTTGTTTCTGCATCATTTCCTCAATTTTGCTTGTAGTTTGGTCCATGTCTCGGCCGTACAAGAACTGCCAATGGGTATTACCAGGGACAACCGAAGGTTTCAACTTCCGATTTGGATAGAAACAAGTCATTGTTAAGATCAGCTGCCATCTTTAGCTTTTCTCTGTGCCCGGTTCTACCTGGATTCATTCACCTTATCTTTGTCTTTCATTTGGAGCTGCTGCATGTAATCGGACACCCACATGTCCTGATAATTGTCGTCCAAAACCCAGATAATGTCCAATTTACGTGTCATCAATCCACGACGATATTCTTCATTTGATTTGTCTTTACTGAGTCTTCGATAAGCCATGTGGCGTGCATAAGGCAAAATGCCTGCTATCCCGATACCTTTGGCGATCAATATTACTGTCTCATACTCGTCCAGATGAAGATTCTTTCCGTACGGGCCATCAATCATCACATTTGATATGGATTTCCTCGCGATTAATTGAGAGCTCAGTCCGCTATGAGGTTGAATGAGAAAGGAAAGCTCCATGGCTCTCATAGAATTGTCCCACCATGTGATGACATGGGGGTGTGATTGAAGCCTTCCCCTAATGCCCATATCAGAAAATATCAGATACGCATATTGGCCAGGTTGTATCGTTAAAGGGCGACGAAGACGGATGGTGACTCTCATCGCCGTTACCGTCTCATTATCGGAACCTGAGAAGAAGTGAAGGATGCTCGCCCTGCCTTTGTCTTGTCGTCTACCTCCGAAGTTCCGATACACGACTATAATTGCTTGGAGAAGGAAGTTTGAACCCCAGAGAGAGAGAGAGATGACGGGATAAATGAACTTTTTGGGGCCTTTCGGTAGCAGGTGCTCTACCAAAGCAACGCCAACAAGTAGTGCTAAAAGTAAGTGACTTTTTGCAAATACTTCGTACATCAACCTTCGCACGAAGTACATTGAGGTCAACAGAATCAAAGCTAAGGATGACATCGTCTGTATCTCATTCAGTATCCTAAATTTGGGGGGTTATGCCTTCACTCACCGTTATGCCTGCGATTTGAAAAGAGTCAAAGGTCCAAGGCGTTTTTGCTCGAATGACCAGCCCAACATGTATCAAACTTTGTAAAATGACAATGCGACCAATCCAGTGGTGAGCAAGATAATAGCTGTGGAGCGAAATGCCCATGAAGTCTGATAACATATTGGTCCGACCTCCTAAGAACAGTGGTATCAAGTTGATGGAAGCCATCGTACCTGATCGAAGCAGGAGATCGGTGGTGCTCCTGATACCCAAACCCATGCAAAACCCATTGAGAACGATATAGCTTCCTATCAAACTTCCATGAAATCTAGTAACGCCGCCCCAATACTTCCTGTTGAGGAACATTGGGTACACTAGGTGCTTCAGAAGCATGAATTGGATCCGGGTCTTTAGTAGCACCGATATTATCCCAGCGAGTCGGTGGATAGCTATGCAAACAGCAACAACTGCAATGGAAATAGCGTACCACTGTGTGATGTTCATTTTCGTGGGTGAGATTATCGATGCTTTGTCGGAGTCGCTCATAGCAGCAACGAGAGCTCATGTAGGAAATAATATTGGCCTAGCTTACCTTGTTGAATGGGAGCACGTGAAGGAAGCGAGTATGGGCACCGGGATTCGAAAAACAAGTTTTCGCTTCGATTTTGGATTCCCGCGCGGTTATGGAAGCGAGCCCCAAGTAAAGAACAGTCTGCAGGACACAGTTTACCGCCAGTCACTAAGCGCTACGCAGGCGCGCGCGAGTCTGTCTTGAAACCTGAAGTCCAAACGGTATTTAGGAGAAGGTATGTCTCCTCCTGAACATGAAACTTCAATCCTGAAACAAGACAAGATGCAGCGAAGCGAGCTTGAACAGGCAGTTAGAGACGGCCCACGCCGAAAACGGCTATTCAAAGAGCGCAAGGATACGATCTTAAGAAAGTCCTATGAAATTTGCGGACCAGGAGTTGAAGTCCTATCCATCGTTCGAGATGGCGATACATGGTACTGTTATAGGTCGCCTGGCTGGATTCAAGACAGAGTCCCTATCGTATGTTGCCTGCTCTGCTGAGCAACGCAAGCTGACTCCTGATCCAGCATGATGAAGAATACGCAGAGTTGAAAGGTCCGGGTGATTATATCACGCATAATCAGGCCGTACGAGCGGGATTGGGACGCCGAGCAGGATCTCAAGGAAGGTACAGAAGTCCTTCTGTATCATCAACGCCCAGTGGATTATCTGTGCTAGCTCGTGCTGCGGCTGAGGAGCCGTTGCAGTCCACAGAGTTGGATCGATCATCTCCAAGCCAAGCGAACTACGTCAAAGCTTCTGCAACTGGGGATACTTATTTGAGTCCATATCCCGTCCGAAACGTCAACCACAATCGCTATAAATCTCCTTATGGAAACGCGCATTTACCACAACAAGTGAGCACCTGGGATCCCGCTCAGCATGTACCTCAATCAACACCTTCTTCCCCGCAAAATGATGAACAAATTCGCTGGTCGAACTTGCAGGAACCATCTGTTGTATTACAACTGGATCCCTCTTCCAATGAAATACATGCAACGTATAACATCCAACAATTTCCTTCTCAGAAACTGAGCAGCACTGTCGTTAACCAAAGAGTTCCAAAGATACCTTCACCTCCCATTTCACTGCATACAAACAATGGCCCAGTTCTCGATCAATCGCCTGGTGCCACTAGTCTTTCAAGTCTCCCGTCAGCTCCCTCAGTATTTCAATCCCACTTGTCCAGCATAGCTCAAGATGCCCCTGCCCCGATAGAAGAATCCGGTTCTCAAGGTTGTGGATTATCACCAACTCCCTGTCCACCACCTATACCTCAGGGCACGGCTCCGTACCCAATTATGGCTTCAAGAGATCTTACAGAGATTCATGAGCAAAAACAGGACCTGGATCTCACTAAGCCCGCAACACCGATCCGAGAAGCACTTTTCAGTGATGATGATTTCACGGACCTTTTCGGTTCGTCAGCATTTGAAGAGAGTCTGTACATCTCATCGGAAGCCAGTTCAATCGACTCAGAATGGCAAATGGAACCTGTCGAATTCAAGGCTGAATCACCTCCAAGTCTAACTGTAAAAAAGGAAGAACACGATGAAGGGAAGGTGCTTTCGACTGTTCCCGTATTTTTCACTGGAAAACTGAGGAAACATGCGATGGATAATCCTGAATCTTCACAGAGAGCTAAGCGAGCGTGTACTAGTAGTTCCCCCCCTTCGGCGCAGATAGTCTCGTCGTTTTGACTTATGAAAAGCAAGATGGTTATACATGGTTCTAGAAACATTCAAAAAGAACGTACTGCGATACACTAGTAATTGAATGTATTAATTAAGCTATGAAATGTTCAATCAGATGCACCATATATATCCTCCTCTTCTTCCTGCCTGTGTAACCTTTCAGCAGTTGATCTCATTTGACCTTTTGAGCTTTTGATCTTCTCGACCTTAGCTTGCTCTTTTGGAGATGGTGATGGCAAGTTTGGCAGCTGATCTGTGACTGTTTGAGCAGCCGATGAGCTTACGTTATCGATGGATCGAGAAGCCTCATCCAGGAACATCTCATTCACAGGCTTTGCACTGTTCTTTGATCCTGGTAGCGGTTCAGAGGATACCAAGTCCTTCGGAGAATCTTGAGAGCCCTCGACCTCTGTGGAACCCAGGCTCATCGGAGAATCTGGAAAACCTTGAAATTCTGTGGATTCCAGGCTCATCGGAGAAACTGGAAAACCTTGAAATTCTGTGGAACCCAGGCTCATCGGAGAAACTGGAAAACCTTGAAATTCTGTGGAACCCAGGCTCATCGGAGAATCTGGAAAACCTTGAAATTCTGTAGAGTCTGAGCTTCTTGGCGATCCTGGAAAGCCTTCAAATTCTTCTTCTGCAGAGCCTAAGCTCATTGGCGAGTCTGGGACATTTGATTGTGTAGATTTTGGACCCTTTGGTGGACCCGGAAATCCTATGAATTCTTCGGATGTAACATTATCATTGGACTTCTGAGATTCCTTAGTCTCCGATTTTCGGATGATTGATGAAGATGAACCCTTTTCGACGTCCCCATTTCTTTGTAGCCTCTGCGCTGGCTCACCACCAGAACTATAGGTTCGAGTCGAACCTCCATCAACCTTTTGCCTTTTCAGCTTCGGCAGAATGGTTTTTCCACGAACTGTCATATCTTCTAGGGATTCAGACCGAGCATGCTTCAAATTGAGGGATGTCATACGGGCTGCCCTGTTCCTGTCCATACCCTTCGGATTCTCCGTTGCAATAGGGATTTTAGGATCTTGACCAACGCCATAGGACAATAGAAGTACCTGGTCTACGTGCTCCATTTCGTCCTGTTCAAAGAGATGTTCCTGAGAGGTCGACAGTCCTGGGTCGATTGGCTCAGGAACCTTGTGTTGCTCAGGCAAGCTTTCAGATCTCACCTCCTGATTCCTTTCTGACATGAAAAGTTCAACGTCACTTCCTTTGATAAACCAAGAGGTGAACGAGGCCGTAACATGAGGAGTTACTTGCACACCTGAGCTCTTGAAGAAGCCTTTCATTCCAATAGTCCATTGTTCCCAACTCGAGTCGATGTCCTTCGCATGCTCTTCCTCAAGCGGAAACGATGCTATATCGAAAAGTAGGAGCACCAGAAGATGTATGTCGATATATAATAAGCAGTAACGTTGCGACGGCCTTGCAGACTGTCTGAGCCGATTGCAAATTCTTTCGCACTGCAGAATGGTAGAGTTTGCAGGGATTTTCACGCGTTTGGCCATGAAAAACCGTTGAGATCTTGGAGCTCCCTCCCTCAACGGTGCCAATGCCGCTGCATTTGGTTTCGTTTGTGGCCGACTGGGTTCGTCCGTCTCGCGACGCTGCCATGAATATCTGAGATTCGGTCCAACGAAAGCGTATGATCCGTTAGGTTTCATCAGCATTGTGTCGACAATGTCATCGTAACGAATACTCTTCCAAGTCGTAGACTCTTTGATAAACATGCCCCAGCCTTGTCTTGAACTCAGATGGGAAGTAAAAGCTTGCACATGCATAATACACGTTCTCTGAGGATTTCCACTGTCGTCATATTCCACAAATTTCAATGCTACAGGACTCAATTTAGCCACTTCATTAGTGGACCGGTGGGCTTGTGCCGTGCTTTGGACGTCTTCCATTGCGACAGGAGGTGACCCTGCATCGCGAGCGTGACCTGGCAAAACCAAAGATAGCTCGTCATGCTCAACAGGCTTAGATAGCGCTCTGTCATCCAAGGATTCAGCTGCAGTAACACTTTGGCCATCAGATTGGACGTCTTCCATCTCTATAGGTAGAAGTGTTGCCCTATTCCTAGGCAAGAAGAGAGATGAGTAAGAATCTCTTGAAGTTAGTATTGGACTCCTTGATAAGGTAGGAGTTGTTCTGATGATGTTCCATAACTCTCCTGCGCTTGTGTCCATCGGATCCAGATCCACCCCAGATCCGGCCGAAGATAACATTGGACTCCTCGGGTTATCAAATGGTGGATAATAATTCTCCACAAGCCGTTGGGGATTGAGTGAAGCATTGTAGGCATCTTGAACTGGGTCTACGTTCCAAAAATGATTTAAACTTTCCCTTCTTGGGTAGGATGTTATAGGCCTATCGTAACTTGTGGCGTACTCCATGGGAACTTGTGCGGATGATGTAGACAGAGCTGGTGATCGTTGCGTAGGTGTTAGGCTTCCTGCTGATGAAGTTTGTGCTGACTGGTCATTCAGTGGATAGGTGGTGGATTGACGAATTTGACGTTCGCTTCCAGATAGCACTGGTGGTTGCAGCTGGGAAATAGGTGGCAAAGGCTCTTCCGAGCCCAGATCATCCTCCGGCGATGAAATGCCACTTGTGTTGGCAAGAACCGCTTGGGAGATTGTGCCCCCGTTCGAAACCTGCAAAGAACCAGATGTCCTTTGTCTCTCTCTGTCTGCTACATAGTTCAATAATGATAGCCGATCTCGGTTCTGCTCTTTCACCTCATCCAGTCGGCGATTACGACTTTTTAATTCTGCCCGAGACCGTCTCAGATTGTCTGCAATAGTTCTGTGATCCCTCAATCTAAACCGGGTCACTCTTTTTCTCTGGGGAGGATCCACTTCGGAGTTCATGTCCTCCGCTCCTCTTTTCTTGAGCTTTCTGGTATTGTAGGGGGCTAGCCTGAGTTCATTTCGTGGAGAAATTTCCAAGGGCGATATCCTCGATGGTGGATCGACAAACGGATATGCTGGTGATCGAGGCCAGTCGGAAATCGGAAAAGAATACGATACTCGAGGTTCGAGATTGGCACTTGGCAGCTGTTGACTAAATCTTTGGATGAAAGGTGAAAGCGTGATTCTGTGTGATGGAGATATTGATTGCTCGGATTTCCTGGGAGTCAACGCTGGTGATCTGGCCTGACTACCCTGACTATCCTGACTCTCTCTTGACATAGTTTCCAACTCCTCTTCTGATAGCGAGATTGCAAATTTTGGAATTCTTGTCGCTGCAGTAGACTCGGGCAGCGCGCTGCCCCCTTCTACGCCGTGTAATTGATCTCCACTTGGTGATACTCTTCTCGATTCTGCACGAGAGAGCGCTGGGGATCTACCTTCGTCGAGCGAACTGTCTCTTGGCTTATTTTGAGCTTCCTCTTCTGATGGTTGTTCAACGGGCACCGGATCTGAAGCTCTTCGTGCTTCAGAATGCCTAGGTACAATGTTTTCTTCAATAAATGGTGACAGATCATCCCTCTGTGGGGGCGGTGGATCGTCATGGGACATTGTATTAAACTCCGGTCTTGTCCTTGGGCTTTTCCTCGCCTCGTTATTATCGAATACATGTTGATCTCTTGCAAAATTAGAGTGGTTTCCTGAGCGGGATGAGCTGCCTTGATAAGATGGGTGCGGTTCTGAATCTTCGCGAAACGCTTGAGATCCAACCTGAGATTCTGGGCTGTTTTGACGTGTATCTGATCCATAACTAGATGAAAGCATGTCCGAATCCGTATCGTTACCAGATTCAGAGGTTTCGGAGCCGAATGGATCACTCAGATAGCGGTCCGGTGATGAAAATCGTTCGGGGAATTCATCTCGTGTGCTTCCAAAAAATGATCGAATGAAGTCGGCCTTCAAAAATTCGGCATTGATCTCCCCATCTAGGTCATCGAGTACCCTCTCTGTGATGTTGAAAAGGAAAAATGTGTCTTGTCCAGCTTCATAGTCATGCAAGAAGGGTATCCCCCATCTCCGTTGCAGATCGTCCCCAGGAGCATATCCACAGAATCTATCTGATCTACTTTCCTGACTGATACTAGACTCGGAGGGTAAAGTATTCACGATTCTGGATACCATTCTGTCAATGAAACTGGACTCGGGCGAATCGAATATTTGGACGATAGATTGTCGGATGATATCACGTCTAGGGTCATTAGAAAGACGTTCACTAATTCTTTCGTTTCTGAAACCTAGCTGGCGAGCGTGCCGAACGAATGCGAATTGTGTGCTCGGATTTGCCACTGCATTGCGATTGTCGATCCTGGCCTCCTTTCTTGGCGCCCGTTTCCCAAGATCCGGAAACTCCCTTAGGGCGTGTATCCACAGTTGCTTGTAGGCGAGATCCCAATGACTTTCGGCGGACGAAGGTCGGAAGCGTCTGTTATTGTCTTTCTGAGCATTCTGTACAACTAAGTCGGGCGGTTGCCTCCAAATGCTTCGGAGGGAAGAGTGCACGCTCATCTGATGTCGCCTACCAATGACCAACTCTTTCATTATCATAGCACCAAGCTGTAAGTACTTGTCATTCTCGTGCAAGGATTTGATGCTTGGTATCAGCCACCGAAACCCTAGAATAGACTGTTCTAGCTGAGCTCTTGATTCCGAGTCCGTAACCTTAGGGAACAACAAGCCTGTGCGCATAGCTTGAATGACGAAGTCTCTGTCGCTGTTGCTTGTGGCTGGAGCCCTTCTTTCCAGAGACTGAACAGTTTGAACACAACAGTACTTTCGGAATCGACCATTGACACAAATCGTTTGCCATGAAATGTGTATATGTTCAAGATAATGATTTTGCTCCTCAGGGCAGCTTAGGGACAGCATCTGTTCAATATTGCCCAATTCGAGGCCAATCCACAGCCCGGGAAATTCTCGTAACCGATCAAATCCCCTTTTGAATTCGTCGTGGTTCAAAAGCCTCTTGATGGCTGTTTCCTTACATGGTGACAAGCAAGCCATCCAGTGTTCAATCCCAATCTTATCGCCATCATCTTGAGAATTCCTAAGGTTACGATAGATCTCACCGTCGGAGAATACCGTTTGGTGATAGAATTGGTCTCGTAAATATCGGCCAACCTGCTCAACATTTTCTCATGTCATGTTAGTTATCATGACCACCGTAAGCCAATGATCATACCATTTGGGCGTAACAGAACCAAGACAATAGTCCACCACTGATCGTTGGATGGAAGAAATTCTTTCCCAGCTTGGATTCTGTGGCGTCCGTCTAAACAATTGACCTTTTCTTCGTGAGGAAACTGAAGTGATTTGAATGATCCATCTTGGCTCGGAGCCTTGAGAGAGCCTTGAGAGAAACCAGAAGCCCGCAGTGCCTTTCTCAGTTGTGAGGCCGAGACTAATGCTTGGATGAAGTTTTCGGGATCGTAGCGACGACATTCATTTTTTGTGTACACTCGTTTTAGTTTGGCTACAATAGCGGGGTCTATTTCTCTACCATCAATAAATTGAAGACTGTTGAAATTCACTTTGACAGTCCCCAAGTATCGGTCGGACTCCATGTTCGGAGTTCCACCCTCCTGACAGTAATCTATCAGTAGAAAACAAGTGAGAAGGGGCTCTGGTAAAATTCTATCGGTTACCGGTAAGGATCTACCAGTAGATATTGTCTGAAGGAAAGGATAGCGGACTGGTTGGAGCCCCACTTTTTAGGTACTGACAGATCCTGATAAGAATCTACCAGTAGATATCGAGTAAGAGGAGAGGGGCAGTAGAAAGAATACCCTGGTCAGAGCCCATTTTTTTGGTATAAAGATCTACCAGTAGATATTGAGTGAAGGGATGATATCAAAAGAAATACAATTTTTCGTCTGCAGGATACTGCTAAACGTCTATTAGTAGATATCGGGGGAAAATGGAAACAGGAACTTGGGTAAGCGACCTGGGTCTAGGCGAATCAAAGAACCCGCACCTCACTCGCTAAACCGCTACAAATAACACCATTCGTACAGAATTTTTTACGAATAACACATTGCATCGAATTCCAAAATACCAAGATGATTCTTACTTCTATCTCCTCTGCAATTATTTGCATCTCATGTGAATGGAAAATCAATAACATCGCTTGGAAATCCGATATGATCTGCGTGCATTTCTGTGGTGCTCTTGAATTTCTACGGATTGGAGCAGGAAAGCGAGTTGTGACAGCCGCCTTATGTGTGGCCTGCCCGGATTGTGCACCGGATGGAAACATAGACTGCGTGGAGAGCTTGGCGAGCAGTGAGAGGTATTCTCTATTGATGAAGGTCTTGAGGCAGCAGCACGACCTGGTCCACGTGTCTACGTATGAGGGGGCAAAAGAATACTTGAGCATGGTCAGGCCAATGATTGAAGTGGGAAAGGGTTCTCTTGGTATCGTGGCTCCGTTACCGTACAGGCACTAAAATCATTTCTCTGTTGCATCCAGTAAACAGATCATCGAAAATCTAGGCTCTTCTCGTTCGCTAAAGATTCACCCCGGCACTGCCCAAAACAGAGTTTTCAGTGCACAGCGCTGAAGCTGGGCTAATTACCTGCACTACAGGGCATGTATGTCATCGGAATAGATCAATAGAGAACATTAATAACCCTCTTTTCTAATTGAAAAGGCTTCTTTGAATGTAGTATATTATGCTTGGGATGGAGACTAGGGGCCACTGATATACGATAACTTACCTTCACAAAGGAGTAGAGCCTCAAGTAATGAATATACACTTTTGACAGGAGGTAAACAGCCTGTAGCGAGGCTCGGTAATTAAGCGAAGAACGCCAAAATTTGTCCTGGCTCAGGGGACATGACCCGAAATCATGTCCCGCACCCGCTCTCGCTTACAAGTACGGTTACCGACATTCGAGAACTCGACTTAGCGAGCAGGCCGGTTAGGGACCAGAAAATCCTTATAGCTGTTGGCCCCAGACACCAGCCTTCCGCAGTACTTTATTCAAGATGACTTGGGAAAGATCACAGTTAAATTGGATTGCGACTCTCTCCGACTCGGAAGTCCTGATAGCATTGCAGAATGTCATGGAAGGACATGGCTATTCCTGGCATACAATTGCGAAGCAACTGCAGACTCGGGTGAATAACAGATCACTTCAACTCGAACACTTTGAGCCTGGTAATATCCCCTATGAGTGGAACGTATTGTGTGACGAAAAAACCTCGTGGACTCGCAACAAAAAACCTTCGTTTCTGAACTTGGGTTTTAACCGGGCTTGTTTGTTTAATCTCAGAACTATACCTACAAGAGCGTTCGGGAAGAGAGGTAAACTCAAGCGTCTTAATTCTAAGTTGTAGCTGACAGTAAAGGTCAACAATGGGCCACGAAAAATTGCGATGTGTCTTTCACTACACAGAATCTGACTGTTGATGATTCGTCATTTCCAGGACAAGAAGTATCCGAATTTCGAGGACAAAATGGATATTTCTATGCTGAGGGTCCTGAGTTTATGCTAGAGTATATACACGAAAGAGTTGAATATTGAACAATGAATAGAGTATATCGCTAGTCGCAATCTGTCTTTGTAATTCAAGCGAAGGGTTGAGGTCCTCTGCTTGAAATGGAAAATTTCCCCTCTTACGTGGTTTCATTGGTACTTCACTTGGACACTTCTTTCGCAGGTATATATCGTGCGATCTCTGCCAGTTCATATCTAACGTCTGTCCCTGTGTCCCGAGACGCACCCTGAGACAGAGTAACGTCCATCCGTGCGTGCCGGAAAACAGTTGAGGATTGGAAGAAGAAGTGATAGCAGCATGCTTGATTGACTGGAACTGGGTTCCTCCACGGGACTATATACCCGTGGGCACGTGCTATAATACACTTTACTCAGAGACCAGGATTGCCCAACCAACAAAAACCCTCTGTGCCGGAAAAAATGATAGGTACATTGACTTTAGGTCTCTACAAATCTGTACACAACATAGAACGCTCGATCATTTTGTGTTAATCATGCTCTGTAGTTGCTCCCGGACACCTTTTGTCCTTGAGACTGAATAATCATGCACCTGTCGTCGCCGTCACACCTGATCTGTAAAGAGTCTCTTTTTAGAATTGAACGTATTTTCTCCACCACAGCTGCACAATCAAGCATATGTATTACTGAAAGTTATAAAAAGATTCTAGGCAAGGTTCAAATTATCCAAACTCCATAAAAGATCGTCAACAGCCTCGAGGCGGCTGTGGCGTGCAGATTCATGTCAGATCGCTCCCTGGATCGGTATCTCGGATCGAAGCGAGTGACGATCTTTGGTAGGGTGTAGCCCCGCAAACCCGCACCACGCACCACGCTCGAAGGTGGAGTGGGCACGTGATATATGGCGTCCCATACACAGCCACATGCCCCACTGTCGCTCTGGGAGTGGGAGCGGCACTTTGAGCCACCTCTTCTCAACGTCTTCATCACCACCACTGGACTGAAGCTTCAATCACATCATATGAGGAGCTGGTTGCAAAAAAAGAGTTTGGTTCTTCCGAAAGTACATTACGTCCAATCCTATGATGGCCTCGTCAGAGACTTTAATTAGGCTTCCGCACACTCTCCTCACCATTCCTGTGGAAATACAAACCTACATCATGGGGCACCTTGATATTCCCGACCTTCAAACTCTGCGTCTTAGTTGCAATTATTTCTATATCATCATCCCACCACCTGTGCATGCCGACCTAGTGGCGATTGAGGCATCACTGCAGGGTAACATTGACTACTTTGCCTGCGTTGGCTGTACGACAATACGGCCCCGAGCTATGTTCAGCCCTAGCATGTTGAAGAAGAAGAAGACATCAGGTGGGAGCCAAGCATGCAATCGCTTCTGCAACGAGTGCGGAAGGCGACCATTGCCAGGATTGCATCGGTGGACGATGGGTATCCGCTGGGAAGAAGACGATACGAGAGGATCTTATGTGCCCTTCGTGAGGTGTTTGGGGTGCGAGAGGATCGCTCGAGCGCCAGCCGATAAAGCAATAAGGCTATGCCTAGGATGCCACACGTACGATATAGAGAGGGTCAGGGCGGCCGAAGAGGTACAGCGAGTGCAGAAGGAATTCAACGACAGGGAGGAGAGACGAAGAATGCGCGAGGATAGAAGGATACAGTGGATCGCAAGTGGTTACGCGGCGTCTGATTTCTCCCAGCACGATCCAGGAAGCGAAGGAGAGGAGGAATACTGGTGGGGTGATAACCCAAACGATTGGTTGGAGGATGATGCCATGAATTATTCGGGCTGTTCGTGAGAGTCCGTACAAGGACGAAGATAAACACAATATCAGGAGCCAGATTCTATCGGCTCCGGATGTGCTATGCATATCACCTCTGATCTTGACCTGCCTGAAAGCGCTTCTCATCGGCCTACGCTTAGCAATCGTGCGGGGTAACGACATTCTACATAGCTTGACACCAATAGGCCAACAATTTTGTACTTCGTATGCCACGCAACGTGTCAAACTGTAAATGGTTCCGACTAAGCATGTGGTTTCGTCTGTCCATCGCATCAGTGTCTGACCAGACCGCCAGCTTACAAGACTTCAAACGGTTGCTCATTCTCCTGCTACAGCATCACCGAAAAGGCTGTCCTCATCCATGGTCTAGCCTCAAGCTGCCTGCAGAACTTCAGTATGACCGAAGAACAGGCCCTTAACGGTGATGCGGCTTTAAGCCTTCTATATCAGTCGGGGAATCCATTTACGGAAGATTTGCAACATTCGTGGAGTGAGAACGCTTTCCCACCGTTTAATGTACCGTTTCTCAGAATATGGGACCGCAAGTCGGGGAGTCAGCCAGACAACGAGCCCGCATGAGATCGAGAGCACCACGCCAACCCCTCGATACTCGTGAATCACGCAAGAACTCCTTGGTTATACACATCAATCATGGATTATGGGAGCCAACACCATACATTTCGTTCACAACATCTGCAGCAGCTATTGAAGAGCAGGCATATTGGAGGGCAGGCCGCCAAAGAGGTTCTCAGACCCTCACGGTTGTCGACCCAAACACTCGAATTGCAGACAGGCTACCCATACTTGACGTCCTTGCCGAGATGAATCACTATGGGATTGAAGATCCATACGGAAAATCGAATCAATACTATATTGATCACTACGTTTGTCTATGGGAGGTCCCAGAACAAGAGATCATTGGTCACTGGGAATGGAATGATCTTGCTCCAAATGCAAATTGGTATAATGATATCATCCTGCCCGCTTTCAGAGAAAACGCGACGTCCAGACGTCTAGAAGAAGAGACCGCTGGCTTGCTGGCTGCCATGAACCAGCTTTCTTGTGCGTTTCTCTTGAGAATATTACATAGGACATTAGCTGATTGAAAAAGTTCATGACGACTCCGACCCCTCTGAATCAACACACCATTATTACGGCGGCTCAGACTCGTCGGGCGAAGGAACTACCTGTTATTTCGATGAGGAATTGGAATACGACACCGATGATGAAGTGGAGGAGGCTAATGCAGCTGATGACATGTTGAAAATCATTGAGGGCGATTGGTGAAATTGGAAAGCAAAGAGCTTCCGGACGAGCAGCTCACAATGTCGGATGAGGGAAGGATTCGAGAGGAGAAACGCGGATACGGAGGAGGACTGAGAAGGCAGACAAAGTCTATGGCGAGGAGGGACTGTCGGACGAGGCGAGCAGTTAGAAAGCAGCCTGAAGAGCGTGAGAGGAGTAAAGAGGGCCAGCATGGGTCTGTAAATGTGCTGAAGCTCTATTGTGAAGATGCTCGCAAAGCTCAGATATTAGGAGCAGGTCAGACAGGATCGCCGCCAACTAAAGCAGCCAACATATGCATTGATTACTTCATGCCATGCTCAAAAACAAAAAGGGATCATAACAGCTTCAGTTCTTTGGTTAAGAGCATTTACATAATGTTGTTCCCTCGACCTCGCTCGACCTCACTCGACTTTTGTGTACGAAGATCGTTTCCTCCGTCCAAACTATTCATACTGGAATGGCCCAGCATCGTATAGCCTTGCGCCAGCAGCTTCGCGAACGAAGCTGAGCGCTATCTGATCGTTGATCAGACACATAACCCCCAGGTATTCTGCGGTATGGTACCGAACTACCGACGTTTCAATCTGGTACTTCGATGGTGGATCTGAAGGTATCCGTAACATCAAGGACTTCTGGCTCTCCATCGATCTAGCCAGTCTCCTTCTCTGTCGCGCGATATAACGCCTCTTGCTCGCAAATCGAATCACGACGGCGAACGTAATCTCGAAGCTGTCTTAAACCTCCTTGACCTTTGGACGTAGCCATGAATGGATTATCGAAATGATCCTTAACGTCGACTAACATTTGTGTCGGTACCTCGTAGTACGAATCGATCTTCAAGTACGAATGCTTTGTGAATCTTTGAAAGTACCGCCCTTCACCTTCGTTATGCCATACAAGGTAGTTTCGAAGTTGTAGTTGTATTGTATAGCCCTTCTTTGGTGTAGGCGTAATTGGCACGTAGTTGCCGTCGGCCTTCGACGTCGAGGTAATCTGAAGGAGTTAGCAAATGATTCTTCGCTTTGTTATGCACTTACTGGCATTACTTTCACATGAGCTGACTTTCCTGGTACACCACCAAGGACGAAGACCATGTGGCCTCGCACTTTCTCCGGGAGAGCAGGAGTCGTTATGCCTAAGTCCAAGCATTCTGAATTGCTTAAAAACGTACAAACCCTGCCCTGGACATCTCTTAGCAGTACAATTGTAAGACAGCTGTTTGATGAGGGTGTAGGTCTGGATGAAAGTAGAAATGGCATGCCTGGAATTGATGACAAGAGGCAGCGAGCACGATGACGATCATCGCGATGACAAATCGCGCACGTGATTAGGATCCGGACGATCGACGGTTATTCCGTTACAGCCTCATGACTGTTGAAAACGTGTCAGCCAAAGTCAAACCTCCCGAGATGCTGTGCTTGTTGCATCATTGGGTCGATTGGCCCACAGAACTGGCTGAAACGGTATCCATTCTAAGTTACCTGTTATGTCGAAAGTAAGTTAACTTGTGGAATCTCTATCACTCGATTTCCCTTGAAGCAGACGTCGGATCGCACTCGGATTTCTATTGTGAGCACTGATGGCGCATCTCGTGTCGATGATACAGAGTCAGACCTCGATTGGTGTACTGAACTCAGGCTATGCAGAACATGTTAACCCCGCGCGAGGACACTATCCTCATTTGAAGTACCATAGGCCGACGGGAACCGCTTTCAGATAAGTCGTATTTGGAGATTAATTGGGTAACACATCCGGACCCTTTGATTGTGTGACACGTAGCAAGGCGCTGCCGTGCGAGAATTGTTCCATATAGGACGGGTTGTAATATATGTAGTCTGGCGTCAATGAAAGATGGGACATCGATCAAAACGTGAGCCACAAGATCAGCTTGGTCATCTCGCAAGATTAACCGCCCAAAGCATATCCGAAAATCCCTGACAAGAAACAATGTGCGAGTACAAAAGCCGAGTCAGCAGCTGCGGACACTACAAGGTGACGCTGTGGACTGCATGCGATGACGCCAAGAAGATTAAGACACCATGCGATTACAGTTCCAGTTCCGAAGATGCGAGTACCACAGGAGGACTATGTTATCTTGATGGGTGTGACAATAAACCTGGAGGTAAACGCGAGGGTCCAGGTAAGTTCTTTCGTGGTGGAAGAATACTTTAGCCACTTGCTTTCTACTAACACTACCTAGGTGCCCGCTCTGATGGCGGCTTTGACCCCGACGACGTTGACTGGGACGATGTCTGATGTTGTCAGAGCAGATGCTGAGAATGAGAGTATCGACATGATATCTTGAAGTGGAATACGAGGAGGATTATCTGCAGTGGCGAGGAGCGAAACCTCTCTCAGAACCTGCTGCTCGACCGCCCCGTATGTAACCTGAGATATTTCAGAGACTATCTGCCCGAGGGCCCAAATATCGTTCTGCTTCCGTGCTTCAATTCCCTGAGACCACGGTTCAGGTATCAGTCTCATCTCTGGCGATAGCCATTTTCGAGTTATGCCTCCAATCCCACTGACATCGATCAATATAGCGACATTTTCCTTGTTAAGAACGATGTTTTCTGGTTTCAGATCCATATGTGAGATGCCGTTCTGATGGAGGCCATTGAGGGCACGAGTGATCTGGAGCGCCAAACAGAGCCAGGGAACATGGGGCTTCCGTAATTGCAACGCCGTTCGTAGTGTGCCATTCGGATGATACTCGAGTAGAATTCCTTGCAGACTGTCAGGGGTATCATCTTCCGTCGCCTTCGTAGTTCGATAGGGATTGTCGGATACGACAGCAGCAACGAGCTTTACAACATTCTCGCTATCACGCAATCGTTCCAGATTTCGTAGCTCCTGTTCAAGAACATCACTATCTCGCGGCACGTAGAGCGGCCTGTCTACTTCCTTGTAGACGTGATGGATGTTATCAACGTGTACAAGGTACACGCCCATTCCAAGTTCTTGTATCTTCTTGATGTCCAACAAATGTCTCGAAGGGACAGCGCTACTCTTTACATCGTAAGGGGGGAATCGCACTCGGTATGGATCTTCCTGTACGCGGAACCACAGGTTGTCGACAATATCCGCGTACTCGCTTTCGGGGTGTAAGGGCGTTTTCAAACGTAGTTGCTGGCAGGACGTCTCGCACTCTCGCGAGAGAAGGAGCTCGGTAACCGTGTCATTAAGGAGTTGCGAAAGGTCGAAATCGATGCAGGAGCAGAGGTTCTCAAGGTCTCTCCGGCGTTTGGCTGCTTTAGCAAAGGCACTGCTTTTGGCAGACTGAACTTTGCCATGGAAAGTAAGTTTCAAATGCCACATGCGGTCAGAACAATGAAGAACAAATCTCAGTCCGCGCTTCCTGGGTTCCGTGCCTCTTGCCTCAGTCTCCTCTGTGTACGTCTTCGGGGTAAGGTGAATTGTCCATAAGTCTGGATTTGGCGTCGTAGACATGCCGGCAATACCGATGGCTTTTGTTGTACTCTTGCAGACGAGTTGTCAGACTGAGTGACGGAGAAAGATGGATTTGAACGTCAGCTGTGCTTGTTAATGATTACGTAAGCGAACAAGAACGCCCAACACGCCCACCGGCCCGATGTCATGCGAGCCCGCACGACTTCTCGGAGGGGCGTGTGGGGCAGCCGTGAAATATCCGATCCGAAGTACCAAACAGGGTGACGATCTTTCATGATTCTACACGCCACAGCCGCCATAAGGCTGTTGACGATCTCTCGTAACCGTGAGAAGGCTAAAGAACTAAACTAAGACCTTTTTATGAGTTGTGGAGACAGTGCACGCCTTGTAATACAGCTCTAGTAAAAGAAGTCTAACGTCCCTCCCTGCGTGCCGAGAAACCCTACGTGCCGAGAAAAATATGGGGTACTTTGAATTTAAGAATTCTCAGCTCCACAACAATTTATGACCCCATGGAAAAAAGAATATCAGAGGTATTATATAGCTATTTCTTAGCAATTTAAGACCATCGGAATAGAGTTTTATATTTGCATTGTTGCCTTTTTGGGTTATCTAGAAGAAGCCTCCATGTAGGCTTCAGCACGAGTCCTTTACCAAGCTTTACTGGCGAGCTCTTGTCATCCCTTGCATGCCTTAAAAACTCTTCCTAAGTTTTCAGATTTATAATTTTTCATCCAAAACCCATATGAGCTTTGTGGCTGCTGTGGCGCGCAAAAGGTTGTAGGGCTTCCCACGTTTCGGTACTTCTGATCGATGGAATTAACGATTCTCGGCTAGAAGTGACTGACCCCGCACCTCCCGCAAAGCTTCGGTACTTAGTACAGGTGGTAAATATTCCACAAACGACGTCTGAGCGTAATTCCAGAGAATTCTATGAACAGGGGCTTCAACCAGGGGACACCACCAATAATAGTGCAATATTATACAAAATACCAGGGGAATAGCAGAAGCAACAGCACCAAAGGCCTAGAATGCACGGCCTAGAATTGTGGAATATTTACCCCTGATACGAAGTAATTTCGCCGATCTCGCCGTAGTTTCGCCATAGCTTACTTAATATATGACATCCTAAGACTTAAGGCTAGAACTGTCAATGGATGGATTATTGAGCGTTTTCTGGTCCTAGAATTCTTTTTTTGTCATCCAAGTCCCAGATTTCTTCATATTCCCTCTCAGCAACAAAAACAGCGTAAACTACTGTTAATCGAGATTGACTTCGCCAGTGAGCCTAAGCGACTGGGCCAGTCTTGCACGCTTCCAGCGTTATACGACGATGCTACTGCCGCGAGGCTGCCGCCCAGCTGAGTGCGCCAGCCTCAACCCAACATAAAGGCTTCACCCTTCGCATCTGATCAACTCGACAAGTCAACTACAACCGAGAACCCTCCTTCTTACGATCCTTGGATCTAGTCGATTATGCGTCTGCTACAATACAACGACGATGGCGATTTCAGCCTGACCGAGTTCTTCGAAGGCAATATACCCAAGAAATATGCTATACTTTCGCATAGATGGGGAGCAGAGGAGGTTACTTTCGCAGATCTGAAGAACGATAACTACAAGAAGATGGCTGGTTTTGGCAAGATACAGTTCTGTGGAGAACAGGCGAGGCGTGACAACTTGCAATACTTCTGGGTAGACACCTGCTGTATCGATAAATCCAATGCCGTCGAGCTTCAGGAAGCCATCAACTCGATGTTTCGCTGGTACCGGGATGCGACCAAGTGCTACGTTCATCTGCCAGATGTTTCGCGGCCTCAAAACGATTTGGCCGACGGATTGAACGAAGCCTGGAAATGGACATTTCGGAAAAGCGAATGGTTCTCACGAGGCTGGACTCTGCAAGAGCTTATTGCGCCGGCATCAGTCGACTTCTTCTCTAAAGAGGGGAAGCTGTTAGGCAATAAGGCCTCTCTCGAGCAAAACGTCTGCGAGATTACAGGCATTCCAGCCAGTGCACTTCGTGGGAGCCCTTTGTCTGCTTTCAGCGTTGATGAGCGATTATCGTGGGCAGCAGGTCGTGAGACCTTTCGCCAGGAAGACAAAGCATACTCATTACTGGGCATTTTTGATGTCAATATGTCGCTCATCTATAGCGAAGGGAAAGAGAATGCGTTTAGGCGCTTGAAGAGGAAGATCCAGAAGTCGCTGACAGGTGAACACCCATAAACCGCTTTATCTGTAGCTACCTGCTGATCGCTTGCAAGAAGACAAGCAAGATCCACTCGATCCCCAAAGCCAGAGTTGTCTACAAGATCTACGAATAACAGATCCACGCGAGGACAAGAAGCGGATCGAGGACACGAAGGGTGGGCTGTTGCGAGACTCTTACCGATGGATCCTCGAGCATCCCGATTTCCAGCAATGGCGCGACGATACGCAGAGCCGGCTACTCTGGATCAAGGGTGACCCCGGTAAAGGTAAGACGATGCTTATTAGCGGCATCCTTGATGAACTGAGCCCCTCGACGAAGCTGAGAGACAAGGAGGCAACCACGCTGTTGTCGTACTTCTTCTGTCAGGATACCGATGACCGTATCAATAATGCGTCAGCCGCCCTCCGCGGTCTCATCTACCTGCTCATCGACCAGCAACCGTTACTTATGTCACATGTGCGAAAGAAGTACGACCATGCTGGCAAGGCCCTTTTCGAAGATACAAACGCCTGGGTTGCATTATCTGAAATCTTCACCAGAATTTTGCAAGACCCAAGCTTGAAGAGGATTTATGTGATCATCGATGCACTCGACGAATGCAATGCAAATCTTAGCCAGCTTTTGGATCTAATCAGTCGATCTGCGTCAACATCCACTCGCGTGAAATGGATTGTGTCAAGCCGCAACGAACCCAACATCGAGACGCGGCTGAGACTTGATCATACGCAGACCAGGCTTAGCCTTGAGCTCAACGAAGAGCATGTTTCTCGTGCTGTCCAAGTGTTTATCGATTTCAAGGTTGCCAAATTGCGACTAATCGAGGACGACAGCGACCTACAGAAGACAGTTCGAGATCAGATATACGCTAAGGCCAACGGGACATTTCTTTGGGCAGCTCTTGTACTAAAGGAGCTTGAGCCCGTGGAGAGCTGGGACGTGCTCGATGTGCTTGACGACATGCCGCAGGACCTAGAACCACTCTACAATCGAATGC